>Ga0209611_10001688_pt1 | contig 38130 bp, 34 predicted proteins | sample S1TSphgellanicum_3_FD_187693 | JGI IMG/M metagenome (GOLD analysis project Ga0209611, IMG submission 187693) | Host-associated microbial communities from peat moss isolated from Minnesota, USA - S1T2_Fc - Sphagnum magellanicum MG (SPAdes) (version 2) | ecosystem: Host-associated > Plants > Peat...
GGTTTGAGTATATATGGGAGTCTTAGGACCATCCAAGTGAAGGAAAAAAAAAAGCCAGGCACGGGCGGATTGTGTCCGACCGTCATGGGTACCCACTAGTAATCTATAATGACATAAGTTGCTTTTTAGTTTCTGATTTTTCATAAAATTAATATCTTAGACTTGCAATCAGGGTTTGTTTTCAATTTTGTGAGGTAGTGAGGTAGTGGGGATCATCCACAAGAGGAGTTCGCCAAATTTGGGCCATTTTTCCTGAAAAGATCTTTTGCATGAGTGGCAGCCCCTTAGAAGCACTTTAAAGGATGTTTTGGTCACAGCCTCTGTTTTTGGTCACCCAGTTGCAAAAACTTTGCCACAAAACAAAACAAAGACAAACTGCAACTTGCAGTTTGCATGAATAAATGATGAAATTAGTTGAGACTTCAAGGTTTGTGTGAGAATTGGTTGACCAAACCCTGAAATAGATGAAAGCTTGAAGTGTAACTTGGAGGTGAAGGATTTGCCAAAACTGTTGATCACAACCTGGAATTTATAGATCATTCCATTGAATTTAATTGGCCAAATGATACTGGGCTGTTGGCTTTGGTTAAAGGGCATGAATGTGGGCAGCATAATAGGTCAAGGTGTTTTCATATTTGGAGGAAAGTGAATGGAGAAGCCCTGAAGCAAAACCATTTTGGTATTGGTGAGCAGCCTGTATGAGGGTGCAAGGTTGAGATGGGATGTTGATTTGTTATCACTGTGTGGCAGCCCTGGTTTTGAACCAGTGTCGTCTGGTTATCCAGTTGAGTCCGGTTATCAAAACATGTATAAATGGTGGATATGTATAGATACATATCCTGAAGTTGTGATTTATACAAAAAACAAATGTTATAAATTTCCAGCAGATGTCATTCACTGGTATATCTTGATGCATGTTCCCCATCAAGCAGATTTTTTTCCCTAGTAACCTGATACATTTCCATATCCGTCCTAATATGTGCTTGTGCTCCGATATGTATCCTATGAGCTATGCATATCTGGAATTCAGGGTTTCAGGTTTTTTAGGGTTGAACGATATGTATATGTGCCTTCAGCCCTTTTCAAGCTTTCATGTCTGGGTGGCCCAGATACACAAAGTAATGATAGAAAGGTAGGGTGAGTACAAATTCTTTTTGTTTTGTCATCATTGTTGCTCATTGTGCAATGATGAAACTTGACAAAGCTTGGTGTGACAACAAGTTGTTTCACTTTCAACTTTTTACATTTCTCCTTGTGTAGGTGTGAGTTCCTCTTGCTTCTCTTCATCTTGATGTGTTGTGTTAGCCATTGGTGAATGCAAAGGCTTCAATTTTTTATTTTTTTATTAGTGAATGGCTCTAAGGTTTTTTTTTGTTGTGCTTTGAGTTATTTATTGTGCATTATGCTCTTGTAGAATCAAATGTGAAACATCTAAATGGTTTTTGTGCATTGTGCTATTGTCGAATCAAAATTGGAAGTTTAAAATGATTTGTTGTGCATTGTGACCTTGTTAAATTTAAAGCTCTAAGCCAATCTTTAAATCTATCAATTGTTCAACACATGTAGTACATTAAGTGAACACCCTTCTAACTTCTAACCCTTTGCATTCATTTTCAAAGTTTTTTTGTTTTTGTTCCTTGTGCGAAGGATGGGGTTTAAGTTTTTTGTTGTGGGTAAGGCGTAGGGATTTTGTTATGTGAAGTTTAAACAAAAGTTTCATCCTTTTGATGTCATCCAAAGTGTGGGTGGAGTTGATTTCAACTTCTTTGATTTAACAGTCTTGAATATTATTGGTAGCATGTTAGATGTCAAGGGTGTGTTTGTCAAAGTTGTCAAAGACACAAAAAATAATGAGAACAAAAGTTAAAGGAAAGGTCTAACTCTAATTTTCAAACAAAAAACGAGACAAGGTTATGTGATTAAAAAATAAGAACACAAGAATTAAGAATAAGAACACGAGATGTGCAAAACAAACATGAAAATTGATTTTTATTATATTAACATATGTAAACATGAACATGAAAAGAACATAACAAGGTTATGGTGCAAGATCATGTTTAAAACTAATGTTAAACAAACTGAAAGAAATGAGGGGTCTTATTTTTATACCCTTTTAAGGACTTAGTTCAAGGAAGCTTTCAAAAAAACTTATATGTGTGCATCAAATAAAGAAACTTTTTGAAAACCTTCATAATTAAAAGTTGACTATGAATTATTCGCAACTTAACTAAAAATTAATTAAGATTTAACTCGAAGTTAATTGAAATTGATTAGGAATTAACTATGACTTAATTATGAGTATCTAAAAGGGAACTAGAAATGAATTACAACTTAACTAGAAGTTAATTGAGAAGGAATTGAAACTAAATTGAAAATTAAATACAAATACATTAAAGTAATGGATGAACATTCAAATAAATGAACCTCATGACATTGTCATCTATGAAAAAACCTAATAATGAATAAGAATTCAAGTTTGGGATTCCACATAGGAGATTGATATGGACATAAATCCTCATTCAAGTATAAGATGGAATCATGATGCCTACTAAAATGGGATTCATGTGGATGTGAGAGCCTAACCACATCGAGATTCAACATTATTTGAGACTTGGTTATTTGGTACAAGGCTATTATAAAAACCAATTCATAGGAACACACGTTTAGAAAGGATATTCACATCAACATGAGTTCTCAATTAGAACAAGGATTAAGGTGCAATCACATTGACTTGAATGTAGTTTAAACAATTCTCGCAAAGCTTTGGAGTGTCTTACATAATAAACTGAGCATCACATCCGATTTTCTTATAGCCCTCATCAAGACCTTTCAAATGCCATATGAATGTCATTATTTAGACACAAGTTACTCCTCTGCTCTAAGTAGTTTTGACTTAGTTTGATAGTTTATGTCCCAACTTATCAATCACTCATAACTATTAGGAAATGAATTTTTATGGGGCATGCAAATCATAAGATATAGTTGCTGTATTTGAATGTTTTTGAACAATACAAGTTTACTCAATTCAGACAAGATTTGATTTATGAAATCTGATTACTCACAAAGAAAAGAAGAAAGTTAAAGCCTCTTCCTCATGGTTTTCATTATTTGAGACCAATTTAGCTCAAGGTTGTGAGATCATTATTGTGTGAACCAAAAGGTTAGGAGAATACAGTTGAGATAGAATGGTGTCTGGTGTTGGCATGTGAACTACATGATGTAGCAAGTATCAATGGACTTTTGCATCTGGAAGTAACTTTGTCAATTGATTTTTATTGAAACTCTGCTGCTTCAATGTTTTGAATATGATAAGATCAGAGATCAAATCCAGACCTTTAACATGAATAATCAGAATACAATCAAGGCTATATTGCATTCATTCTGTGATCAGAAAATAAAGCAAGGTAAGTAATAATAGTAGATCCATCCACACCCGGTAGGAACATGAAAACATGGACATTAACATGATTTCTAGTAACATAAACTTTTGAAATTCAAATAGAAAGGAAACTAAGTTCCATGGTTATTCCTACCTGTCTCTCTAGTGTCATATAAACATCATAAAGTTCAAATCACCCCAGATTGGATGCAGATACAATAGTTATGTAGGATGTTGACTACATTTGTGTAAAATACAACATTTTGTTGTACTTAATTAAAGCTTAGAGTGGAATTTTCAACATGTACACTAGGCCAATATTTACCCTAGTCATGCTACAGATGCTCATTAAGTGGTTAAATGCAGAATAGCATCAATTTGATGCAACATTTATTGTGGTTTCATTAAGTAGATTGAGGTTTCAGAACAAAACTACATTATATTTTCCATCAAGGAATGTTGCAACTTCATGTACATTTAGTCAAGAACCAATCTAAAACTCCCATGAATTGCACAGAAGGGTTTTGGGTTTGCATTTACACCAGTGTTGGTCTCATATTGACTTATGCACACACCAGTGTCATCCTGGTACTTGGTATTTTAAAAACTTCCAAAGCAGCCTGGTGCTGATATTGGGTCTAAGACCGATTTCTCACTGGTATGAAGCAGACATACACCTGCCTATTGAAATTGGTATAAAGCAGGAACATACCTAGTTTTACATTTTCTACCTCGGGTCCCTACCAGGCTGGTACCAGTACAGGGCTGGTATTGTCTCAAATCATGCTAGCCTGGTAGAGTACTTCATATAGTACTTCATAAACCTCCGTTCATACCAATATTGGTTTACGCAAAGCTCAAAACAGTGCAATTTCTCCAAAGAATGAAAGCTTGAATGGTGATTGATGTGTCAAAGAAAATATTGTACAAAGGGTTATACTAACTGTGTGGTCAGACAAATACTTAGTACTGTGGAAGAATCCAAATTTTTTGAGAGTTCCAACCATGGAGTCACCTTAAGAAAATTACCCCATTTGTTTGTGCAAATCACAAATACTTGGTACAAGAATGACTCCAGCTCTTTAGGTGAGATCTGGTACCCCAAATGCAACAGCCACCCAAATCAAAAAGCTTCACAAGCACCTCTGGACAATGCATAACTCTCTACATAACTCTCCTGAGAGTTGAGTATAAACACAAATCCTAAACCCTAAAACAACAGTGCTAAACCTGAGAATCAACTAAAAGCGCAAACTCCAAACCCTGACCCCTTCTCTCTATACATGCATTCTATGAAGAAGAGCAGCTGACTGCAAAAGATATTTCGTCTTCTGCAGGCAACCGGATCATTTGGATCCATTGCAGTAAAGTGTGGTCTTAATCACATCCAAGAACTAGAAAAGGTGTTTTCCATGTAGATAGACAGTAGCTGACAAAGTGTATCACCAACTGTAAGCATTATTGGGAGAGCTTTATCAGGATCATCTCAGTTCTCTAACTAACAGAGGAGCCAATGAAGAATGCAGGTGACTTCAAATCTAGTCAATTCTTTTGCAGCTGGTGTCACTCTACAAGTGACATGAATCAGATGTTCAATGATCCAACGGACCGTTGACTGCTACTGAATGGTGCCTCTGCATGAAAGCATTATATACGACTAGGCATGGTATCAAAAGCAAGCCCATTCCAGGGCATTGCAGAAAAAAAAACCTAGAGAAACTAGCTCTCCAGTCTGCTTGTCTCTAGAAATAGAAATAGATGGCTCCTGATTTGAATTTACCTGGCAGACTCTGCCCTAGAACAGCTCCATCAGAGGAGAGAGATAACATTTACTTAATCTGACTTCTACTCAAAACAAACTAGGAGCTTGAGACTAGATGGAATTGCCTTACAACATACTGTGAGCCCCTGTACCTAAACTCTCTAGTTTCACTGGGCAGTGTCTCCACACTACCCCAAAAATGCAGATAGTCACTATTATGGCATACAACAAACCTGTGCATGAACAAGAAGTACTTCATACTAATTATCGCTGAAATGGATTTGAGAGCCACACTTGCCTCAATTCAGAAGAGACTCAATTGCTTCAAAGAAAAGCGGAGCCATCTCTGGTGTTGGTGTCTTGACAGCACACTTGACACTTGGATGTCCCACAACAAATGTAAGTTCCACCAGGAATGGAATATTTGGGGGGACTTTGCCAGAGAGATAAAGTACCTGGAAGGGTATCACAGGCAACACAGCTTTTGCATTAACTGAGAGTCAAGTCAAATAGTACCACATCCAGGACAACATAAAATGCATGGTCAAATTTTGATGATGCATAAAAATTAATGCTCAACATATATCTACTTGGAAGTGCACATGAAATAGTTACAGAGATTGGCTTGCAGACCAAGATAGAGGAGCTGCATGAATATCAGGGGATGTTACAATCTTCTAGTTTCAAGGCAGATAGATTGCTCATGTGGACATTTAGGTTAATTTCCTCTTCCGCAATCAACAAGAGAAACAGCAAGCAGATCCTTGGCTGTAACTGTACTTTAATTGTGCATCCTAGATCAACCGGTTCTTGTTACCAGGATGAATTCATTCCTTGATGACAATCTAGCCCAGCTTGACTTTGACAGTCTAGCACAGCAGCCAGGCTCCCTTATATCTGGACATTGCATTGCAATTCTAGTAACACAGGAAATGCAAAAAGAAAAACTGACCAATACCTCCTGGTTTGTGTCCTTCAGCTGACGGCGGGCAATGAAGAAGAGGTTAGTGGTTGCCAGCTTCTCAAGGGACACATCCACATTAGTGATGGTTGCATTTGGTAAATCTTTTGCAACTTCATGAGAGTCAGGCAGTGACTTCCATGTCTGGAATCAACCAACAGGTTCTGATCAGAGAAAGTTCTTGCAAAATTGACAACTTACATAAGCTACAAATGTCATAGATCAAAACCACACTCTCCGTGGAACATTGATGCAGCCAGGATTACCAAATATTGCAGAAATGTATCTGGCTAGGAAGAATCACAAGCAGACAAGTCTTGAATACCTCTAGGAAGACTCCACGCTCCATGTGGCCATCCTCCATAAAGAGAACTTGCAGTGGTATTTTGTCAACAAAGTACCAAACAGGTTGTTGATTGTTCTTGACTGCCACTTGCAAAACTGAATTTGGAGGGCCTGGTGACACATTCTGGAACAAAACCATGGGAAGAAGTGTACTGACAGAGCCTGCTGGCTGCACAACTGCCACCTGTCCCACATCCCCAAAAAAATTGCAGCTCAACCATCTCTTGACAGCAAGGTTCTTGAGTGAAACCAAGACACAAAGAGAGCATGTTGCTGAAATCTGGTATCAAGAAGAGAGGTTAACTTCAAAGGCTCAGAAACTGGGAAAAACAGACAAAGACATGAGTACAAACCTGGAGTGGCCCAGCTGCAGCCAGACCAAATGTATTCTTGTTGAACTGTATCATGAACCCATCAAGCAATGTCTGTGAGAGGTTATCAAACTTGAGGCTGTAGAACACATGTCCATCTCGCCGTATTAGTTGCCCACTTATTTGCAGGCCCTGGCCACTTGTGGCTGGAAGAAGCACAGGAAGAGATGGCCTGCAAAAGAGAATGAACAAACTGAGAAAGGAAACCTAGAGCAAAATGCTAGGGAGATGACTCTCTAGAAAGTGTTTGAAAGTGACTGTTGCCACAGTAAACCCAATGTTTCAAACAAGGAAATAGCTGATAGCACTGCGCTGAGAATGTGAAAGGAAGATTTTGAATCATTTCTTAGCAACAAAACTGCACCCCAACACTTGGGTGTCCATTCTAGTGTCCTCACTGTGCAGGTGCTGCCGAAGTTGCTGGCCCAACAGGTACAAGAGCAGTCTCAAGTCCCATGAGATCTCCTAACAAATCAGCAACTGGTTGAGTGGGAGGAACTTGTGCTGCTGCTGTTCGTGGAACAGGAGCTGCTGGTGCAACAGGCACTTGTGTTGTTGCTGGAGTAGCAGCAACTTCTGGAACTGGGGCGGATGATTCCGAAGGCCCCATATCCTGGCCCTCGTTGTACTCTTCATCTTCATCCTGCTGGGGAGTTGGACGGGCTCGACTGACAAATGCATCAGGGGGTTTATGGTAAACTGATGCCAGTGTCGCAATATTAGCTAACAACTCATCTAGCAGTGATGAGTCAAGCATGTTGGAGTCATCGCAAATTGTGGGTTTCTCGGCCAAGACTACATCCTTTGCTGCCTGAAATTCAGACAGTACCATGAGAAACTGTCTAGCATCCTATCATTAAAGCTTGTGATTGCAGAACAAAGTTTGAGAAATGGAAGTTCATAGACTTGGAGACTTTACCTCCACTTTGTCTATAATGCATTGTTTTCAAAAGTAGGCTAAGGCAACTCAAAGACACACTCTTGACAGATTATGCAGGTCAATGGCAAATGCATTAGAAAACCACAATGAGAACATGAAACTTCCTAGTTTCAAATGATCATGTGCTACCTTAAAGACCTGTGGTTCACTTCGCTAGGAATTGTGACAAACTACAAGAAGAGTAAAAGGAAATGGAAAATACTATAATATAAGTAATCTGAAAAGAGGTCAAACCTCAGGGTCTGTAGATAATAGACGCCAGTACACATAGGCTCGATCACGCAAATCAGGATTATCAGTCTCTTGTGTGGCATTGTTCAGCACCACCTGCACGGCTCCCGAACACCACGACAATACTGGTAACGGGCATATAGGCTGGTCACTACAATGGACCCATGAGTGAGTAAAACTCAGTCTATTCATGAACAGCACACAGATGGTGAGATACCTGTATCATCTGTTGAGGACCTTCAGTAGGCTTCTTGAGGAAAAGCTTGACAGCAGCTGTCAGTAGCTGCAACTGAACTTGTGCAGGCTCCTCAGGGAATGTCTCAAGGAAACTTTCAAGAAGCTCATCAGCATTGTCAATACGCTCAGCATACTCCCCAATAATCCATATCATTGATGCCTGCATTTCACAATTCACACTGCTTGTCTTCACAAAGGATACAGATTTCAGACAACCTCTGGTAGAAACTTTGAAGCCATAGAACAAGAATGGCACCATCTTTATATAATGACAGTTCAGCAACATTTCTCTGTTGCAGCATTTCAGTCCCAGGACCAATAAGGTGATGAAAGGTTGCTGAAATACCCATGTGATTATTCCACAATTCTTCAGGTTGAAGAAAAGAGAAAAAGTCCTTGATGCGGTCACTAACCAAACAAAAGAGATGAAACCATTCAAATTAAGGACTGTTCTCTTGAATCAATTGACAAAAGCATGTGTCCTTGCTCAGCTTGCTACTGCATACAAACTTAATAAAAGTTGCAAGCAGTCAAGAGTACCTTAGCTTCTGGCTCATCAAGCGTGTCCAAGCTTTCACAGAGAGTTGCAATGATTGACTCGTACCTAATGCAACCAAGAGAATGTCAAATAAGAAATTTTCTCCAGTGTTATAACATGGATGGAAGTGACAAGATGGCAGACACAAATAGGGCTCTGTTTACATACATGTTCGGGTATCTTCGGAAGATGTCTTTGATAACAACAATGGCTTCCTGCACAACATAATTGACCTTGATTTTGATCAGGTCTAGAAGTACATTAATACAGCGCTCAGCAGCCCGCTCCAGTTTGATAGCACACCGCCCTATGGCACGCACTGCCTTCCGCACAAAATCCACATCCACCTCTGTTGCATACTCCTTGAATTCCAGTAGGACCTGGAAGCAAATCCATGGGTAAGAGGAATCAATATCTTCTTCAAAAGTAATGATAATTTCTCAATACTTAGGGTTTAAGAGAACCTGAAAAGAAATAAGAGAATGCCTGACAATAAGGTTATAGATATTTCAGATCTGACAATATAACAGGAACAAACATGAAAAAGAGGAACCCTAAACCTCAAGAAATGACAAAACCAGACCACAAAGGAGAATTGAGGAGTGGTTTGAACAACAGCAACAGTCAAATGTATGTTCAGTGACCTTCAACAGCAACATGGTATTGACCACCTACTGTAATATCCCCCCGCGTGTAAGAGGAAACTAGCCTTGATCAACTTGAAGTGTCTCTTAATGTGATGGTGGGTATGACTTAGAGGACAAATGCAGTGGTAAGACTAGCAAACCTGGTCAATGTTGCGGTCTGAGGCAAGTTTGATCATTATCTCTAGCTTCTCCATCTTCACATAGATGGGATCATTGTACTTGCAGAAAAAAACCTGTGTCAAAGGTATCAGTGTGATTCTTGTGAATAGATCTAAGGACACAGAATGAAGAAAGATGGCAACTGCATACCTTCTCTCTGTACTCTCACTGTTTGCAATTGTGACATTTGTGAGCAAGGCAACTAAGGAAGATAAAGGGAGATGGTCAGAGACACCCAGAACCTTCCAGATTCATGTTCAGATCTCAAATTTCAAAACACCCTTCACATAATTGCCCATCTAAACTAATCCTGTTCATGATGCAGACCTTAATCTCATGGGCAAGAATGCCAGGTCGTCGCTGCACAATGAGGTTGATGTTGCGAAGTGCCACATATTGGATCTCAGGCTCTGCTGATAATAGAGTAACAAGAGGTGGTGCCAACTTTTTAGACAGATTGCGGACAACATCAGTGCTTGTGATCAGCTCCATTTGTTGCAAAATTACCTGCAGGAGGAGACATTCAGGAGAAGACATTACATTTACTGTCCATCTTTGATCCCTATTAACACTCACATTTCCTATGTATTAAACAAGATGGTCTTGCTACCTTCACTGCAGATAGAACAACGGCACAGTTGGCATGCTGGAGGCGGGGTGTAACACGATCCACAATATTCTCTGCATCTCTTCCATCCTTTGACTTGTACTTGGAAAGAGCATCCAAAATAAAAACCTGACCCCACCTGCAGAAAGAGTGTTCCAGCTCATATGCAAAGTCAAATATCCTGCTTTAGGGATAAGGCAACCTCTGGTGTTGCAGAGACTGGACAGAAAACTCCACAAAATTTAGGAGGTAACCATGCTGTCAGATCCAGCAAAATGAAAAAGAATGCAAAAAGAATGAGTGGGTCATAACCTAATGAGTATCACTCACAAAGCTTCAGACCATCACTTTCATCATGAATAGCGTAACAAGGTGCCCTAACTCCCCACTGACTTCATGAGCTCCAACAGTGACTGTAGACAGGTATGTAATAATCCACCCAAAATTTTGGGCGAACCATATACACACATCTGTGTCCTGAGTGCCTGTTGCACTTCTGGAAGCAATAGGAAGACTCAATCATGACGTTAATTTGCATGCAAGAGACATAGCTCATCAAAAAAATCATTAGTATCTGGCAAGCTGCAACAAGCTTGCAAGGGTAAGCTTCATTGCACTTCAGCTTGTTCCTGTACCACCATGAGAAGCCTGCACAGGTACTGGTTGGGCCCCATGTATCCTGAGCACATCTTTGAAGCACTACATATTACTACCTGCTGTAACTCATAAGAATGGCCTGCAAAAGGTCATTTCAAACCATGAAACCTCAACAACTCTCCTCCTGAACGATCTCAGAATTGCTTAGTAATCTCACTGATTCTTGAACAACCTTAAAGACAATAGCTCCAGTTACTAAAAAAACAACAGACTTCGATAGCACAAGTCAAGCAACTATTGGATAGCTGTCCATGAGTACGGCATCACCAACTTACTCTGTGCACTCATTTAGGGCTGCCAAAAGCTTGAAGAGCGTGTGGTTGGTTATCTCAAACACAAGTTTGCTGCTACCTTCCTGGATCTCTGCCAGTGATGCCACTGCATTGGCTACAACCATGGGGTTGCTATCAGATATCATATCCTTCAGGGCCTCCAGAAAACCCCTGTCTTCTACCAATTCAGCATTTATGTCATGTAGCTTAGCAACACACACAGCCGCTGTCTTCCGAACATATGGGTCATCATCCTGATTGGACACAGAAAACAAGTTTCCTTCAAGATCCTGATCTAACACATGAAAACATAAAATTCTCTCACCAGAAAGAGTGTATATAGGATGAAGACTAAACTGCAAAGTCAGGCACAGGATAGTGGATACATGTTGTTTAACAATACCTTCAGGCACCTTTGAAGAGGGTCACAAAGGTACTCAGTGATCTTATCCACTCGGATACACCCCATTGTCCTGACTGCCAAAGCTCGAATGAGCGGGTTTGGATCTTGGGAATCCTGCAGCAGACCAAGTGACACACCACAAAGAACACATGAAGATGAAAGAAGCTGCTGCTTCACCCATGTTGGTGCTGTGATGGAAACAAGTAGCCAACCCCCCAATGTGATATACTTCATATAACTGTATTGGGGCAAGGCATAACATATACTATGGCCCTCCCAAGGACTCAGGCACTGCACAAGAGAATTTGAAGAAATGCAATCAAATAAAAGATGGTGCTAATAGGCGAGGGTGAATACAAAAACAAAGTTACACTCGAGCCCTGCATGATAAGTCATGAAACATGGTGTATTCTTCAACGATATTTTGAGTAAAACAGTTGCTACATCATATGGAATTAATTGGAGCTATACAGAAGACACATGCCACCCTGCACATTGTAGGACATTGTAAGCATGCTGAAGCAAGTAGCATGGTATTAATCATAAGCTAGTGTCTAGGTTAATGCAAGTTCCAGAGCACCCTGTAGATGCATACATACTCCTAAATGGAGACGTATATGAAAGAGGTCCCCTGCCACAAGACAGCCATACCTTGACAAAGGTGTTGACAGCAAGAATGGCAAGATCAGGATGGCTCTTTGCATAATTGATCAGGTACAGATAGACAAGCTTCTTCAGCTCAAGGTTGTCCGTTTGCATGCAGTTTACCACATCAGTGAAAAGCATTGACACATCCTTGCCTACTGTCATTGCAGCTATCACTTTCTTGACAGCATCTTTCTTCTTATCCTGCAGGAGCAATACAGGCCACCACAACTGCATTACAAACATTGTTGCCTTTTCTGAGACCTTACAGATAATCTGACATCTGACATCTGACAGCTGAACAAACTACTCAAACCCTAAAATTTGATACTGTTCTGCTTCGCAGCAATAATAGCTACAACTCCTGCCAAAACCTGAAAACATAGAGAGTTCAGTTTGAGAACACTTGGCTATCAGCCCAGAACTAAGGCATGCCGCTAAAAGATGACAAGTTGCCAAGAGAATGATGGGGCTGTTGGGAACCTTCATGGTCACACTTTGGCAAAGTATCCAGCCAATGAAACCAAGTGAATAAACTGCAGAGTCCACATTCTGACTGGTCCATAGATTGGATCCTAATTACAATCTTGGCATAAGCCTAGAGGGGTTTTTCCCAATCCCTGAATTGTTGGCTCCCAGACCCTGACATCAACTACAGAGTGATTCATCACCTCCCTTAAAAAAGAAGAGACCCAGCCTTCATGTGGCAGCACTCAGGGAGAGCTGCTACAGAAAGCTTTTTCATCAGTGATTGTAAGCAGAGTGCACCTGTTGAACTTCTTCAAATCATGAAAAAAAACCCTCCAATACATACATACAATCTAACATCACCATAACACACTCAATCAAAACACAGCCAACACAATAATGCTTAGGTTGTTATCTCAACAGCCAGATAACGCAATGTATCGATAAACTATCGGACACAAAAATCAACCCTAGATCTCTCACCTAATCCAGACTTGCCTCTGTCGTGAACTCTTTTTCTATTGAAAACCCTAATGGCAAACCAATTGTCTATTGCACTCATCCAGAATAAATCCTCATCTCTCTAAGAAGAATCCAGAGGAAGAAGAAGAAGGGTCCCAAAAAAACACACACACACACAACACAACACAACACAACACAACACCCAAGTAGAAGATCCTCGCACGCTGTAACATAGAAACGCAAATCCACCATACACCCAAAAAGATCCAGGAACCAAACCGGACAGAAACACAAAAACACAAAAACTGAGTATGAAGGAGTAGAAAAGAAGTCAGAAGGGCTAGTAGAGAAGAAGAGCGTGGTAGTTTTTGGTTGGGTACCTTGTACTGCGAGTTGAGCTCTTCCTTGAGCTCATGAATCTCGCCTTTCTTTGTGGTGGTGAAGTATTTGGCATCGTGACCACTCATGGTGGGTGGGTGGGTGGAAGGCGCCTTCCTGAAGGCAGCAGCACTACTGGTGACGACAGATCTGGAAAACAGATCTGGCTATGGCGCGCGCACCACCCGTCTCCCTCGCTCGCTCGCTCTTTCCTTTCTTCTCCTCCTCTTCTTCTCCTTCTTCTTCTTCTGCCTCTTCGTCTTAGGGTTTGCATTGCATGTCAACGGGGACCGGTTAGATCGTTCGTTCGTTCCAAACAGTCTAACAGGGCCTCACGTAACACAACAACCTGCCATACCCACATAACAACAACCGGACCCGGTAAGAAATTTGGTCCAATTTGTGACAATTGGTAAAACAACCGGGCCCGGTAAGAAAATCTTATATATTAAAGCAAACATGGTGTCTGTCTATGTGGGCAGTGCCTGGAAAATTCTTCCAGTCACTGCCTGTCCCTGTGGTGTGCTTTGTAGGAGGGGGGGGGGCCGGGTCTGTCAGTCTGTGATAATTATTATCCAACTGACAGCTGATGGACTTGGCACGGGAGAGGTTCAGTGATTCGATGGAAATCATGGGATGAAATTAGGATGAAATTGGGATTTCATGGATGGGATGAAACTGCCCCCAGGGGTTGACAGCCGATGGACCTGGCACGGGAGAGGTTCAGTGATCCAATGGAAACCATGGGATGAAACTGGGATTTCATGGATGGGATGAAACTGCCCCCCAGGGGTCAGTTTACTTGATCAGTAGTTTTTTTTTTCCCCCTTGAGCCTTTTTCTTATCATGCTTTTTTTTTCTCTTTTTTTTTTTTCTTGAAATAACACACATGTGCATTATGCACAGGGTTCACACTAGTTGATAATTATTGACATGGGAAAGTTGGTAATTGTGGCATGGTAAAAAGTAAGAAGTGTAGGTAGTCAGATGTGAACGGGATAAGTGTGTAACTGACTACTTCCTACATGGGTTTGGTTGTTGTTGGGAGAATAGTATTATGTGTTATGGGAATGGTCAAGCCCCTGTCCATTAGATTGGGTCAGGTGCTAGGTGAGGCTGTTAGGGCGAGCTATTATACAACACACCAAATGGAATGGGCAAGGGTGAGGCTATTCCATGGCATTAAGGTTTTGCACGGCATGTCCAACAAGGAGAAATTGGTTTGGTTTAGGGTTTAGGGTTTGGATTGGTTGAGGGTTTAGAGTTTAGGGTTTAGGATTTACGTCACACAATAGGTGGAACAGGCCATTCCATGATCATCACTGGAAGATTTCGCCATATAATGTGGTCAAGAAAAAGACATAATCTGCCACCCTAGCTAGACCATAAAAGTTTCTCATAGATTCCCCTACATTCCATGCATTTTTTAATTTAAAAAAAAACTCCCTAAACTCTTTATAAGGAAAACCTTATTTCATCTCAATATTTTGGGAGCTTTGCTAAATGTAATGACCACTAGATTGTTTTATTAAAAATTGTTTAAGTTCATAAACAATCTCCCCAAAAAAAAACACAAGGGGAAAATTTGGCAAATATTTTACCAAAAAACAGAATTTGCAACAGATTTTATTTTATTTTATTTTTTCCGTGAACAGCCTTTTGGCAAAATTTCACCAAAAAAATAAACTGGTGTGGTGGAGGTGCTTTACATGCATACGAGAGGTCCCTTAAATGTGTAATAAAGCATTGTAAGGTGCCTCTGTAAGGGGTGCCTTGGTCATGGTTATGTAAAAACCAGCTGGTTTTTTTTGAAGTGTACATAGAGGTAGCTTAATACCATATAATTCAGCATCTGACAGAAAAGCATAAAGCCTATATATAATGGTGCATTCACACTTGATGTCAAGTCAGTGTTTAATGAAAATCTAGGTGGCATCCTAGGTGGCACCCAATGTTAAATGGGCAATAGCTTAATGTTAAGCGAATGTTTAACTTAACATAAAATGTTCATGGTAAGTAGGTGTAAGTCCTAAATGACTAGCATGGTGTTAGAGGAGGCAATAGTAGGGTCCCTAACACCAAGTGTGAATGCAACTTTACAACACTAATAATATTCTGTTCATATTCCACATGGTATAAACCTTCCAATTCTATTGCTTTAGGAAGGTGAACTGAGGGATGTGTCATTTATGATGGGATTATGCATGAAAGCAGAGCACAAACTTGGAGTGTCACAGACATATGATTCCATTACATCAATGATCAATTTCACATAAATGAGTGTCATCATTAGATGAAATATTTGGATGTTATATGACAAAAAGTTTAATCCATAAATGAACTAGATGTTCAATATTTTGACATGTACATCCACATTCATATATGGTGTTTCTAATATCGTCAATTATCAACAAAGGTTCATTTGAGAAAACAAGAATGGTGGATTATATGGGAGCAAAGAAGTGTCACACAAGGTCGTGTGCCATGTACCCAATGGCCTAAGCATGAGATTGGCCTTCCTTTGTACTAAACCTATCTTGTGCAATTTAAATTTGCTTGTTTAAGGTGCCTTTACAACTACAATTTTGAAATTTAATGGAGCCTAGGTCCCCATTGAATATTGCCAAGGATCTCCATGTGCTTTCTTTTTTTTTCTTGGGGTGAATTTTAGCATTATTTTGATCTCAGAAACATGATTTCAATATGTATAATGGATTTTTGTAAATATAATGGCCCTGATTTGTTAGATTTCGAAAGAAAAAATTGAATTGCCAGATTTCTACAACAGGTTCCAGCAGGGAGGTAACCAAAATATTCATTTAAAAATTTAATAATATATATAATCTAAAAAATGTTGATTATGGATTGGCATTGGGAGCAATGATTTTAGTTTTTGGTAAATCTTTTGACCTATACAAAGGATTTTGAATGGCAAAAGAAGGTCCAAATTCATAGTTTTCTTTCATTGATTTGACATTGTCTTCAATGTCGAAACCTTTATTTTTGGTACAAATGCATCAACCCAGTTCTCCTTTTCATAGTAAGTTGATCAAGGGATCTTCCTTGAAATTCATTGTTCATTTTTGTTGTCATCTATTTCCTTGCATACTATTAGTCCAAAATTTGCAATGCATGATGATTAGCAATGTTTGCCCCAAGTGAATGCATTAACCAAGCTTGAGAGTTGGTTCAAATTCCATGGATTCATTCAACCAATTGAGCCCTTTGGATTGTATGCCACCTAAAAGCACATGGAGATTTTTAACAAGCTTGGAAGGCTACACTAACTAGTGTCACTCACTACAAGCATGCTTACCTTCAAATTCTCAAATTTTAGATCTCACACTCAGGGGCATGGGCATGTGTTTGATTTTCTCTTGGATTTTGTGTTTGTTGATGCTTCTATGAACTGTGATATCTCAACCTTAGTGATTGGAATATAACACTGTGCACTTTCATATGTTCTAGGTCCTATTATCATTGTTGTTATGCAAATTAGGTTGTCATGTATTTGGTCTAGAAGGGGACCACATGTTAAACATTTATCCACATTACAAAGAAATCTGGAATTTGTGGTGCACTTTTGTGGTATCCATCTCCTTTGATCATTCTTGTTCGGATTTGTTGGAACCTCAGGTTCCCAAGGTGGCATACAAGCTTGACCTGAACATTAACCATTCTTTGTAGTTCATGTCAGCAAGTGACAACTTGTTGGAACACATTTTATTCTATAGACATGACTTTGGAACTTCAGTTTTATTTTCAATCACCCAATTATGAGCTTGTCTGATCATGGATAATTAGTTCCCTTTTAATGGGTTTCTTTCCCTTTGTAGACATACACTCAATCCAAATTGCAGGTTGATATAGTGTTTTTTTTGTTGTGGTCCGGTTAACTAGCTTTTGACTGTTTTTGCAATTGAAAATGTTTACTCTTTCTGAACATATGTCAATTGTACTCCATAAGGTAATCATGAATTTAGTGCTTGTAATAAAAAAAACATTGTTGCATTGATCTATACAGATATTTCCCATTAAATGAATTGAAAAGCTTTATCCTACACATAACTACCTACCCTTTACACAGATCCAAAGTTTCAGTGGCTGAAAAAGCATGACTTCTAACATGACACTTGTGCATGCAATGTGAAGGCCAAAATATGGTTCTTCAAATAAGAATGCAGCCTTGTAATTTTGTAGAATGCAAAATTTAGACCCCAAATCTAACTTCTCATGACACAAAAACTCAGAAGACATTCACAAAATTCAATCAAACATTTTGGTACTCACCTTGGTGCTTGAAGCAAACCCAAATTTCCCAAATTCCTTTGTGTTGGAAGCACTGAGATGTTTCAACTACAGCTTGTTGTGACCGAAATTTCTCTTCACTTATGTGGAACAAGTAACACACCAACAACCTGAGCAAAATCTCTACAAAGAACCACCCCCTTTTAAAAAGCACCTGCATATAATTTGGAAGGCTCACATGGGCCATTTCCTTGATGAGATCTGTATCACAAATACTAGGAATGAGTACAAACAACACTAATATATATTGAGTCAATCCTAACATATCTGTAAGACACCAGCTGACGGCCAACTTTGGATTGCAAACATTACTCCTGATGAACAAGCACTACCCATCCATATGCGTATGGATGTTCATCCTGCTTTTTTGGATGAACCCAAAATGTGCAGCTAGGGCAGCTGCTAGTGACAATGGCAATTTATCCAGATCCAAAAGTTTGCAGAGAGATGTCTGAAAGGTGGGCAGGAAGCAGGGTACATGCCTTCAAGAGAGCAAAGACACCATATACAGGCTACCAAAAGCAAGGAGCAGATATTCTTCCCCAAACTCTTTGCTTCAGCATGCTGTTGAACCTACAAGTCTATTGCAAACTACCTCCAATGCAGGAAGGGTTTGTCATCAAGCTGCTACAACAATGCTAACAAACTTTCCAGTTAGAAGTGGGCCTAAGACATGATGTCAAACCTGCCTTCCAACCCACCCTGTTCCCTCTTAACCAAAACCAAATCCTTCACTGGCCTCATGAATAGCCAACAGTAGCCGTTCCTGGAGCTGCTCTTTAGATGCATATTCTGGTAGATCCAGTTGATTGAAGCTGCACCCATCACAGATATACATAACCTGAATATAAAGGACTCTGCATGAACTATTTTGTCACTGAAAGGTTGGAAAGGAAAAACAATGAAGACTCATCCTCTCCTTCTGTGCAAAAGTTAGGTGATAAATTACCAGGTGTGAGCAGATGGTAAACGCTCTGGGGCTCCGTAGGCCTTATGAATCTGGAAATGTTGTGGACCAGATATACCTTGCAATGCTCGGAATCCCTCCAATGGCACCTGTTCAAAGGACAAATGATCAGGCGGAGCTAAGTCCATGCTGTTGTGGAGATTCAACTGTCAACATTAAATGGCCCAATTGCAGCACCTTTCCCAACTTTCTCACAGCAATGACTGATGCCACATTAGAAAAAGTACAATCCATAAGATTCAACAAAGTATGGAAAGCTGTGTTCAACCAACCTTGGATGTGCCAGTTATAAACTGCAAAAGACGAGCCATGTCCTCCTTGTTGAATGCTCTAACCACATCCCAAAACCACTGGACCACTGGTGATGCTGCTGAGTACCCTGTGTACTCTGTGTTGGCTTTCAGGTCCTCCACTGCCACCCCACACCCCAACCACCTTCATACATCACACAGATTCTCCATATACCTAGACTAAACTCAAGACTGAAGAGGTTCTCCGTGCACCTAACAATCAAGGAGCAAGCCCCTGCACCAAAAACTTGTTTGTGGGTTCAGTGCCAAAGGCTGGAGCATGAATGGGAATTGCCTAACCATCAGGACAAGACATCTTGTGCTACCTATCCACAAACTTACAGTCGATTTCAGGAAGGCCACTGATGAGAAGCTCCAGTTCCTTATCATTGAAAATAGAGATGAGGTCATGAGACACCAGCTCATTGAAACCCTCCAAAAAGGCTGTGATCTGTGGTCTGATGGCAGTGGTCAATCGATGCTCAGCCACTCGGTCTACATACTCATGTTTATTCTCCTCTGTAACTCGAATATTTCGCCCCCCTGGTATGAGCTCATAATCCGTCACCTGGAATAATAACCCATCAGATCAAAGTTACTGAAGGGTGCCTTCCAAACCATACAGCACAAGAAAAACTCCGCAACCTTAAAAGGAAGCAGCCAACTGGTGAACTATAAAACATCCATACTGGGTGAAAACATATGATGAATGCAGCAAGCAAGTGACCTGAAACAATCCCATATTACAAAGGTCAGAGCTTTCAATCACAACAGATCATCAGAATGATAGCAGTTAGAACACTACCTCAGTCTTCTCATAGAGGATGTGCTTCTCCTCATCAGCATCCATACTGAACGTCAGATCCGGTAAGTCACTTATATCGTTCTGCAAAAGAGCAGAAATCCAGGATTGGTTGTCAGCACTTTCTAGACATGACACATGTTCTGGTCACTGGCCATACAAGAGCACAAAACCATAATCTGACAGGATACAGCATGACTGTCTGGATACATATGGTCAACACAACATGAAATTACACAACCTACAGAAAACCACAGGCAACTACAAGAACAAGCTTCTTTAAAATGCAAACCAAGCAAATCCTGTACGTGCTCTGGACATCCATAGTCTGGGCATTGCAGTACCTCCAACATCCACTTGAGGTTCTTGAAGTAGCCTGGGTCAATTGCCTCAATATCATGGTAGGTCACTTTCACACCCAGTATATGTTTGTAGAAAGAGCGAGTGAAATACACATCCAGCAATTGCCCATCAAACAGTGCCTTGGCCACCTAAAAAGAATTACACATAAAATCAACATTAGTGCAATTGATTCTTGACTTCAGATGATATAAATCAGAGATCCAAACCAAAGAAATCCACTGTAACTGGTAAGCATCATGAAACCTGAATCCCAGTATAAATGCTTCAGCCCTTAAACCAGTGTAGTTAACAGCAATGTCAAAGTCATAAACCCAAAACTGTCCACTCCACTGATCCCAAACTATTGGAAGATGTCAAAATTCACAAGGTCTGTATCAAATATACTGTTCAGATTGAGCTATAGAATTGGGAGATGAAAATAACAATGTGTGTGGCAATGAGTCACAGACTATTGCACCGCTGTTGCAAGGGTGCAGAGAAGTAGCTTACCACTCTACCGACAAACTTGAAGTATGAAAGATGCTCAGTCTGATACACTGAGTTGGGGTTGGGTTGGAATATGGACTCATTTCCGACAGTTGTGAAAAGAAGGGCACCCTTGTCAAAAGTAACACGAGAAAGTAGTTGGTACCATTCCCGTGTCAACCCACCTGCATCAATACCCTCCTCTCCCTGGAACTGGACAGTGAGCCTACCCTTAAGCTCATTGGGTGTCCGCATACGAAGCTGGTTATATGAGTCTTCCAACACATATGCTCGCCTCACAACAATCCTGAGAGGGGCATAGTGCTGCTGCTCATGCTGTTGCCGGATATGGGATCGAAAGTAAGCTCGCTTATTGTCAAAGTCAATGAGACGGGGAGTTTTCAACATTAGCCTCAGTGACTTCTCAAGCAGAGCTGGGTTTTGACGCACAAAAGCATTCAGCAGGCGTCGGTGCTTGTCGGCAAACCTTGTGAAGGTCATTCCCTTCTCAGACTCTGGTTTCTTCTGTTGTGAAGGTGGGAGAGAATAAGGTGACAGACTAAGATCAGCTGAGTATGAAGCTTCAGCCTCCTTTATTTCTCGTGCAGTCGCACTGCTGTGCTCTTGCTGTCCAGTGGGAACAGGTCCTGATCGCAATTTCTCACACAAGACAAAGAAAGCCTCAACAAATGGCAAGACTCTCTGTGTCACAGGAGGTAGAGGTGGTGGTGCTGCACTCCCAGCAACTGTTCCAGCAGCAGCATTTACTGCAGCAGTACTGGTTAACAGAGTTGAAAGCAGTCCACCATTGCCCACCCACCCTTCAATCTTTCCAATGCATACACTCAATCCATGCCATAAGATCTCCAGTGAGCCATTCAGCTCTCTTAGCGTTATCACACCCTCTTCCTGTTCTTTGTCCACAAGTGCTAAAGCTCCTTCTGTCTTTTCCTTCTCATTGATACTGCCAACTCCAGAGGTCAAGGCACTGAGAACTTGTAGCACACGTAACATGGCAGCCCCAGCCATGGATGTGCTGCTCAGTGCTACAGCATCTCCATTTCCTAAGCACTGGAGTTCCTCAATAGCAGGGTTGATGAGGATTCGAGCAGCATCAGCCAGATCACCAACAAACAGAAATCGATGGCTCGGTACTGCAGTTGCCAACTTCTTCAAAACTTCGGCTACTCGTGTGTAGGCTGTATCTGATAACCTGTATATGCAAGACTGAGGCCTGTCAAGAGAGCTCAGAAATAAAACCAAACTACTCACATCCTCTTGACAAAAGATGTGTCCTTCCAGTAACCACATCCTGGTGATATTCAGCAAAACACAACAGAGCAAGAGAGGTGTTATTACTCACCCTTCCCGAGCTAGCAGTTTGCAAAGGTTGCGTAGCTCTGGTTCTGGGAGACTAAGGAGAACAGTTGCAGCATCCACTTGGGAAGGAAAACCAGAAATTGAAGGCTCAGCACCCTCCCCTCTTTCAGCCCCTGGAGCAGCTGGAACATTTGACCTTGGTGATTCAGTCTCCATTCTAGTAGCCACAACAGGAGTTTCTGCACCCTCTCTGGATGTTGCAGGTGCACCTTCAACCTGTGAGGAGGCACCATCACCAGTTGAACCAACACCAGCAGCTCCTGTGGGTTCAGAGATAGAAGCTGGAGGCTTTGCATCTGCAATGACTTTTCCTTTGGTATTTGTTTCCACTTTACCACATGCATGAGTTGTCACCACTTCCAGCAGACCCAGGACCTGCATCACAGTATTGGCACACGGTTACATCCACATGCCTCTTTGCTACATATTTGGTTACCAAGAGGTGTAATTAGATAATGATAAGAATGACCTTACATGCTCACACAATGAACCTACAGAAGCTATGAGGGAAATCAAACAACGCACCATAAGCTACTTGAGAGAAAAATGATAATAAAGCATGATATGAATATAATACGCACTACCCAAGCTTTCCAAAATAAACGAAGTCTACCTGCTCCAAGTGAGCACTGCTTCGCAGATAAAGTGGTTGATTCAATAGCTTCAGCAGCAAAATGAGTGGAATCTCGCTCTTCGCCTTGGGTTCTGACTGGGCAATTTCCTCAACCAACTTTGCTTTCCCCTTCTCCTTCACATTTGGAGGTGACAATTGCAGGGAATGTGTTGGGGATGATACTGACCGCTCAAAATAAAGTAGCAGGTTGGTCACAAGAGAATGGTTGCGAGCCAGAAAGGTCAGTAATTCTAAAACACGTCGTGATACCAGTGGTGGAACTCCTGCAGGTATGGGCAACTACTGAGTTAACAACAATCCAGACACCAGGTTCCTACCAAACTGCAAAACAAAAAGACTGAACTGCAGTTATCTCATGTGATTACAGTAGGACCAATTGTGGACATCAATGTTTTGAGTGCAGAAAAATGCAAACACTGCATACAATTGAGAATATAAACAGATACCATAAGACAGCTGCGAGCGTGCATAAACTACATTCCACTGGCACCCATACAAGCGCTGCGGTGGAGCACCATCAGCAGACAGCCCTCCTGTGGAAGTACCCTCTGCCTCAGGGCGTAGCATATCCAACAAAAGTTGTAACAGTGTGACCCTTGTAGCACTGTGTGCACACAGATTTAACAGTAACCGTTGAAGCAGCCCCTTTCCAAGTGGCTGCACACATAAACAGGGAGCATGCTTTCAATAGGCATGAAAGCTGTTGAATTGTTACATGACCACTGACCAAATTTTGGTAGGTGGTTTGAGCAGCATATGTAAAGATAGTTAGGATCAACTACAGTGAGAGGAACCTTGAAAACATAAACCACTGAACAACTGGTAGTTTTGGAAGTCCCATAGAAGGACTACTCAGGGTTTGGTTCTTTGAGCCATAGATGAACTGCAAGTTGCAAACTACCTTTCATGACCACAAGATCTTAACCTGCAGAGAGTCAAAAATCACAGACATCATTCCAAACCTGAGCTAGACGAAGAAGACGAAGCATCGCCTTCAGGGCAGCAGTGTCCACAAGAGGATTGCCTTCAGCTTCCTGAACTCTTGTGCTGCTACTCGGGGCAGCTGGTCTACGACCCACATTAACACCAGCTCCAGCTCCTTCTCCTCGATCCATGGCTGCAGTGCCTGTGCCCGCACCAATGCCCAAAATGTTTTGTCGATGCCTTATGCGTTGTGCTCCACCAAAAAGACTGCGTGCTTGGTACTGGTTAATTGCTCTCTCACGCAGCAGTTGAGCTTCAGCTAGAAGAGCTGGTGGAAGAGCAGCCAATACTGCCTCTGAAGATGTTAAGAGCACCTGCCGATCACAACAATCAATCAGAAGAGTAAATATCCTTTCCATTTCTCCTACCCACAGAAAATGACAACACAATCAGGGTGGATTAAGCAATTCATAACCCTTCAATGTTGACAGAAAAGGCAGGAGTGAATCAGTGTATGGAAGCACAAACATTTCTCTGTACTCCATGAACTCAGCATCATTCCTACCTCTTCACGAAGCTCCACAGGAAAAGTAGCAATGATAGATGCACTGTCCATATCCACAGGTTGTGCTTCAATTGCAGCTATTACAGCCCGCTGTGCACGCTGCTGTGCCAAAACCTCAGCCTGAATGTCAGGAGGCAGAGCTGCCAGAAACTCCGGATCTATTTCCTCCCCAGGCGGAGGCACTGGATTGGGAGGTCGGGCAGCCCTTGCTTGCCTGGATGCCAAGATCTCAGCACGAAGGTCTGCAGGCAGAGCCTCAAGGAAAGTTGGATCAATGGAATTCACTGGAGCATCTCCACCTTCCAGCTGCTCACCAACAGCACCCTGATCACGGTCTTGCACACCAGTTGCAGCTGCCTCAACCTGTCCAATAAAAGCCCCTGCAGCAGCCTCTGTTCCCTCCACATCATGCCCTTGCTGATCTGCTGTCTGTGCACCCTCCAAATCCTCGTCAACAACTCCCCCCTGCTCTGTTCTTCGCTCTCTGTCTACTCCTCTGTCTCGTGCACCTGCTGGCTGCATTTCATGAGTTCCCAACCTCTCAGCCCCTGGATGCCGATCACCTTCCTCATGACCATCAGCACTTCCTATTTCTACCTCCAAACTACGAAGACTCTCACCCACTGTAGCCCCACTTCCACCACTGTCTTGACTGCCACCTTCGGTATCCCGCATCACAGGTTCACTTCTCTCATCATGCATTTGCACATCAGGATCAGCTGCAGTGTTGGAGCCTGCTAAATGTTCCTCCCTATATGTTGTCACTCTCCTGCCACTCCCACTAGCATCTGCAGCCTCCACATTAGAAGCATTCACACCCACATCACTGTGATGGGCCCGCTCTTCAATGGCCTGGGTAGAAGCTTCAGGTTCTGCTCCTTCTACCATATTTTCAGTTGCATCTCCCACTGTTGCCTCTGTAGACTCCATGTGTGCAGGCGTGGTGCTGATCTGGGCAGGCAGCTGGGTTGAAGAGCTGTCTTCACCTGGAACAACAGTCTGAAGCTGTGATATGAACTGTTGTTCAATGGCTTGGGCTACTGCGGCAGCATGTGCTCCTGCCTGCAACTGCCCATCATCAGTCCAGTTACTCAGTGGACCATCTGTCCGGCCACCCCGTTGGCCCAAGAGATACAACGGATCCATTGAGAAGTCAAGGAGAGGAGGAGCAGGACCTCCCCCTCCACTTTCCGCAAAGATTCCTTCTGCTGGATGTTCCGGCATAGGTCCATCATACATATAGAAGTGGGTCACATCCAAGGCTCCTCCCCCCAGCATTGCTTCTGCATCCCGCACAATGCTGCCAGCAGTGCTTGCCCAAAGTGAGCTACGTGTGGTTCCTGATGTTGTTGAACCCACTGCACCTGGAGCAGCAGGTGGCGGTCGTATTAGCAAAGGGTGATGAAAAGCTCCTCCACGCTCCCCACTGGGCCGCTCAGCAAGGGCTCGATAAGTTGCAGTACGCCTGCGATCACTGCCTCCTGCCCGCCGGAATGATCCAAAGACCTCATCCATGTTCATACTCTGAAACGCATCTCCTGGAAACTCCAGACTGCCAGTACCAGTGTGGCCCAACACCTGCATGCCACCGCATGTTTAGGAGCTTTAGTTATGATAAATAATCCAATCAGCAATAATTCTGAAACATGATTCTCAAATCATTCAAAATTTAGAGAGGCAAATAAGACTCTGACCTGAACACGGTTGAGCCCCGTCAGTCCATCTCGCCAGCGTACCTCAATAATCTGATCTTCCTGCCAGTCATCATCCTCATCTTCATCCTCATCCTCATCCACCATATCCTCCTCATATGCATCCCCCAGCCCATTGTCGTCATGATCCTCAACATCAGTGTCTGGGGGTGAGAGGTGGGGGACACCTGCATCCATGAAATAAATCTTGAAGAGCTGGAACAAACCCTAACTCGCAGCAAGCACTGATAAATCAAAGTATATTGCACTAGATCATTTAAATACTGCCAAGTCCAGAGTCTGTATTGCCATCCATTCCCTGATAACAAAAAACTAATTGACACTGCCAAACTGCAACACATTTCAGCAAATATTGTGAATTCTAAAGACCCCAACAAAGCATAGCATGTAATGCCAGACAGAATATCATGACCAAGTCAACTGAAACAGCTACAAAGGAGATTCTTGACTCCACAAGCATCCCATCAATCTCACAACATGGTCACTTTCTTCGAGAAGCAGCTTTCCCCAAAAAGCAGGACTCATACTTTCCTCCACAAATGAGGATAATTGCAATTTCATTGTCTCAATCTTGCTCTAAAAAGTAATAAGTAAATACCTTCATCCCCCTCCATGTCATCTTCGTCTTCCTCCTCCTCCTCTTCTTCCTCCTCCTCCTCTTCCTCTTCCTCCTCTTCTCCATCATCATCACCCTCGTCACCATCCATGTCCACTTCTTCATCATCCTCATCCACAATTTCATCTTCTGCACCATGCTCCATCCGATATGCCATCTCAGCAACAGCATCCAGCTCAGCTGCCTCATGCATAAATTCCTCCTCTGCCTCTGCTTCAAAACATGCCTGGAAAAGGAGAAACAGCTGCTGAATAAGACCTTTAGCACAATGCAGCCACGTTCATCAAATGTAAACAGCAATGACAGAAGCAATGTCACTTTATAGGAGAAGCAATGACAATGACTTGGCTCATTATACATTCTGGCCTAGACACTTTTCCTAAGAAGCATACCCAAGGTCAGAACCATCAATCATGTTGGGATGCCCTCCAATAATTTCACACAAACAATATCAAAGACATGTCTACATTCCTAGAAAGCTGGAGGCTCCTTTAGCTACCAGTGAACAATAAACATGGGCTGCCATATGAGGTAACATTTCAAGGCACCCAATTACTGGAAAGAGAAAATGGATTTAACCACATGCAGACATCCTATGACCAAACCCAAACACAGAGGCAAAACAGACCTCTTCCAATGCCTCTCCATTCAGCTGCATATCATGCTCCATGTGTGTCTCATTGTGGTTGTCCATGCTGCCACTTGGCAGCAGGTCATCTACTTCCAGTGCAAACTCTTCTTCTGGTAAAAGTTCCTGCATTGTGGCATCAATGCCCTGAGCTTGAGCCTCTGCTGCACCTGTACTTTCTGTGTCTGCAGATCCATTTACTGCAGGTGGTCTTTGCTCCATACCTCTGGCACTAGAAATATCCTTCTTCTTTGTCCCACCATCAGAGCCAAAAACTTGCGCACCGCTGCTGGCAGCTCTTGTGAGAACTTCAAGAGCCTTTAAAACAGAATTCACCAGCTTTGGTGCATCAGGGTGGTCCAAGTCAATTACCTGGATTCATCCACATGCAAACAGCAGTTAAGTTTTGCATCCTTGGAAAGGTCTGTGGTGACAACTACCCAATGAAGTGCCTGATGGTGACAAGAAGCTATCAGAAGTGAACTACCAGCAACAGGACTTGGTTTCCACCATACATAGTGGTTATTCAACCTCCATACCTGGAGAGTACAAGTTAGTGCCTGCACCACACCAGAATCCATCAGAGTCTTTGCCATGTCAGCTGAGAATCCAGGGGCCTGGGCATTCCCTGCAGATGCACGAGAAGAAAGGATCGAGTTTATCAGGTCCACCAGTGCCCGTAACTTCTTGTTAGGTGGCTGCAGACCTTTGGAAGTTGACAAATCAAGGCTCTCAGTGTCCACAGATACTGAACCCAGGACTCTCACAATCTCCATCACCACACGTCTCCTGCCTTCTCCTGACCTTACACACACTGCCATGAGAAAATATGCTGCCTTCTCTGAGAGCTTCTCCCTGGACTCATCATTGTTAAGCTTGTCACCGGCCTTCTCATCTGGATAGCAAAGTACTCTATTAAGGACATGGTACAACAAGCCGCCATGTCCAATTGTATCATCCCCACCCTGAAAAGGGCCTCTCCCTTGACTGCTCTCTGAGTCCCTTCGCAGCACAACACCCACTGCCGAGGAGTACATGAGCATAACCTCAGTGACTAGCCTCAATACAAAAGTCACTTTGGCTAACTCCCCTGAGCCATCCAACATATTCAAATTGCTCGGGGTTGTACCACTTGATGTAAGAGAATGATCTGTCTTGGCCTTCCGCTTGCCTTTAAGTTCCAAACCATCTACCTCCATAGCTGTACTACCCTCATTTGACACCAAGTCCTCCTCCCTGCCAGATGATTGACCCACAACCTGAGAGGGATAGTGAAGAACAACTTCCAGCAACTGATCAATTACGGTTGAAAAGCTCTGAGGGACCCTTTTATGGTGGTGTCCTTTGCTAGACTTGTTGGAGAACTCATGCGTTTTTGAGCCTCCATCACCCAAAGCCCGAGATTCCATTCCAATATTCTGGTTAGCATTCTTAAGCTTCTCAAGATCCTTCTCTGGTGCTTTTGCCTTCTCCTTGACCTTTTCCTTCTCCTTGTTCTTGTCCATCTCTTTTTCCTTCCCCTTGGCAACTGTCATGGTAGGACGTCCATTAACAGTCTCAATTTGACACACTGCAGCTGCTGCCTGCATGAAAATGGCAGGATCCCTTGAAACCATGGGTGCCAATGCAGTCAAGAACATACGGGGAGAGACACGACCATTGTGACGTGAAAGGGTAGTGATAAGGGTATGGCGAATCTCAGACTCCATAGCTTGCTGAAGAGTGTGAGGATCCTCCAGAAGATGCCGGACAATTGAAGCAGCTACAACATCAAATCCAGGATACATGGAGCTTCTTGGGAGGCCCAACAAAACTGTTAACCCACCAGCATCCAAGAACTGCACTGCAATAGCATGCATCTTTGTCAACCGGGCACATAGCTGGAGCACTGCCTGCAGAGTTGCTGATGGCAACTGCATGCGAAGAAAACTAGTAGCAACAGTGATGGTCCTGTGCTGCTCATCATCTGTCATATACCCTGTTGGCCTCCCAAGAATGCCAACAAGAGGGTTTTCTTCCTTACTGACATCAACCTCAAGCTTGTCCCCATCAGATGCAGGGAGATCTGAGTTCACAGCCACAGCACTGCCATCGTCAGCAGCTGTAGCTGATCCACCTGGTGCATCAGCACCAATCTTAGCTTTGTATTGAAGCATATGATCCAAAACAAGCAAGAGAGCTGTGACCCACTTGGGAACACTTGACTTCACAGTATCCTTCAGAGTAATGAAGCTCTGAAGTGCATCCAGGGCTATGCTGACCAGCCCATTTTCTGCTGCTATCTCTCGAGCAGTGCTGTCCTCATTTAATACTAATGCAAGCGTGTGAGATATGGTTGATAGTGGACTTGAATCATCTGCTGGCACTTCCACTCCATGAGCTTTCAGGTGTTGGATAAGGTAGGAAATTATCTGCAGACGGTCTTGACCACTATTATAGTTACACATGGTGACCAGAAGATCAGTCATTGGAAATGCTACGGCATCTGTTTTCTGCAGAAGATTCATGCATATGGAGAGCATGTTATCAACAGGAGGCATATGAGGTCCCTCATCTTCTGGAATGGCCTCTTTCCCTTTGTTTCCATCTGATAGTTGTGCCAATGGGGCTCCATCAGTGCCCAGTGACATGGCAAGAGCCCGTGCCAGCTCATCATCCTCCTGCAGCAAAACAATCTGCATAAATCAGTCCCATCCACCTTCAACCATAAACAGAGAAATTCAGAATCATAACTTGGAACCAAAATGCAGAACCACCACACAATGCATGTAGAAAACCCCACAATCACAGGCTAGCAACCCATAGCTCAAGAAATACTTATTTGCATATGACAAACAACACCTCAGCAATACACAACAGCTGAAATGACCCAAGACATCAGAATCTAATGCTTTTACCTGCCGAATCTCTTCAGGGTGGCTAAACAACCACTCCATGGCCATTTCGACACTGCTGTTGTCAACTTGACGCAGTGCTTCTTCAGCCCTTGCTCGAGAGAACCCCATTTCCACAATCATAGAAACTGAAGACTCATCAGGAGGTGGCCCAATGAGGCGCAATCCCCCACCACCAACCCCTGGCAACCTGCTTCCATTTACATTCCCCACACCTGTATAGATGTGGGTGATGATGGATGCAATAGAATTGATAAAGCTAGCGTTACAGTGCAGGAACCTTGGGTGATTCCAAATGGGAAGTACAACTTCCAACACCTGACCTTGGAGGTCACGGACAAAAGACTCAGGATCCTTCACAGGATCATCTGACCCACCTGATACAGGCTGAATCAGCATCTGTGCCATGGATGTGGGTGTCAGCAAGAGAGAGGAAGTAACAAGTTGCTCTAATATCCGAGTGTAAATTTGCAGTGTCTCTAGTAGCCACGAGTGGTTTTCAGACTTATCCTCACATATCTGACCTGCCTTCACATTTTCCATTTCCATCGGGGAACCACCTGAACTTTGTGGCAACGTCCACAACAGCTGGCTCGTTGCACTGAATGTGGCTAGCATCTGCTTGATACCCCCATGCCCGGCAAGATTGTTTACCAACAAAGTATTGCAAGTTCGACGACGGCCATCAAACAGCACGGCCGATATATCTTCAACAACCTTGCCCAGGTATCGGCACTTGACTGAAACTGAGGGCTCTGACTGAGATAGGACAACATTCCCATCAAAACTCAGATTATCTCGCAGTAGCTTAGAGAGAGTCCCTGCAAGTGACTTTGCAGTAACACTTAAGGGTACAGTATCATCACGCCGCCGAGATGGGACAACCATGGCCTTCCCCAAGGCTACATACAGACCACGAGCAGCCACCATCAGCCTATTCATCATCTCATAAATCAACAATTCTGGAGACTTCTGCTTTGCTGGTTCTGTTGCAGTAGAAGGTTCAGCAACACTGGCTACAGGCTCAAGATCAAGTTGGACGTTTTCTGTGTGGCGTGCAAGTCGCCCCATCTGTGCCATCTGAGTTAGAGCTTCTGTAGTTGCTGCCTGGTCTCGGCGGGCACGGCGAAGGGAACCATCCCCACCATGAAGAATCGGCAGGTAATCAGGTTCTACACCCCAATGAGATGATGGATTGCTGCGCAACTGTACTGGGTTCACATATCGGACAACTGGATATGCATCTGCATCATCTTCTCCTTGCCTTGAACCAGAGCCCACACCCACACTTGCAGTGGTGCTGCTGGTCACCCCATCTGTCTCCTTCTTCATGTCCACCTTGCCATCATCAAGCATTGAGATCTGCCAAGCAACCTCCTGCTGGACCTTGCCAATATTTTTCAGTACTTCAGAGGTTGTCGTGCTCAACTCAGTTATCATTGAGGATGAGCTCCTTACCAGAACTGCTGATAAAGAAATATAGCATTCTGTTGCTGACAGGGAGTGTGCCACTTTGCTCCACAACATACTCTCCAAATCTGAAAACTTCTTCCCACCCACTTTATTCAACTGAATAAGTGTCATCTTTAAATGGTCTGTGAGGCCACCGCACACTGCCCGTGTCAGTGCCACAGAATGCTGTGGGGAAAAAGCTCGAAACATGACAGACATGTTATGTGCTGTAGATGAACCCCCAAAGGAGATGGGCAAATGGGGTAGGCTGTACAGCTGAAGCAAAGCTTCAATTCCCTTCTTTTCAATGAATATGCGGCTTGTATCGGCATTTTGGAGAACTGTCTCTAGAAGCCGCACCACATTGTTTATGCACTCGGACAAAAAAGCTTCTGTATTAGGAGTAGCCCCATCAGCACCAGGGTCAGACACATGGTGATCTGTGGGCTTCCCTGTAGTTACCTCTGCATCCAGGCCAACATTTATGTCTTCAGCATCTGTATCCATAGGAACAGGGGCATCAGCAGTGGCAGGCTCAGGTATAATGGCTGCAGTTGCAGGCTCTACAGCAGCACCACCTATGATTGCAATAGTCCTCAGAATCTCTATGCACACATCAATGCCAGCACCCCGCAGACTTGGTGCATGCCTCATCAGTTCATCAAGTCCTGAAGCCAGTGACCCTGGGGTGTCATTGGCTAGAGCCCGCACATATGTCTTTGTTGTAAAAATTTTGACAAAACAACCCAGGGCATTCCTCTCCCTGACTGCCTGTAATCCTGAGTTGTTTAGGCAAAGCGCATCCAAGCTGTTTGGAATGCACCCCACTGCTTCTGATGAGGGTAGGACCCCAGACGTAATGGCATCCAAAAAGGCACTGGGAAGACCCGCAGCATCAAGAGCAGAAAAGCATGTTGGGTCTTTGTGGATGAGATCGCTCATAACTGATGCAGCGAGTGAGAAGACACCTCCTCCAAATTCCTTGGCATGCCTGAAGATAACACAGAGACATGCAGGCAAGGAACTCTCTTCTGACCCATGGAGCCGTGTACCTGGGGCATATGTTCCTAGGGCAATGGCACGAAGCAAAGCTTTGAGAAGGAGCCTTTTAGGGTATGGAATAAGGGAGTCTGATGGCCCCCCAGCTGATGCCTGCTGCAATTCCATGTCTTCCTCCACTACCAGAGCTTTTCCTTTGGTGGCCACATGAGCCTCTGCCCCATGCAGCTGTGAACCCACTTCAACATGAGCCACTTCCAATTTCAGTCTGGCAACCGTGTCATCCAGTCCACCAAGATCTCGAAACAATGTACCAGCCGAATTGCTATAATCCATGAAAGCTTCAAGAATGTGAACAGCTGCACTGACCAGACGGGTGTGCTCAGGGTCCATATCCTTGAGAAGAGGTATAAGAGTTGGAATCAGACCAGCTTCCCTTAATGCAGCACAACCTGTTGAGGAGGATACAAGAACCGTGACAAGAGAGAGGAGAGCCTCAACAAAGGGTATTGAATACCCCAGAGTGCTCTCTGTGATGGACCCAATAGCTTTCTGCATGAGGCTAGGTAGAATTCCACGATGGCCACCTGCACTGATAACTGTCAGAACATTTGACTGCCGGGGCCTGTCCTGCGACTGAGCAGCTAAAGCCAACACTGCAAATAAGCGGATCTCCTCTGGAACAGTGTCCTCACACTGCAAAATTGTCACTAACTCATCCAGAAACTCAGGCTCATTGATGAAGAATGTGGTAAGATCTTCATGATCAGGATTGGATTGGAGTAGCACCGTGAAGGCAAGCAGTCGGATACATATGTACTGCCTCCTTGAGCTCAGATGTGGGAATGCCCTTGCAAACCGAAGACGTGTAAGCAGCGAAAATCGGAGCCTGGGAGGCACTTTGTAACGCTCCACAAGCTGTTGCAAAAACTCAAGATCTCCCTCTGTTTGCATATGGAGCTCAGGGATGTGAATGACTTGGAGTCCAGAGATATTTCTGTCACTGTTGCTGCTGCTATCAGATGCATCACCCTCTGCATAAAACTCAAAGTGCAACGCAGCCCCCAGTTTGCAGGCATCTATATCACAACCATTGTCCATGGCACAAGCCAGTAACCCTAACCCTTCCTCTTTACCACCCCAGCCTTGTGACAAAGAGAAAAGGCGAGCGTTAAGGGCTGCATCACCATGCCACCGCATTGCCCGGTTTGACTGCACAGGCTTCTTTACAAATGCTGCCAAAGTCTGCAACGCAGCAACTACTATGTCTGGGTCTGTTGAGGCAAACAATGATGACACATGCTGCAGGCATACCACCACCAATATTTGCTTGAGTTCTAAGAGCTGCAAACACATGTTACACCCACACAAAGAAACACCAATGGTAAGCAATGCAACAGCAAACGAGGGGGGGCAGGTTGGAGAAGAATTACCTCATTAGAATTGTACAAATACTTGTTTGGACAATTCTCAAGGATAATTTGTGTTACCCTAAGAATTTGCAAAACCGCATCCTTAGGAAAAGGGTCGTTACTCTCTGCAAAATTGCCCTCCAGCTGCAAGTCCTTCCTTGGCTTCACATAAGTTTCAAAGAAAAGCTCAAAGTGGTTCCACAAATCAACCCAGTGATAGAAATCCCCCTGCAAAAGCTCAACCAGGTCACCCATCATCTGTCCCATCAGTTGGGTGGGTATGTTCATTCATGTCTTCATCTAACACAGAATTGTAGATAATCATAGTACACAGAAAAGTATCACAATACAATTTGTAGCAGGCCAGAACCTGCAGCCTAATGTACAAACACACATTCACATACCTTGCCATAGTCCCAACGAAAACCCACAAGAGGAGCTTGAATATCTGCCAAGGGGCAGCTTTCCACCCGGTTGATGAAGGCCTTCACTTTTGGAGGCTGCAAACAAGGACAGCCCGTCCAAACACAAGGAAAAGATGAGTTAGAAATATATGACAACAAACCAAGCAGATCAGTCCCCATTTGTTGCCATCGTCGGTAGGGCGGCAGTGCAGCGTCACACACAGACAGAAAAAGAGATAGACGACAAAAAAAGAGGGGGAGGCCAGTCAAAAAGCAGAACCGACAAGAAGAAGGATCCTCTATTTGATATTCCAACAAATCAGAGTGTCCCCCGACATAGAAGCTAACCACAAACCAATTGACATAAAACAAAGAATTCCTAGAAACAAAGGCCACTTGCAACAGACAGACAGACAAGCAAGAAACACTCCTCTCGAAAGAGTGTTTGGCCCTTTTCTTATACACCCGGTTGGGTAGAAACCCTAGAAGAACAACAGCAGCGGCAGAAATGAACGGAGGGATGGAAGAAAGCAAGCCACAATTCCTCGCATCATCATGTGGGGAGAACAACAACAACACAGCTACAACAAATAAACTATGAAACCAAAACCCGCTACACTTGGAACAAAAAACATCGGTTGTTATGATGTTGATGATGATGTTATGGCGGCAGACGGCACAGACACAAAAGAAAAGCCGAAAGCATAACTTACCGCCTCTACACCCCTCTTCTTTTTCGCCTTCATGATTGGATCTAAGAAGAAGCGAGAAAATCACACAGCACAGCAGCAACGAAGCATCTCTCTCCTGTACTTTTTCTCTGTCTCGGTCTGTTGGTGGGGGTTCGCGATTCGGGTTTTGAGGGGAGGAGGAGGAGGGAGGAGCTCGATCCCACGGTTCGTTGGTTGTGGAAGAAAAAGAAGAAGCTCCGAAGCAGCCCGGACAAAGGGGCGGCCGCTAATTGCAACCGCAAGCAGAGAAAAAGGAAAGGCAGAAGGCGATGGGACGTGATGATCTCAGGCCAACAGCAGCGACGACGACGACGACGACGACGACGAACAACACATCAGAGAGAAGAGAGAGAGAGAGAGAGAGAGTGAAGGCGAGAAGAGAGACGATGGGCGCGCACAAGGGATTTCGTTTCTGGGCACTGGCTCCCGTGCAGTCTCCTTTTCACACTAGCAGCTGCTCTGCAGGCGGCAGCTACTGTATGTATTTTTACTTGGGGTATACATACATTAAAAAACATACGTATGGCCAGAGTGAAGTTGCAGCACGCACGCACCAACCAGCGCCGCACCATCCACTGGATGGATGGATGCCCGTTATGACTCGGTTGTGGTGGATGAAGAACCTCAACTCTGAATGAATAACATCTGGTTTCACCATGGTCCCATTCTCTGAGTAAGAAGTAGGTCCTAATATATAGCTAGACAGGTAGGAAAATAGGTGACCACTACTAGCTAAGTAGATAGATAGGTTTATAAATAGTTAGTGGTTGCTTCTACTCCCTACTACCTATCTAGTTGGTAGGTAGTACACAAAAGCAACTGAGCTAGGGGTGCTAGGGGTTAGCTAGGGGTGTACAACCCAATGGAAAATCGTTTCCTGATCACTTATCATCCATCCTTCATGATGCCCTGGCGGGAGCTGGTTCACCCTTGCCGTATATACGTATGTCCCTTTCATATATATATATATATATATATATATATATATAGGTATATGCGTTCTTTTACGTCTAGGGTTTTGGACGTTCCCTCTAGCGTCGTCGTTGATGGGAAAGGCCCCTTCTCATGGGAACCAAAAATGTGTCATTTTATTATGAAGGGTTTTTCTGCATAGGCACATGGCAGGAACAATTTAGATATTGTTGTCTAGATTTGTCTGGAGTTTATTCTCTGGATTTTACCAAGATTTATGGTTTCAATTAGCCCATATATATATAGTTCCCATAAATATTATTCTATTTTATTTTATAATATTTTTTCAAAAAAAAACATGAAAAGGCACAATAACACATGCTTTTTCATGTCCTATGTAAATGGTTAAAGGGAAAAAGATGGAATAGTTTTTTTTTTAAAAGGCACCCCAATGCTTATAATGTTATTTATTCAAAATTGAAACATAATGTAAAAACATTTAAACAAATTCAAATTTTGTTTCATTTAGTAATATGCAATTGTTGTGATAATTTTAATTATCAAAGCTTTGGGCAATTTGACAATAATTTAACATATCATTGTAAATAAAATTTGAAGAGTAAAAAATAAATCACTTGTAGTATTAAAAATGAAACTTGAAAAATACATACAAGCATTCCTTTGTTCTTATATTAGTATTGAAATATAAAAGATGTATGGATTTAATTGTTCACACAAGTCTTCTAGCCTGATGTCAAAATATTTATCCACATATTACTATTTTGACTAAATTGAAATACAAATGAAATTTATCTTTCAAACTCCTCATTAGTAACACCTAGATATACTAAAACACCCAAAAACCTAAAAAGTTATTGTTCAATTTTGCAACACAATGTAAGAACATTTAGACAACCTTGGCATTACTCTAGAGCTTTTACCTCGGCCACAGGGTTCTAGTATTTCTAGGAATATATATATATATATGGTCTCGATGTCTGGGGTCTGTCGTCATTGGTGGGGAGAACTCGATTGTCATGGGCAGTGGAAATGTGTCATTTTATTACCAAGGGTTTTTCTCCTATGGAATATGAGGGGAACGATGCAGATGCTGTATTTTTCTGGGAGCAAAGACGTTGTATACATCTGGGGATCGTATATAACCTCTATACATTTTATTTTTTAAAAAAAATTTGTCATGACCATGCGAAAACTTGCATGCCATTGAGAGAAAAAACTTGTCCGTGCTACTGAGGGTGCTTTCTCCTTGGGAACGTGAGGGGAGCGATGCAGCTGCTGAAACCCTGATTTGATCCTGTGCAAATTCCCGTCACCGACCACAAATCAGACCCCTTAAAATATGGGTACAAATAGTACTAGTGTTCTTAACTTATTTTCAAAGGAAAAATAGTAGTAGAGCAGGTCTTAGTGTTACTAGTTACTTTCAAGGGAAAAATAGTAGTAGAGTAATTACGTTCCAACGGAAAAGTACACGCAAAAGCTTTCTCAGAAATTTCCACTGTAGTGGGGGTACATCTTTTACCCATATATCCCCGGCGGATACGAGTAAGGTATATATCTCATGCCCTAATTTATTTTCTTAAAATGAATGAATGTACCCTAACAAAACGCATACCCAGAGAATATGCATCTGAAAAGATATATCCTATTGGGTATATGTGAGCTATACCCATAAAAATGCTATAGCCAATAAATATTAGGGATTTTACACCTCCTATTTTAGGAGCATGAGTGATCTTATGGCTACTTAGTTGTAATGTCCTTCTGTACATGAGAAAGGTTCATTCTTAAACCCTTCCATGATTTTCAGTTTTTCATGATTTAAATTTTTATTTTTATTTTTTAAAAGGTGTAGGATCTTCCATGAAGCAGAAGGCCATGTGCCAAATCTCACTCTAAAATCATGGTTAAAATAAAAAATTTAAAAATCACCATTCTCATTGTTCCTACCTAGGTAGATTGACTATTACTGATTGTTTGTATATGATCGAACACTTATTTATATTTTCATCATATGTGCTTCATTTTGAGTTATTTAAAATGTTATAAGAGTGATACCTCAAGGTTTAGAAATCATCTTTGAAGTGCAAAAGAAAAGGAGTAATGAAATAATAACAAGAACAAAAATAAGCTTTTCAACTTATAACGGGCGTCTTTGTTTTTTTTTTTTTTTTTTTTTTTTTACCCCT
>Ga0209611_10001690_pt1 | contig 38080 bp, 22 predicted proteins | sample S1TSphgellanicum_3_FD_187693 | JGI IMG/M metagenome (GOLD analysis project Ga0209611, IMG submission 187693) | Host-associated microbial communities from peat moss isolated from Minnesota, USA - S1T2_Fc - Sphagnum magellanicum MG (SPAdes) (version 2) | ecosystem: Host-associated > Plants > Peat...
GGATTATGTGATGATTAATAAACTAACAAAGTTCAAATGAATAGAAGAAACAACTAAACAACTTTCTGAGATACATGTTAAGAAAATTAAAAATCAATTCAATAAAAATGTTGGAAATAATTTTTTTAAAAATGAAGTCTAAATTGAATCAATCAAAAGTTCACAATTATTTGTTAGTTCAAAATTTATATATATATATAGTGTTCTCATAAGACATATTGAAATGAAATGAAATTGAAAAATGCATTTGAATCTTTATGTAAATTTGAAATCACAATCTATAATTCTATTTCAAGAGTTCATTATTATATATATGTTTATTTATTAAAATTTATAATTATGCACATATTTTTATTCAAGTTGACAATCATAATTTATAAAATAATTTATCATTTTGATAATTTTATTATATGTTTATGACATTTGAATAAAGTACATTTTGCATAAAATTCACTGGAACACAAAAAGTAAACCACCTTATTTTTCAATCACCCATTATATAACACAAGGTGAAAGCTATCGTGTATGTTAACATCCATAGGTCATGAGATGTAAAAGGAGGAAGGCTGTTATGCTCATGGCTTGTCAGATGAGTCTTTCACCTGCCTAAAATGTTGATAGAACATTTCTAATGTATTTTGAGGGCACCTTATTTAGTGGAAATTTTTGCTCAACAAATGGTAGGTCATTCTTGAAATAAGTGCCCATTTATTTGATCCATTTCTTGTGAATGCTTATTTTGGAGATGCCCCATTCCAAGGGTGTCACCTTGGGGGAGGGGGGGCGGAGGAGAGGCAAGGGAATCGCTCTTTGTATAATTTGATGTAAAACCTTAAGATAAAAGCTATTTTGTTATATGTTATGAAATAATTTAATATTTAATATATATTTAAATTTTATTCTCATAATAAATTGTAGGCACTCTATTTATATTCAAATAAATTATATATATATATAATTTTTAATTTATTTTTTAAAAATTTCAATAAGTTGCACCTTTTTTTTTTTTTTGACACATTGTTTAAAATAAAATGGAAGTGACATCCCCAAAATGTAAGATGCCTTTCACTTGTAAGGAGAAGTTGTAGTGACTCTTTTTTTCTTGCAAGGATATTAATGGATATAAGTAAGGTTCGTTTGTGTCAAATTTTCACCACTTTGCAACATAAAAAAAAGGGCTTGTAACTTGTTCAAAGAATTTTTTGAAAAAAACTCAAAGTTGCCACAATTTGAGGAAACAAAAGTTGAATTTGCCATATTTAAACCACAGGAATTGTATGTTGCTAGAATAAGGTGAGGATTTTCAATTTTTATTTTTTAAAAAAATCTTTAACCAAGTTTGGTAAAGTCCTTTTATAAATGATTGCCAATCCACCTACTTTAGAAAATTGAGGGAAAAAAAAAGCAAGCATATAAATTATCTTCCAAATATATAATAAAAATGCTTACCTTTTCCAAGCTTAACTACTTCACTTTTTTCTTTTGCCCACCTACATGGATATGAAAAGACAAATTAACATGTGACTTTCTATGTTCATGTTATGTATATCATAGTACCTTGATTAGTTTGGGAGCAAGGTGCTATATATATATAATGTTTAGCAATTTTTTTTAAAAATTACAATTTGATGTTATACTTAGTAACAAAGCTATTGTGGTCTTAGAGTTTCATTCAAATTTTTAACACGACAATCACATAAATTTCATATTTTTTGACCCAAAAAAAAAAAAAAAAAAAAAAAACCTAACCAGCTTAGGTATTATAATATTAAAATAATTTAATAACCCACCTTTTCAACCCTATCTATTTAACTCTTTTCCTTTGCACATTTACATAGACATGAAAGATCTATGATGAACTATTGAAAACTATATGAAAACCTACAAGAAAAATAAGGCCAAAATTTTTGTTCAATTTGGAACCTTGTCCTTTGGGCAAGGGCATTACACTTAGAGAAAAATTATCCAAGAGCTTTAGGTATTAGGGGACATTCTGTGACACTATCTACAAGTTTTGTGTCCTGGCAAGCCATGAGTCCTGACAAGCTTGCCCAGGGCTTGCATTGATAGGGCCCCCAAAATGGGGGTGTCTGTTATCATACCTTCCTTAAAATAAAATAAAAAGAGATCACAAATCACATGACATAAGGGAACTCATATTGTTCTAGGGTACTTACTCATTAGATGGGGGGTGCCTCCCAAGTTCAAAGTGTTATTTTTGTTTATAATGAGACAATTTGATTGGCCCATCACCCCAAAACAAAAAGAAAAGAAAAAAACCGGAAACTTGGGAGGCTCCCCAAAATTGAAGTTTCCCTTGGAAGATGGGTGTGGGTCCCCTTTGGCTCAAAGCATATGGGATAAAAGTGTGGAACCATGGGTCATAGGGTGTTCACCACCATTGGTTCTTGAGAATATTCTCAATAACCTTGAGTTGCTTGACCATGATCAGAGGAATGTTTGAGAAACCCTAATTCCCCCCTGAAACATGAGAATATTCTCCTGACCGTTGTGCCCCAAAAAACCTCAATCCCCTTGACCCTAGGTCATGAGAATATGCCGATTACCATGGGTTTGTGAGCAAGGTTTGGAAGAATATTATATTCTATTCTATTTTGCGGGAAATGGCCAATGGTAATGGCCCTTTTGGTATGCTTTTACCATTCCATGGCCGCACTCCGTACCATTAGAAGCTTCTCAGACTTCCCTTAATCATGCAGAATCTGCCTCCGTGGTCGAATTGGTGGATTCTTTGCCCTAGGGTAAAGCCCACGGCCACGGGGCTTTACCGGAATAAGGGCTCACATGAGGTGGAGCTGAGCATCGGCATGGGCCCGACCAACTCGGGTAAAGCTTACGGCTGAGTTTTAAAGTGTAAAGACTTGGGCTGATTTTTTTTTATTAAAAAATTTCCCATGATACCAATCGAGCGGTATCGCTGGAAAAAGCAGGAGAAAAAATGTAGGCTTTTTAAATTAAAAAAAAATGGAACACCCATCGGAGTGGGTATAGCATTTTTTGAAGCGCCTCACAATAGTGCTTTAAGAAATATGTTGGGTAAGGTTCCATCCAATCAGTACACTATAAAAATTCGGCAAAGGGTCTTTAAGAGGGTGTTGCGCGTGGCAACAACCGTCATGTGTGGTTACAAGACATTTGAACCGAATATTCAAAGTGGAAACATGATATTGGGAGGACCACCACCTTTCCTTGATGTAAGGTTTGGACTTGCACATTATATTAGAAATTTGAAGGAAATAAACAAAGTTGTTGATACCATAGTATCTTGGTAGCTTCAACACATGTTTGTTGAATAATTAATAATTAATTATTAATTTTGAAATTTTCATTTCAACAAAGAGAATTTTTTGAATGTTTGCTATTTTCCTTCAGCATTTTTTTTTATTTGAAGGTTTTTTGGGGGGGTCGGCAATTCTCAACATTTTGAAGAATAATATAATTAGTGTTGAAGTTGCCAAGGTAGTAGGTTACTTTTTTTTTTAATAGCCAAAAAAGCCCTAAGTGGCCAAATGTGTGAATGGGTGAAGGTCAAAGTGTTAAGAGTGATTGGGGTAGCCCCACCTCCCACCCCCCACAATATATATTAAGGGCATAGTTGGTCCTTGAGTATATATATGTGATAGACAATGTCTTGGCAATAATAGAGGTCAATGTTTTTAGTTTGTAGCATAATGGAGACTTAGAAAGTAAATTGGTCACCTAAGGCCTCTTGAATCCTTGGAGAAGAATGAATGATAAATGGGCCATGGTCCATAGCTATAGATTGGAACCCTTCTACTTTATTGGGAAAATAGAAAATAGGCTTGATTAATGCAAAAGATCTCTTAGTCATGCTTGGTTCACAGGCTTTTGTAATATGGATGTATTAATTTTCCATCAAGTTTATGACATTTTTCTTCTCTTATTTGACATGTAACAAATGTCCAATATTTATATGTATTGGCATTTTCTTGGAGTGTGTTACTATGGAACACTCAACATGTTTTAACTCTACAAACTTTTAAATGCCACATGTTTTCAAGACAAATGAAAAAAAAACTCAATTTTTGTTCCCCATTTATGCCTTCATGTGGTTAGGAATTAGTAGTAAAGCCCCAATTTCCCCTATTAAAAGAAATTGTTCTCTTGAATTTATAGTAATTTATTTTTTAAAATATAAAATGCCAAATATCAAATTCATCGTGAAGAAATGGATATCATTTCACAAGAAAAGAATAGCTATGTTACTAACAAATACAAACTTGGGGTTTTAAGATATAAATGAAAACAATGATTCAAGTAATGCATCAACAATTGCTTGCCACCAATGATTTCCCCAATTCAATTTCATCACAACCAACCTAGTCTTTACTAAGGCCCTTCATCTAACTACCCACTACCCCAAACCATCCAACAATAACAACACTCACCACCCATGCCCCCACAATGGTTTACACTCATCTCATTTCATGGATGAATGCATACATCCTCATCATAATAATAGATCCTCAATTCAATATACTCAACACCCATCCTTTTGTTTCCATGAAAAAAGTTATTACACTTTTGACCTCATCCTTTCCACTATCCTTAATAGTGATCCCCCATTGCATGCTTTCCTTTCCTTTCTTTGCATCCACATGTTTTGGTTTTGCCCCATTGCACGGTAGTAACTAGTAACTTAGCCAAATAAATTAAAAATTTAGAATTAGGAGGTCTCAGTTTTTTCCCAAATTATAATGATGATTTTTTACGAATTTTTTTTTAAAGTGTATTTTTTTAAAGTGTGTTTTTGGAAAAAAAAAATTCATTTGTGGAAAAAAATTGGGAAAATCTTGGATTTATTTTTTCTAGTTATCAATTCAACTAATTTTTTTAGTCTTGGAAATTTTTTCCAGTTTTTCTATATCAAAAATTTGAAAAAAGAAACAAAGAAAAACCCTGGTTTGGTTATTTTGCTTGCCATTCTTTTCCCCAATTTTGTGATGCAGGTGAAGTGGTGGTGATCCATAAGCTGATTTACACAGATTTGGCTATAAAAATATGAAACTAGAAATAATTAAGCATATTTCTATATTTTTGGCTACCTACTACAACTTAGTACATAAATCTTGCGATTTTGAATATATTTTATGAATTTCTTTTTCAATGTTAGGCGAGTAAAAAACCCCAAAAACACTTATCTTTTGCCATTTTGAAAAAAAACTTCATTTGGCAAAAACTCGCCAGAAAAAAAATATTAAAATAAAACACAGACACACTCAGAAAAAAACTGGGGGATTTATATTGTAAAGAAACAAAGAGATGAAATGTTTTTTTTAAATCTAAGAAAAAAGGTCGTTGACTCAAGTAATCAGAGACGAAGCTTCCACGAAGAGGAGAAATCGCCGTCATCGCCTTTTTTTTTCACTATGTATATATTTATATAATTTAATATTTTTGGAGGGGGGCGGGGCCTTTTCCGGGCATCCCATTGTTTTTTGGGGGCAACTAGTGAGACCCGCGCGTCCAAGGCATTGTTTTTACTTGGGGGGGGGGGGGTGGCGAAATTTCGATAAACCTAAACCCATAAAGAGGATTTTCCATGGGAAAAATGGCCCAAATTCGGCTTATTTTGAAAGAAAAAAAAAATCCAAATCGCCAGATTTTTCCAGTAAATTTCAGAAGTTTGCCAAGAACATAGAAGGATTTTTATTTTTTTCTACTTTCATTTCTTAGTAAGTAGCCAAATCTGCTTAAATCATCTTATGCATGAGCCCCACTTCAGCTAGCCTCCTACATCACCAAATTAAAAAAAATTTAAAAAAACCCTTGGTCCAAGGGGGTAAAATAAAAAGGAAAGGGGAGGGGGGGGGTGGGATCGATTTTGGTGCGGAGTGATGTGGTAGTTGGCGGTGGGAAAAGGCCCAATTTGTTCTTTCCAGTCAATTTTGTGATTTAGCCAGATTTGGCTATAAGCTAAATATGAAAGTTTTTAGAAAAATAACATCCTTCTGTATTTCTAGCTACCTACTTGAACCATGTTTAGAATCTAGCTATTTTTCTTCAAATTTGGTTAAATATATGGCTACTGGAAATCTCAAAAGCAAATGATTTTCGCAGTTTCAAATTTAAATATACTTTTTTTTTGGCTAATATATAGCCAGCGAACAAAAAGTTGCAAGAGAGTGGGGAAGCTTGTCTCATCAGGAATAATTTCTCGCAAGCAAAAATAAATAAATAAAAGAAAATAAAATCTGCCTGGAAGAAGAAGAAGAGGAGGAGGAGGGTAATGGTTTCCGGTCAGTAGGATTTTTGCACTGCATTCGCGGCAGACACGAGAGAGAGAGAGAGAGAGAGAGATCCGCGAGAGAGACGAGAGAATTTGCTGATTTGCAGACTAGCGTGAGTAGTGGAGAAACGGAAAGGAGAAGTCGCTCTTGATTTTACGTGAATTTTGAAATTGCTGCAGACTTTTTTTGGTTGTGTGAAGAGAGAAAGACAGTGACAGACAGAGATTGGTTTTGTGAAGAGAAAGAGCGAGTGCGAGAGAGGAGTCTAACTGAGTTTGTTTTGCTGGTTTTGTGGGCATGAGGCTGGATGGAGATACCACGGCGGTAGTAGCATCAGCAGCAGTTGAAAGTTTGTGGGGAGTAGTAGGCTTGATTCAACAAGCTAGAGATCATAGATGGCCGTCGTCGTCTGTTGGAAGTCTATTTGATGATCAGAGGGAATGGGAGACTAGGGAGAGGGAGCCTGAGGCACGGAGAAGAGAAGAGAGCAGGCGGAGGGAAGAAGAGGCGGAAAGACAGGAGAGGGAACAAGAATTGAAGAGGGAAGGCAAGCTCCAGCGAAGAGATCATGGAGGAGCGCAGAATCTTATTGCTGCTGCTTCTTCTTCTTCTCCCGCCCCGGCGCGCTTCTTCATCACTGTTGGATATGCACTTTCTTTCAAGAAAATCAAAAGCTTCATTCAGCCGAAGTTCGAAATTCATGCAAGGTAAACAAACACACACACACACATGTGCGTATGCAGAGTTGCTGAAGATATCTGTTGACTAAGAATCTTTGTTCTTTCTGAAGCCAGTTCAGCTCTGTTTGCATTGAGAGCTTGCTTGAAGCTCTACTGTCTGGATTTCTTCCACACATGGAACTTATTCTCTTGATCTATTTTTCCAGTGGAGAAAAAGAGAACGATTTCTTGTTTCCTCTCTCATGATCTCAATAAAAAGAATCTGTGATGTCATGTGATGATATCAATGCAATGATGTGACCATTCATTCTCTCAATGTTGTCTTCCTCCTGTGGACAGAACAAAGGGGATCACACTAGTGGCTATAGATCACAGCAAAGTGCTTGCTGATCAAGGACCATTTGATATCATACTGCATAAGGTCAAATTTTTCCTCTGGGGCCCTGCAGATCCATAGTGGCACAGATTTTTTTGTTTGTGTGAAGGCAAATTATTCGCATTCTCATTTTGCATCATCCTGAGTTTCATATTGTGAACCTGAAGAACAATCTTTATACCAGTCTTAAGAATTCTCTATCTGGATGCATCAGAAATGCTTTGTCTATTCTCCACTGATTGACAGAAGAATGTCCCAATGATCATCTGTTTTCTCAGATCTTTTCAAGGTATTGATTTATCTACTTTCTTGCATTTGGGCATGTTGGATGTATGTAGATAACAGGGAAAGAGTGGCAACAAGAGTTGGAGGTAAGAATCTTAGTACTACCAAGCCAACAATCTGAGGGATCTTGGTTGCTTGCAGTGTGTCGTTCACAGTTTGTGCTTAGCCTTCCTTATGTAACTCCTTCAAAGGTCCAAGAAGTTCAAAGCCTCATATTATGCTGCAATCCAATGAACTTTCCTTGTGATGGCAAGTTGTCACTTTTTTTTTTTGGTCTTTATGATTTGGTGAATCCAGATAGGTATGAAATGAATGCCTTAAGACTGGTCTGACAACTCTTCTCCAGAAAAATTCATCAAATCCTTAGTGTGTGAGCAGGAGTTTGATAGAGCTGCAAAATGAATGGTGTCTAACCTAGGTTAGGAAATGGTAAATGCCTGGTGTTAGAAGGAACTAAGTACATGATGCATGTTGATATCCACACAATTAACGCTTGAAGGAGATTCTGCAGTCCTTTTGCTCCTCATAGTTGTCATAACCCTGGGTCTTTCTTTCCATATTTGCAGGATTACAAGCAGAAGTATCCAGATGTGATTGTGCTAGATCCTCCAGAGGCTATCCAGCATTTACGAAACAGGCAGTCAATGCTTCAGGATGTCACACAATTGGACCTCTGTGACTGTGGAGGTTTGACATTTCTCTTTTTGCAGAACTCAGCAAGAAGTGATTCATACATTCAAAGTGGTTTCTGGTTGATGGTTTGATGATTTCCTTGTTTGATCAACACCCAGATCATCTCATTGTGATGGATTCCCTTGACATTTCTATAACAGCCCCTGTTGGCCTTCTGTGACTTTTGTTCTAGGATCTGAATTATAAACTTGTTAGGAGACATATATTCTATTATATGACCTGGATGGGACTTAGGAAAAGCATTTGAACTTCTGTGGAGGCCTAGGTCTTGCTAAAGTTTGGAAATGTCTGAATTTCAGTTGTTTTGTGTGTTTCTTTCTGCAAAATCAGGTTATGTTGGTGTCCCGAAACAGTTGGTGATTACTGGTGATGCTGCATCCATTCCTAGTTCTGTAGCTGCAGCAGGGCTGAAGCTGCCATTGGGTCTGTACCAACTGTATACATCACATTGTCTATATGAAAGATGCCAATAAGTTGCTTGTACACATTCTTGTGCCTTTCCATGTGAAAATCTAGGAATTTTTTTCGTAAACCTCACACTGTAATTTATCTGCATCTTTGGCACAATGGCTTGGTGGGAAGAAGACTAGTTTCTCATGGCATTGTCTGGTTGTGGAGGTGGGTGCAGTTGCAAAACCTTTAGTAGCAGATGGAACTGCAAAGTCACATGCACTGTCATTGGCTTATGACAAATACTGCTTGACAGAGTTGGAGCCTCCTCTAGTTCTTCAAGAGTTTGTTAATCATGGTGCACCTCTTGACCACCTCATATCCAGCAATATAAAGCTTAGAATAAGAATTGGACTCCATGCAAACTTCAATCTGTGATTTGGTGGGTCATGAGGCCCTTCTTTGATAGTAGTCATGGGTTGAATTTTTGAAACTGAGTTTATTAAGGTCAAAAGACTGTAGCTTTAGGCTGGCACTACTGAACTCTTTCCACCAGGAATATAACCAGTGAAAATGTTAACTCTGGTTGATATTGGGTCCTTTGATGCAGGCGGAGTTCTTTTCAAGGTCTATGTTGTTGGAGACCAAATCAGGGTGGTACGAAGATTTTCTTTGCCAGATGTCAAGGAAGGGCAGTCAGAAAGTAATGGTTTGATTCCATTTCCAAGAGTCTCCTGTGCAGCGGCAACTGCTGAAGATGCTGATCTGGATCCTCAAGCTGCAGGTAGAAACTCTGCTTATGTTGTCAAATACAGTAGGCTATGAATGTGCTAATTCCTGCTGTTTTATGACCTGTTGTCCTGTGCAATTGAAAATTGTCACTCCAAGCAATTTTTCGTTTAAGTGGATCAGTTGATATGGCAGATTGGATTCAATGTGTATATGGAGTGAAGGGGTTCTAGTTGAGTTGTCTCTTTTGTGCACTATCTGGGAGTTTCTGAACTTTCTTTGGGAATATTGAGGATAGTATTTTGGTGTATTGGTGAATTCTTATGTCTTTTTTACTCAAATGTGTAGAGCTGCCTCCACAACAGCTGCTGGATTGCCTCTCAAAGCAGCTTCGACAGAGATTGGTAAATATCCCTTCTCCAAACATAATCTGCATATTCCAAACCACTCATGACAAGTATAAATTTACTGCATGCATTTTTCATTCTTGAAGAGTGGGTGTGTGCTATCATTACACAGTATCTTACATTGTGAAGTTTGTTTGATGGGTACAAGGGTCTGAGACTCTTTAACCTTGACATTATTCGGGAAGGAGGAGCTGGAAATCAATACTATGTCATTGACATCAATTACTTTCCTGGTAAGAACTTTTTGAGTTGTTTCAATAGAAACAAACAATAATCATACAGTAGAAGTTGTGACAGCCCATTTCACAGTTTGCAGATACTGAATACATCATTTTAAGCACAGACTTCTTCTGGACTATTCAGTACAGATATGATGCAGACCATGTAGGTGGGTAGAAGAGGTGGTGTTTTTTCCATTTTCTTCCATGCAGATGACACATTCAAGTCATCGTTAACTTTGCTGAGGAAGTGTTCTATATGCATAACTAGCTGATAAATTTTTGTTTGCGAAAAAGGGTTATGTCTGAAAGTGTTGATTTGTGGATCTGTGCAGGCTATGGCAAAATGCCGGACTATGAGTTTGTCTTTACTGACTTCCTTTTGAATCTGGCAAGGAGCAAAGGGCAGAAGTTTATGGGAATCTTGGGAAGCTGAATTGCTACCACCACCAGCTACGCTTGGAACTTTCAGGCACACCAACCAACCCACCCATGTAAAATCATTCACCCTCAACAACTCTCTTCTCTAAAATTCTTGTGCAGATGTGTAAACACTTCCACTTTTTAGCTACAATGCTCTGTAAAGTACTCTCAACCAGTGGTGCCATGTCCTTCCTTTTCAGGGCAAATGCAGCAGCACTGTGTCCTTATGGGTGCATACTGCACAGCTAGTGATTGCAGTTTCATCTTCTTTAAAATGATTAGGGCAAACTGTGGGTCAATTGATTCTAGAATCTAGGACACATTTGGGTCACAAGTGGGTGTCTCCTGCTTGTCTTCTATGTCAGCTCAATGTCACCTTCAATGTAAAGAAGGATTTGTGCTCTCACTTTTCATTTTGGATTTTAGATCATTTTTTTCACTTCTGATTTTTAGTGACATGTAAATGAGCCTTGGAAGAAAGGATAGTTATGGGTCGCAAGGGTGCTTGCTTGATTCTGCATCATGAGATGCTGATCAGGTGTCTATATGTAGTCTGTTTGTTGCACTGTAAAGCTATTGATAAAACAAAACAAAAGCTTGAATATCTTCAAAATCCTGCTACTTTCAGTGGAGCAACAGATGCAATGAACAACAGCAACAAAAGAGGACTCTTGAGGAGAGAAAGAATACCTTTTTGGCATTGACTTTGCTCCTGAGATGGTTTTGATTTGCATAGCTGCAATGTAACTGTTTGTGTGTAGAGAGTTTTTTGCTGCAACAATCACACTGCTGCTGCTGCTTGAGTCCTCCAAATCTCTTCGTCCTCTACTTCTTCATGCCTTGTCTTTCCTTTCACTTTTTGCACATTCTTGGAGTTCTCTGAATTTTCTTCCTCTACTTCTTCATGCCTTTCCCTTCCTTGTTACCTTTGGCATGCAGAGATGCTCTTGGAGTTCTCTGAATCTTCTTCCTCTACTTCTTCCTCTACTTCTTCATGCCTTGCCCTTCCTTGTCACCCTCTGTATGTGGAGATGCTATCTTCTCCAAGCTTCACCAGACTTTTCAACTTCCTTGGAGATGCTCAAAGCAATCCACACCTGTCCCAGATTCCTTGGCCACATTTCACAATTGCAAGGTTTCACATTGCAGGTTTGCACCAAACATAGACAAAGGTGTGACACTCTGTTTTGACAGTACTGTGAAGCAGATTGTGATCACATCCAGGCCCCAGGTGTGTGCAAGAGTTGACATGTTTCTTGCAAATTCTTTTGAGTTTTATGTGATCTCTGAAGGCCCTAGATGTGTTCAAGATGTGATGGCTGGAAGCATAGCAAATCATCAACAAGTGTTTTGCTGCAGGGATGATGAACCATAGAGCATCAATAACTGGCTGTTCACTTGAACAATCATCTTCTGTATGTGATTTGTTCTCAGAGTGATTGGAGACAACGTGGCTAGATAATCTGCAGACCCAGAAATGATGGAACAGGAAGCTTCGGATCTCAGTGATGATTGCCAAAATGGGGACTGTAGACAATCAACAGTGGTGGAATGAATATGCAGGACATTGTGCAGTTGTTCGCATGTTTCATAGATTGATGCATATGTTGATGACTTCAGAGATCGTTTGCATACATATTGATGGCTTCAGAGATGTGGCAACATCAGAGCAGTGGACTTTAACGTGCTTTTTCAGGTGCTGATAGTGGAAGTGATGGTAACAATAGAGATAGGAGGACGAGGCATTATTGCAATCTGTTGCAGCTAGCAAGGATATCAGTAATGGTGAATTGGAAGCTCTAGCTTAAGCTGTATTCTGGTTCAGTTTGTTTCTGTTTGTGGAGGTTGCTAGGAATGATCTGTCATCCGAGCTTTGTGCATTTCTAAGGAGTGAGTACAGTTTCTCAGTGAAGGGAGAGTTTTTGTCACAACTGATATTATTGTAAGAAGGAAGAGTTGAGAGCTTATCTCTCTTTGACAGCCAATTTTAGCCAATTTCTTCAGCTTTCTGACATGGATTGGAGGCATATTGTCATTAGACGAGCAGCAAGTGTGAGGATGGTGAGCACAAAAAGCTTGTGCTCTCTTGCAGTGTCAAGCAGTCACAAGACATGGTGTTACCTTCAGACAACTGAAGGATGCTTGCAAACTTTGAGCAAAGTGCTGTTGATCGAGCACCAGTAATTATGTGAGTGTCTGTCTCTTAGCACTTCTTAACTTCTTCACATCCTCTTGTGTGGTTTTGCAAGGGAAAAAAGCTGCGAACATGACCATAACACACAAAATGTCTCAGTCAATCTTTCATAAGTCTGCCTTGCACTCTTTGTATTTTTCTAGCTTGTTGCAGTGGTATTAAAGCAGAGGAATCTGTGGGATCAATTTTTTGTATGCTCCAGTACACAGTCAAGGACAGCGGATGTTCCACATCTGCTTTTGGCCATCTGCAGTTATAATTCAGATCCATCTGTAACTGTACATACTTCATGGGAAACTTAGAAAATTTGTTCTGGCTACTGTGTGCTTCATCCCAGCATTGTGTGGAGAATGTATGTCATGAGAATGCCTAGTTCATTCAAGTTGGGTGAGCAGAATTGGCACCTCCCTATAGCAAGCTTAAATCACTTCTCCCAGTGAATCTTTATCTACAGTTTTCAAGATTTCAATAGGAAGCTCTCTGGATGGATTGAGATCCAAACTTTGCCTCTTTGGCCCTTGGATAGAGACTGTTGCAATTTTAAGGACTGCTGTTATTGATTTCTGCATCAGGCAGACCAGAAATACTCTATACTTTGTAGAGTATTTCCTCCATCGGTCCATCAATACCCTGAATTGATTGTGCATACCGATGTGCAAACTGAAATATCAAACAAGGAAGGATTGTTCAGTATGTCTTCCTTTATGCTTAGATCAAGCTTGTGAGTTTGTGTATTAATGTGATTGTGACCCCCATTTCCTTACAGCTGCTCTCGAATGGCGAAGGACACAACAAGAAGTTGAGCAGGACCTCATAACTCCAAAATCTCTTGCCCATCAGTTTGAAGGTACAATCTCTGGGCAAAAGACCATTTTGGTTAATTGATCTCACAACTCCACAAATCTCACCCTTCAAACTTCAAAAGCTGTGTTTTCTCCGGTGGTTAAGGAATTGAAGACATAAGGTGCAGACCCATAGAGGAGCAGCGAGTGTTCAAATCTTTCCTTTGATGTAAATGTCCATCACTCCTGAAAATTGTTGGTCTAACCTTGCCAAGACACATTTGTTTTTTTTCCGTCTTTTTCTTGTACCATCAACTTGTTTGATCTCTGGCGTGCACTTGTGTGGGCCCGGGCTCTCAAGGTGATGATTGACAATGTTGAAATGGAAAAAAGAAGAACACCAAGTCTTTTGTAAGGTCCAAAATCTCTTTTGCATGGTATCTATCCACTCAGACATTAACCAGCCCAGCTTCCTCTTTGGTATTGACCCATCTGTTTTCTAGCATACCCTGTTTGGAGGCCGAGATTCTGTCAAAGCACAAAATAGCTTCTTGTCATCTTTGCAGAGTTCAGCTTTTTTTTCTTTTTTCGTTTTTTTTGTGCAATTTCTATGGTGTTGATTGCAGGTTTAGGTTTTAACCCTAAAGCCCTTTAAAGTGATGAGCACTATGAATGCTGAATTTGGCGAAGTGAGAACCCACTATAGACTTATGCACATGAGTAGCCAAGAGCCCCCCATTTGCCTGGCATATGGCAGATAGGAGGCCCCACCACTTGAAGAGCCAACCATTTGCCTCATCACCGATAGTCCCCAAAAGCTGCAGTAAAAATGTACTTTTTAGGGTTGAGACTTTAGAGACTAAAACTCCAGAGACTAAAACATTTTCAGTCCTTTACTTTTTGAGATTCTTAGAGTTGTGAACACTTTAGCTCTGTTTTCCAGAATTTGATTTTTGAGAATAGGCATGGATTCATGCTCCATTGGGAGAATTTTTTTGATATGGATGCTGCTTTCAGTCCCTCATTAGCAGGTAACTTCTTCCCTTTTTTGTGATTGCAAGAAAGAAACAACACCCTCCTCGTTTGTGGTGGGTTGAACCCAAACAATACACAGATTGAAGCTATGTGGAAACACATGTTTGGGGTACAACCTCCCATATGAGGGATAGAAAGTTCTCCTTGAACTATAGAATGAGTTATGAGGCTTTCAACAATCTTGTGGAGGAGTTGACATCCTTCTTGAAATCTCAATGCATGAATCCAGTTGGAGGTTAGAAAATTGTGGCTATTGTCATTTACAGATTTGCTCATTGGCCATAGTGCCACACATATGGCTGACTGTTTTAATGTTGGTGCTTCCACTATCGGAAAGCATGTGGACATTGTTTGTGATGTTTGGACTGATAGAAATAAAATGTTTGATAGATACATTAGCATTCCAGAAGGTCACCGTTTCTAGAAGATCATAGACCAATGTCAGGAACTCACTGGGTTGCCAAATGTTTGTGGTGCGATTGATGGCACCCATATCCCATTGGCTGATCTCCCTAGTAGGAAAGTGACATTAGCATAGAGTGATTTTTTCAATTTAAAGAGTTCCACAGCACTGTGGTTCAACCTGTATGTGATGTAGATAAAATCTTCTAGAATGTTTGTGCAGGGCAACTATGAGGTGTACATGACAGTGGACAATTCAAGATTTCTAATCTTTACAAGGACTTGAGAACCATGCTATTTTACAACAACCAGTGATCAATGTGTGAGGTATGAGGTGCACACCATACTTGATTGGTGATTCAGCTTACCCTATTCACAGCTCCTTGCAAAAGAATTTCAAAACCCATAATGTGGAGGACATAAATAAAAGAAAATTTGCCTCTAGCATGAATTCAAAAAGAGTTGTTATAGAGAATGCTTTTGGTTCTTTGAAGACTAGATGGAAAATTTTGAAACATTTCAATTCTAGAATTGATAGGGCAACAAGGTAACAATAGTGTGCTGTGTTTTGCATAACTACTGTGAGTTGTGCGGAAAACCAGAACCCAAAGTTGCAAATCCAGCAAGAAGAGGTGATGTGCTTATGGGTTTTGGTGTAGAGAGATTACCTTGTGTTAGAAAACTAAAGGTGAAAGAATTAGACAAAACCTATTTGAACAATGGGTGATTGATCACCTTATTTAGCAATGATTATAAGGTTTTGTTATGCATAATTTTGTTGTTGTTTTCTACTATTGAATGTTTTTTGGGTAATGAATGAAACCAATGTTGTTTTTGTTGGTTTATTTTCTTTATGAAACATTTTTGGGGCGTGCTTCCCATTTTTCTAAATGCAACATTCCTAGAGGTCATGGCTCCTTTTCAAAATGTATTCATGGACATTCTAAACAATGGGGAAATTGTTAAATTTCACAACTGAAAATGAACATTCATTACATTAACAAATAAATGGTTATGTATATTTACAACCATCAATTTCAAACAGCTGTTGGTTGTGTTTCATAAAAATGCCATTTTATCACTTTGGTAATTATTTCTAAGACAAGAATGAATGATTTCTCACAAGCCATAGCAAACTTTTTGTTGTGATGAAATTATCGCAAATATGTGTAGTACCTCGGGGCAACTAACAACCAAAGAATTTGGATGCTACAAACCTTAGATTGCTCCAAAGCAAGGAAAACCCAAAGTGGTAGAAAACCATTAAAAAAAAATTTAATCCAAATTGGGTTGATGAAAACATTTTTCATATTGTAGGAAGAATGATGGATACTATTCTTGAAAAGGGAAATGGAACACAAACACAGGTTGAAAACCTCGTATGAAGCCCAGCTGAAAACCTAGTACACAACCCAGTTAAAAGCCGGCAGTAAGACCCAGTATGACACCTAATTTAAAGCCAGGTGGAAAACAGGGTATGAAATGCAGGTTGAAAACCCCCTATAAAGCCCGGGTGAAAACCGGGTTGAAAAGCCAGTCTACAAGCCAATTGAAAGCCCGATTGAAACCAGACAGTAAGACCCTGTACGAAACCCGATTTAAAGTCAGGTGAAAAACCAGGTATCAACCCGGGTGAAAACCTTGTATAAAGCACGACTAAAAGTCCGGTATACAACTCGGTTGAAAGCTCGGTTAAAACCCGGTAGTAGGATGCAGTATGACACCCGATTTAAAGCCAAGTGGAAAACCGAGCATGAAACATGGGTTGAAAACCCTGTATAAAGTCTTGGTGAAAACTAGGTTAAAAACCCGATATTCAACCCGGTCAAAACTCGACAGCAATACCCAGTATGAAAACCAATTCAAAGCCGGGTGAAAAACCGGTTTGAAACCCAATTTTTGACCCTGGCTGAAACCCATATAAAGCCCGGCTGAAAAGCCTGTAGTAACTACTTCCTTTTTCTATTAATTTTTTTAATAACTATCTCGCACCTTTCCTGATAATTACCTCTATTTTATAACTACCTCTCTCTTTTTCCCATATCCACCAAAATGGGTATGAAAAAACAAATTAACATATGTCCTTTCATGCCCATGGAATTATATTAATTAAAATCAAATTTGACATTGACATAAATAATGATGAATTATTGAAAACCATATGAAAACATTTTTTTTTTTAAAAGTTGATCATCATTGGTAGTGCGTAGCAACGTGAAGTTCAAATTTGATTATATCTAGATTCAATTGAAAAGTAATGAGATACAAATGGATGCAAAAGATATTAAAATCTATTGCTAAATGTGATGTCGAAAGAAAAAAGAAGAAAACTTTGAAAAGATAGATCCAAAAAGAAACATTTCCATTCCTATTTACTTGAAAATTGACTAAACAAATTTCAATTTGTAAGTATCATCCACAAGGATCATTTATAAACCTAAAGTTGTTATACCTAAACCAACTTTGATGAATCATCACCATTGGAATTATTTTCTTAATATATTTAACAATTAAATATATGTATACTACTTATACATATCATATTTAGATAATAAAAATTAGATTGAATGTCAAGGATATGTCACAAGACAAAGTAATACATATTTATTTTTATATTCTCTTAGTTTACCTAGAATCCGTGGTTTCAAATGGCCCATATATATGTAATTCAAATTAGTATTATTGCAATAGCTTTTCAAAAACAAATGAAAATGTAAATCAACAAATCTTAATGATGAACTATTGGAAACAATATGAGAACATACAAGAGAAATTAAAAAGGGGGAGAAGGAGGGGATATTATTCACACTAACACTCTTTGAACCTTTTTAACATGGTTCCATGAATAAGAACAAATTTCAAGTAGATTGTTAAAGCATGTGGGTTAAGAAATAGTCGATGATCCCATGTTGAACGATCGACTCAGGTGCACACCGTCCTTCTAAACAGTTATTCTTTGCATGGCCATTCCGAAACATTCATGTCAAGCAATGTTCCTTCAAGCTCTTTTCCTTTTACTAGCGCAATTGGAAGATTCAAAGGCGTAGTAACATTATCTGCCATGATTGCTTATTTATTCACGTTTTGTGACAATAAACCTATCATTGACTATGAGATTATGAACAAGCTAATGCATTTCCTTGATGTCAAAAAAATTCCAAAAATAAATTTGTCAAACACAATTGGTTAGGAGATGACATCTTACATAGGGTACACAATAAAATGAACCAAACCAACTCCTTTGTTCCTTTCAAAAGGGTAAGGACTTGAAATTGGAAATTGAAATGGCATGCAACCATTACATAGAATTTATTGTTTAATCACATATTTGACTTGTACAATATATTTTTATGGTAAATTTTAGTTTCTTTGAATTTTATAACTTATCTTTATATTTATCCAAGAGTTATTGGAAAGAAAATTGTAGATTCTAAATTATATATATATATATTCCAATGATGATCCAAAACCATGTAAAGTCTAATTGTTATTCAATCTACATGAATATGAAATTTTTTCGAACAAACCTAGATTAATTTTGATAATTCTTATGTGACTTACTTAGGACCTCAGGACTGGTTACAAGTGTTTAATTAGTCCTTTTTCACCCTCAAATGTTGATATAATTGATTCATATTTCTATATGTCATTCTTGAATGTATATTACATCACATTATGTAAATTACATTAAAAACATTCAATCCTAAGTTGAAAATTGACAATAATGTTATTCAATAGTGGTTACACTTACAGTGGTTCATTATATTATAAACTTACCCCACATGCATGAATTGGTTGTCAACAAAACCTTGACTTTGGTTGAAAATGTTAGGTTCATCTCCATCTTGTGTGATGAAGTCACAACTTATAATCAACAATCATAGGTTTTCATTCATGCATGGGTTCATTTGTGTTAAAAGCAACCATGGGCACCTCCTTGATCACCATGTGACATGCTATGATAATGTAAGAACAGAATGTTTAAACACTACTTAGACAATTGTTTGTACTATTTCATTGTGTTTTTAATGCATGACAAGAAAATGTTACAAACTTTTAAAAGTGTTTAAAGATATTTTACATTTATTGAACTACTTTGAAACTTATATAAATGTTAGATTAATGTATTAAAAAATTGCTTACACAAATATAACACACAATTCCAACATTATTTTAATTTATGAATCTTGTAAAAAAAGATTCATTATGGTGTAAGTGGCTCCTTAAAGAGATAATACTTTGCCTATGTGGTGGAAGATTGGCAACAAACTCCTTTGTTGTCATCCTTGCAATAGGTGGTTGATGGGGCCACTTCTAATCATTTAGTATGAGTTTTGGGGAATGCCATGGTGTGTTTTGGTGATTTGGCATAGGAAACAATTGCATTTATATTAATCACATTTGGAGCTAATGGGGTGAATGTGTTTTAAGGTATCAAAACAAATGTGACAATGCAATTGAAAGATCAAAATACAACATTCATGATTAATGTACATTGTATGAACCACCACATAATCTAGTACTCTAAAAAAAAATTTAAGTTGAGCATTATAGGAAATATTAAAAATGTGTTGTAGAGCTTGTATGTATACTTCTCTCACACTCCAAAAGGAACTTAGGAGTTTATTGAGTTAATTAACATTGTGGAAACAAGGGGTAACCAAATTTTGATGAACATCAAAATTCTTTGGACTACAATGTTGTTCATGGCTAAGAAAATGTTGTTTAAATAACACATCCTAATTTTGAAAATACATTGAGATGGCAACACTATTATGCACTTGCTACCCATAATTTGGAATTTTTTTGCAACTTAGGGTTAATTTTCAAGGCTTTCAGATATCATACCCATGATTAAAGTTTTGAATGCGTTAATCAAATCCTTTTAGCATGAATCGTGTTTTGTGTGTAATTTTGTTGATATTGTAAAATTGTGGCAAGTTGATTCCTATTGTTGGTACAATGGCCTTTAAATTGCTTACATCAACGACATGTTAAATGGACCTACCAAAACTTGTTGGATGGGACACATAATGTGGCAATGCAAGAATGGGCACCTGACTTAAATATAAGTTTGTAGAACTTCAGTTTTTGAAACTGTTGGCACTTCCATTAACATGCATTATTATTTTCCTTATACCTCACTTTATGTGTTTGTGACTTGCAATATCTTCCAACAAACCATCATTCATGGTCAAAAGCAATGTTCTTAAATAACAAGCAAGGTCAATCATGAACTTGAAAAACAATTTCCTCACCAAGATGTGACACATGCCCTATGTATGATTTACCCACAATACTAGCCAAAATTTTCATGTGAGCCAACCTTCAAAGTTCATATGGCTATTTTGAAAGGGTTTTATTATCAACCCAAAACACTTAGATCCTAACAATACTTGATGAATATTTTGGACTTATAGTACTTTTCTTTTAAGATCATAATGATGTCCAATGTTCAATGGGTGATGGACAAACCGTATATTTCAATCCAATGTCTAGATTTTGGAAAAATATTTTCTCTAATGCATTATAATTATGTGTTTAACAAGTTATGAATTCAAGAACGTGGTAGAACTTTAAAACTTAATTTCCATCCAAGCCCCAAACCTTGATTTTCATATTGTAAAGTTTGGGCATTCTTAGTTCATTTTCTAACATAAATATGTTTTGCCGCAAGGTAAGGGTGGATGCAAGTTAAAGTGAATCACTTTTTGTGTTGCATTGCAATTTTCTTAAGGTACAATTTATTGAAATGCAATAAACATCTAATAAAATCGTCAATATATGCCACAGCTTCAAGTAGTTTTAAATTGTGAACTTAAAATTGAACACATATGTTATAATATTATGGCACAAATATACACCAAACATACAAAAATGAACTTTTGAAATAACTACATGTCAACAATTATGGTATCTTGCACTTTCATATAAAAACATTTTTGTTTATTGATTTCATTCCAACAAACACATTATAGGGACTCAATATATGATACCTTGAAGAAAAATAACTTATACCCAAAGACCAAATGTTAAAAAAACATTAACAAAAAATATACATATTCACCAAAAATTATCCACCTTAATTACCTTGTTGCATCAAGGTCAATAATATTTAATCTTCCCTTTGACACTATCCATTTGTTAATGTATGGGTTCTTTTAGGAATTTTACCAATGTGTTACAAGTTAACTTAGTTTTAAATTTGGGCTAAATATGACTAGTTCCTAAAAATTTCTTGTGATGATTGTGTGAGTGAGGTCTAAGGTGACAATTCAACTGTCAATTGAACTTTGCCACAAGTAACCTTTAGTTTCCACTTTGTTGACCAATTTGAACTCTAGCTAAATTTCTACTACCCTCCCATAATTTAGTTGATTTTCTTTGTATCACTAAAACTAATGTGTGGCTTGCAAGTCAAAGTCATGTGCTGCCATAGGGTGTAGTGTACTTGGGACAAGGTTCAACTCCCTTGCATGTCAATTTGTCAATTTTATTTTTATTCATTGTTCATGTGGTTCTAGTTTTTGTCTTGCATTTTATGGACTTGTACAAATTGCTTGTGTTTAATACTTGTTATTTATATGTAATACTAGCTTTAAGTTGTAACTCAAACAATTTAGCTAGTGGTCAAATTTTTTTTCACCAAATCTTTTCATTCCAATTTTCAAACACTTGCCAAAAGGCTCCACAAATTGTTCTATTATAGCTTAAATTCAAATTCAAAGTTGAAATAATCACTATTCAAACACAATGCAACCTACAATAGCCATACACTACCCCACCAAGGGGAAAAGACATTTTTTTAAAATAAAAAAATTAGTCAAAAATAATGATGCATGTAATCAGTATTACAAAAACATGGCTTTTCCAATATAGTTGATATCTAAAACACACTAGTAGTCTAAAGTAACTAAATGTGTCCATCATGACTAAGATCAAAAATAGCAATGTTCGTTATGACTAAAAAATCTAGCATTATAATCAAATCAAACAATATGTTGCACGTGTCAAGTGTGGGTGCCCACGTGGATTTGTTTATGTTGATTAATACAATGAACATGACTAGAATTAATCACAAAATATGACACACATGATTATAATGTTATTTTTAATGACATGGTATTAATAAATACCATGTTTTCATTTTAAGAACTTCATTATGAAAAAAATGACAAAAGATATAGTTATCATGATTTTAATTAATATTCGTAATTATTCAAATAAATAAATAATTTACAAGGGGGAAATTTTGAAAAAAAGAAAAGAAAATTGGATTTTTTATTTTTTTATTTTTTCAAAATTATAGAAAATAAATCATAATAATTAACTAAATGTGCATGCTAATCTTGAATTATTCAAATTTCATGATTCAATCTACATTTGTAATGAATCAATTGAATGCATATATATGTCCAAATTGATAGTTCCAAATTAAACCATCTATTTACTTATTTATGATCAAATGACATGAATAAAATGGAATAATAAAATAAAGTAACTTCTTTTAATTTCATAAAAAAATAGAATAAAATTAATGTACATCTCATTTAAATTTGAAATAAATAATAAATAATAAATAAAACTATAATAAATCCATTGTTATTACAAAACATTGTAACATTTAATTCAATTTTTAAACTTTTGTTACAAAAATTGATGTAAGGTTGAAGACATATAAATTTTAATACCATTAATTCAAAAGTGAATTTTTTTGGTTATGATATTTTAAAGATATTTTGTTGAAACATTCATTTTTGATAAATATGTGGCATAAATCAAATTATGTAAATTAATGGAATGTTTAAAACTTTGGATTTAAAATATTATAAAATTGAAGTCAATGATGAAAGTAAGGAAACCAAATGTACTCAAATAATTATATGTGAAATTTCTAACACACGCAGAAAAAACACTATTTGAATTTTTGAAAAAAACATTGAAAACATTTTTGAAATTGAAAGGAATCATAAAGTTCAATATGATTATGATAATAAATCATTTTTACCAAAATAGTTATAGATTGTAAGTCAATCAAAGATTTAATGCATTATATATGAATTTTAAAATTAAGTGATTAAATTATTTGTTCACATTTTGAAACTAAAGAAATTAAAAATTCAATGTAATTGTTAAAGTAAGTGTTTTATTGAAATAATTATATTTTAAACGTTACATATGAATTTTTAAATAAATATTTAAAACTATCTTAATTGTTGTACATTTTGAAATGGAACAATCACAAAGTTTCATGAAAGTTAATAAATTAGATGTGTTTAAATAATATTTGAATATATAACTCAATTCAAGGTTTCAAATGATGCATTTGAATTTGTTAATTAATGATTATTTAGAAGAATTATGATTTACATATTTTTTGGATTAAAAAAATAATCAGATTTTTGTAATAATTTGTAATAATTAATCAAATTAAAAATGTCACATCAACTAATAGCCTTAGTCATGTTAATCATATATTTTTAGTCACATTTGTGTCAAAAAAAATTGGTTTATTATGATTACAACCAATTTTGTCCATTGTCTGATGTGACTAAAAATATGACTAAATTTAACTTGAAAAAAAACTAGCTTAAAAACACATATTTCTAATAATGGATGTTACCACTTGAGTTATTAGTTGAAACTCATAGTGGCCACTTAGGCGACTTTGAAAAATCCTTTAAAAAAAACACTAGTGGGAGACATTTCCAAAATGTGGGGCAACACTCATTTGTCACCTCACTCCCCTTATTTTGAAAATACACCTTGGGGCTTTACCCTGCACTAAAAGAAAAAGTTAGAATGACCATTATTTCATTTTATAGGATTTTCCTTGATTTTTTTTTGGGGACACATATGGAGGGTACCAATAATGCAACAAGATGTGTCATGGTTTGGGAGGCTTCAATGGGACAAACAAACAAATACAATTTTTCTTCCTTAATATAGATAGATATGATTAAAGAAAAACCTACAATTGGTCTATTTTGGGGTGAATGTCAAAAGATTGCATTTTTTTCCCTTGTGATATATATGGAACAATAAAAAAACCCCCATCAAGGAAGACACAATTTATAACTTTGTGACATAATTTGAATCAAATATATCACACCAATTATAATTTGTTCAATTATGACCAAATGCCAAAGACATGGCTATTTTGGAGCTCACCTTGTTTTAATCCAAATTTCTAAATTCAATAATGCTAGTTCCAAAAATGTGGTTGTGGAATACATTTGCATATAGGACCGAAACTATGTATTGTTATTACATAGTTATGGAAATATATATTTTTGTTACACAAATATCTATTCACATATTTGTTTTTAATGTACAACTATTATGGGTAAACCATCTTCCTACTATGGATTCTACACACTTATAAACTATGCCAAAACCTTTCAAAATTAACCTTTCATTTCCCTTCACAAATATATTCTATGAAACTTCCCATTTACAACAAGTTATTCTTGTCAAATGAAAGTGTTTTCAAAAGACCCAAACATGCATTTATATACTAAACAAACAAACAAATAAATAATAAATTCTAAAATCTTACACATCATATGGCTTACCATATGATTCAACATGCACATTAATTTGTAGCATGATTTTTTTAGTGAGTCGTACTTGAGTCATGCACATTAATTGAAATCATGACTAATTAAGAATGACTCATCAAACCATTGTTAAATTATAAAACCTTATCATTTAATAAGTTACCAAAATTAATCCTTAAATAATTATATAAGTAACAAACAATTGACATCAAATTATATGGCCACCTACCTACCCAACCTTGAAGCTAGCTCCCACACCCTCTCGGTATATCATCATGTAGGACAACAAAAACCATGGCTTGTAAAAAAAAAGGTTATTGTGCCCATTGTTTGATGGTAATACACATTGGTGTCAATGTTGCCTATGAACCACCTATCACATTTCAACCCCCCTAAACCTTGGAACCACCCATGAACAAACATGGATTTTACTATTACCTTGTTCAACACTATCTTGAAAGGGGTTGGGAGTTAGTGCAAAAACATGGCTAGGTCTAACTTGTTGAAAGAAAACATTTGGGGTGGAGTTATAATAACACATACCATAACAAATGTAATGCTTGTTTGGTTTTTTCATGTTTTAAAGTCATAAATTAATTTGATGTTAAATTGTAAGATTTGTCTATATAATTGTATTTTAAATATATCATGGGAACATGTGAATTAATTTGAAATTAATCCAATGAGTCAAAAATTAATAAAATCGCTCTTTAAATTAATTGAAAGAATACCTAGCCCAGATGAACCTTCACCTATAATAATAACACAACTCAAAATAAAGGTTGTATACGTTCGTTACAATGCCACCAACACCTTCTACATGTAAATGAAGGTGAAACTTTAATAACATAGAAATATGTTACTCTTAAATCGAACAAGGTTCCATTCCCCTTCCTAACATCACAAAATTATAGGCTTCATGGGTTTGTTCCAAATCCGTGCGAAATTTATTATTTCATGGGTTCATATGGTTTAAACATGAGTGTCATGCAATATTTAAACATGAAAGTTGTGTGCACGACTTTCATGTGTAAACAATACAAATAGACATACAACATTCGTGTTTAAACAATATGAACATGCATATGACATTCATGTCTAAACAATGCACATAACATCAATGTTCGAACGATACAAGTAGATGAATGACATCTGTGTCTATTCCATTCGAACTTATGAAAAACAAATTTCACATCACTATTATTGCCAAATCATGACCCATGAAGTTTGTGATGAAGGTAAGTTTCATTTTTCATATCTAGATTTTGCGAGAAGCTTTGCCTTTGCTTTTGAGGAAAGATTTTAATTCAAATGTACTCATGTAACCTATGTCATTGGCCTGAATGTGAATTGGTTATCCATTTTTTCCTTCCAAAGCCATCTTTTTGGTAATTTATTTGAATTTCAAACTAAGAAAACTACTCAAAATTCAATATTTTTTGGAAATGCTATTGGATTTCTACAAATCCAAACAACTTCATTAAATCGTATGCACTGAAAGTTTTTTAACAATACCAAGGGTGTGCCCAAATTCCATTATATATATTTGATTTAAATGAATTTTTAATGAAAAATTTGTTTTCAATAACTTCTTCATTGAAAGTTGAAACATTATGAAACCAATTTAATACACCTTTATTCATTGAAAACTTTCCGACAACACCAAGAACATGACAAGACACACCATCACTTGGGAGAATTCGATGTGACAAACAAATCAAATGAACTACCTCTTTTCATAAATAAATTATGGAGGTTTTCAAAGACCATGAGTGAAGAAAAAACTTAATGAAAATCACCAATCTAATATTTGATTTTGAGTTTGTAATTAAAAGTAATAATAAATGATTAAAGATTTGTACTTCATATTTGGTTTCTAGCCAAATTTGGCTAAATCTTCTTAGGGACGATAGTTAATTTTAATTACAAACAAAAATTTCTAGAAAGGAACAATGGTATATATTGGCACCTTCATTTTTTAGGGTGAAACCTTTTAGTATAGAACTCCACATATGCATCATACACCAAATTTTAGATGAAATATAGCCAATATATGCATTGTTGGGGCAATTGGGCCAATAAACTAGGTTTGACTTGGTAAATGATCACATGATTCGATAGTTGAAATGGGTGTGTTCATTGCTCCATGTGCAAATGTTCATGAATTATCGCTAGTTTGTTGAAACATACTCACATGTGAAATTAGAGAGCTTGTCATGATTTCTTGTGTTTATATCAATTGGAATGAATGTTTCACCTATTGATGGATGTGGTAAGAGTTCATGAAACATTACCCTACCATTTTCTTTTTTGCCGTGAATTATTGTGCTTTATTTTGGCAATATGTTGGTCAAGTCTTGTAGAGCCTTGGAGACAAATGGTGAAACATCTTTAATGCCAAAACTTTCTATTGTATTTCCAATCATGTTTCTTACTTTCCTTACCAATACAATGATAAAAAATGGAATGAATTTTCCTCAATATAAGACATAATGTTGTTAGTCTAGGATCCACACTCTTGATGTAAGATTGAAAAATGAAATATAACACTTAATTATGCTCAATGCAAAATTGGGTTTCATAAAACAAAAGTGAAGTTGTAACCCAAGAATCCAATTCTTGACACAACATTGCATGTCTTAATAAAGAATTGAAGATCCTAAATCATGGATCCAATTTTGTAAAAGCCATTAGGCAATAAATGTTCCTACAAAATCAAGGACTCATATTCCCAATTCAAAAGGATTTAATTTGTTTCCTTCACAAATTCCCTACATTTTGGAAAATTATAAGGTCTTGTACTAAGACTTACTAAGGATTTTAAATTCTTGAAACCACACCTTGTTCCTAAAAAAGCTAGTGGTTTGACACCTTTGTGACAAAAATTAAGAAGGTGCACTAATTGACCTTGACCATGTGTATGTAAGAAATTCGTTAAGGATGATATTGAAAAAAAAACTAAGACTCTATGTGTCGCAACCTTACATTGGGAGAATGTGAAGATGAAACTCACACTCCCAAAGTTGGGACTTGGGAGTCCTCCGGGACTCCCGAAACTTCGAAAATGGGCTCACATGGGCCATTTGGACATCTGCAGCACAAGTTATGACAAAAAGAAAGGCCGGGAGTCAAACTGGCAGTTTGATTCCCGACCACTAAAAGTCAAAAATCGACCCGACCCCGATGCGTGCAGGTGAAGTGCGACACACTATTGGAAAGCTTTCGAGGAGAGCTACAAGTTTGTTTCAGACTTCATCCCAATCGGAGGTCTAAGCAAAGAGTTATAATCGCTCAAAGTCCCGGGAGTCCAAACCAGGACAGTTTCGGGACTCCTCTTTGGGAATCCCGGGACAAAAAGCCATTCGAATGTGAGTGCCGCGAAAAAGCATAGAGTATACTATATGGGGGAAGGTGGTGGCTTCCCCCGAGTTTGGGCTGTGGTGAGTCAAGTGAGTCCAGAGTTTGCCCGTGGCTTGTCCTAGCACCAAGGGTGCTCCAGAATGTGACCTAACCAACTTGCTGGCTGGTTTGATGCAGGTTCGAGTAAGTGAATAGCTTGTCACCCTTCCTAGTTCCATCTCGGAGCTTCAACACGCCCCTCTACCCCTTTTAATGCTGAGAGTTAGGAGCATGCCCCGAGTCCCCCACAATTCCGCAACTTGAGTAACTTAGACCCAACTTGGGGCTAACTAGGGACTTGGGAGCGCATCATTATGAACTAGACTTATTCATGTGCATTAGGATTAAAGACTAAAAGAGAACAATGAAAAATTGATTTTAAAAAACCATAAATCTTGAAACAAAACACACAAATGAATGGAAATAAATAACATAAACATGTAGACAACAAAATGTATTCAAAATTATGTTTCACATGTTTGAAAATGAAATGTTGGGTGTTTCCATTGGGAATGATTGGATCATATTCGCTTTTATTTTCATACCCACCCTTCTTTGAACATCTTAGGAATCTAGCTTTAAACCCCAAGTTGCATACCAATTTGTAGTAAAGATGGTGTCACAAAAAAGAACAACACAATGGGACAAAGTTGTGTGTATTTTCCTATACATCAAAGGTGATAGGTATGTTCAAAAAAGGCTATCAATAAATTATTGCAACTAAATCACAATCCATAAAGATGACATGTGGGTTATTATAATTGCAATAATTAATTTTGATTATTGCAAAAATATGAATAATTAATGTGAATATTTTTATTTTTAATAAATTTTAAGTGTAAATAAGTAATTTTAAGTTATAAATTAAAAATTTACAATAATTATATTCATTCCTCTAATTATAACATAATTAATGCAAAAAATTAAATCCCAGTTTAATTATAATTTATAACATATAAATAAATAAATTATTATATAATTATTTATGATAATAATTTTAAATAAATATACAATTATTGTAAATAAAATGGTTTTATAATAAATAATTTGATTAAAATAATTTTTGTTACTGTGTAAAAATATTTTAAAAATTTTAAAAATTAAATTTTTAGTAATAATTATTCACTTTCAATAAAATATTATAGGTTTTGCCTACAATAATTTATTATAATTGAATTATTTTAATTACAATAAGTACATTAATTATTCACATTATAATAAAATTACAATAAAATTTATAAATGTTAATTTAAATTATAAATTAAAGATATTATTAAATGTAATACATATTATAAAAGTTTTTAATGAATTTTTAACATTGTAAAAAAATAATAATTAGGGTAAATTTTTATGTTGGAAGAATTATTATTTATTGTAAATAAGTAATTATAAATAATAGATATATTAATTTGAAAGTAATGATGATAATTATAGTAATTACTGGAATTACATAATGATCGGTGTAAAAAGATTAAATATGGATTTTAATTATAAAATTTAAGTTGTAAGGAATTTGATTATTTATATTTATTTATTTTTTGGTAATTAATTTAATTACAATAATTTTACGACAATAATTGTACTTGTTTTTTATACACCTATGGATGTTTGATGTATTGTCGCCTTTAAATATACCCTAATATGAGGCTAATATACAATAATATTTTTTTCAAACCATGCCTAACTAATCCATGAGAATAATACATACATACATATATATATATATATATATATATATACCATTATGAATGTGGAGTACATAATGTATACATAAGGCTTACTATACATAATTGTTAGTCACCATATCATAAAACACATGACTTACCTTATACAAAATTAGTAACATACATAACTTAATGTATAAATAAATATTAGTTACCATTTTTGGGTCACTTTTGCAACTAATGGGCCATACAAAGGCCTTTTAAAATGAAAAAAATGTGAAAGATCATCCATTGGAAGAATGAAAAACCTATAAGTACTTGCAACATAGTCATAAATGTGACCAAAAAATGTGTGGTGTGATTTTCAATCACATTTGTAACCAATGTTAGTTGTCAACAACAATTAGTTGCATGTATTCACAAATCATTTGATTACATTTTAGGATTTTTCTATTAGTGACAATGCTTTTATTGATGAAAAGGTCCTTTCTTTTCTTGGGCATCAAGCTATCCTTGTCCATATATATTTTCTCATGTATTGAAGTATAGAGAAAACTAGTTTTATTATATTTCTTCTGAATGCCAAATTTCTTTTGATATGGAGTTGGATGAAAGGTCACATCCTAATGGGAATAATGTTTTCTTGGAAGTTGAATCATTGCCCACCATTTATCATGGAACCTAGGATTCGAATGTTTTTAACAAATCATCAATTAACTTGATAGTTTTCAAAATCTAACTATTGGGGTTTTTCAAATAGAATGAACATATTTTCATCATTGTGGCTTTGACAACCTCAATAACTATTTGTTTTTTAAAACCAAAACCATGCACACTAATGTTTGTAGAGCATGGCGCAATGGTTGTTGTCATGTTTACTAAGTAGCACTTACAATTGAGGTGTTGACATAGTATGTAAGAGTACTTAACATTCATTTTTTGCCTTTCAACTTGTAGTTGTAGTTGAAAGACAATCATGCCATGCACTTGCGACAAAGACATTAATCCTAATCTCAATGTCATTCATCCATGTGTGATTTATCATGCATCACTATGTTTTGTAATTGACCAAAATAGTTGAACATGGGGCTTCTTTAATTGACACACCACCTTGGGAGGCTTGATTATAGAGTGTGTAATTTTCCAAGTCAACATTTCAACTAGAATTCAATTGTAGACCATGTGGGTGCCAAAATAGTTGGGATTCACCTTCATTTGTCCACCAAAAGAGTAGGCAACTCGATTTACTTGGAAATTGTGAATAATATTCAAAAAATTACAATTGAAACGTAGTTGAAGATGACGTTAGGTCAAAGGTGGGTTGGTTGAAAAAGAAGGGTTTTGTACTACTGATTCAATTAGCAATAGATGAAGGTAATTTTTTCAAATTGAAACACCTTAACAAATTAAATTCCTTGAATGCATTAAATTGGCCAATAAACGTAAGTAATTTTTACAAGTTCGTACATTCCCACCACTAAAACTTTTGGAGTGCATTTAATTAGCCAATATAAATATAAGTAATTTGTGCAAGTTGAAGCACTCACACAAATCAAGATTTTCAAATGCATTCAATGACCAATAAATGAAAGTAGTTATTTCAAATTGGAACACCTTGACAAATGAAACTTTTGAATTGTACTCAATCGACCAATAGAGGAAAGTAATTATCTCAAGTTGGAACATTTTGATAAATGAAACACTTTGAATGCATTCAATTGGCCAATAGATGAATGTATTTCTTTCATGATGTTTTCAAATTAGAAAAGTTTTATAAATAAAGATTTTGGATTGCGTTGAATTGGCCAATAGATGAAGGTAGTTCTTTCAATTTGAAACATTCCAACAAATAAAACTTTTGGAGTGCATTCAATTGGCGAATAGATAAAGGTAATTATTTCAAGTAGGAACACCCTTTCAAATCAAGCTTTTGGAGTGCATTCAATTGGCCAATAGATGAAGGTAGTTCTTTCAAATTGGAGCACCTTCTCAAATCAAGCTTTTAAAGTGCATTCAATTGGCCAATAGATGAAGGTAGTTCTTTCAAATTGGAGCACCCTCCCAAATCAAGCTTTTGGAGTGCATTCAATTGGCCAATAGATGAAGGTAGTTCTTTCAAATTGGAGCACCCTCTCAAATCAAGCTTTTGGAGTGCATTTAATTGGCCAATAGATGAAGGTAGTTCTTTCAAATTGGAGCACCTTCCCAAATCAAGCTTTTGGAGTGCATTCAATTGGCCAATAGATGAAGGTAGTTCTTTCAATTTGAAGCACTCCAATAAATAAAACTTTTCCAGTGCATTCAATTGCCCAATAGATAAAGGTAATTTTTTCAAGTTGGAACACCCTGACAAATCAAGCTCTTGCAGTGCATTCAATTGGCCAATAGATGAAGGTAGTTCTTTCAAGTTGGAACACCCTGACAAATCAAGCTCTTGGAGTGCGTTCAATTGGCCAATAGATGAAGGTAGTTCTTTCAAGTTGGAACACCTTGACAAATCAAATTCTTGGAGTGCTTTCAATTGGCCAATAGATGAAGGTATTTTTACCAAATTTTGGCATTGTGCCAAATCAAGTACTTGTAATTGTAAACAATAAAACAAATTATTTGGCAACTTTTGAATCATGCATTTTTTGAGGCATAACCACTTCAAATTATTCAAATTTCGCCCTTGGATGAAAATTTCCACTATAGTTGGTGAAGCTTCTGTTAGGTCAACCAACCTAAGGTTGCGAAATCCCTTTGAGCCGATTTGGGACAATGTAGGCCAATTGACACATTTTTTTAGTGAGATGCCTTCTAAATTTTCCATCACCTATCACATGAAATGAAAACAAAAGGATTGTCAATTTAAAATAACATTTCATCCTAATGCCAATTTTTACTATAAAAACATGTATTTATAAAATTAATGTTCAAAGTTAAAACATTTGATTTCGGACATAAAAACAAATTCATAGGAAATCAAAATAAAATTATAGGATTGAAATAGTATCGTGACAACCTCATCCTTTTGTAAAAAAAAGTTTGACTTATTTGATTTCCATATAAATCGATTCATAATTGGAAGTTCCATTGCAATATTTTGACCCATGTCTTGTAACTGTTCATGTATGTACAAGATTCCATCTTCTGCCCATTGGACTAAAGATCCATCTTGTAAATTTTGTAATTCAAACTGTGGGTTTAAATAATCTCCATTCCACACTCGACAAATTGTACTTATTTTCAAACCACCCAAAAAACAAGCAATATCCAAAAACATATTTTGATGTTGTTTATCCAAGTTTTCATAAGAAATTTTCAATTTACTCCAAAGCTCTTCATTATCATTGCCCATGGTGAAACTTTGCCCACTTTTCAATTTGTTCAATGCACCTTCCCAGATTTCCAATTCTTTGGTATTGCACAAAAAAGAACCCAATATTTTAAGACTTAAAGGGAGCCCCCCACAAGCTTTTATAATCTTCATACATATATCTTTGAAATCCTTTGTTGGAACATGATTTGCATTACCGAATGCATGGAACATAAATAGTTCCCTTGCTTGCTCTTCCTCCAAAGATTTCATGACCACTTTTCCATCCTCACTCACATGAGATTTTAGAATTTGCCAATTTCGACAATTCACAAGTACTTTGCTTTTAGAAGTTGCATTCTTGGCAACCTTATCAATGATAAGTTGCAAGGATGTAAGGTTTTCTGCCTTACCAACATCATCCACCACCACTAACACTTTCTTCGATATCATACATTGCCTAATTTGGTCAAGGTCTTCTTGATTCACATTTTCATCCTTGCATAACCTTTTGCCACACAAATCATATAGGAGTTGTTTTATGACATCATTGATATTATCCTTTGATTTCACATCCTCCAAAAAACTAGATTTGTCATATTGGTTGTGGAACAAATGATAGAATTTTTTGCACAAAGTGGTTTTCCCAATCCCACCCATTCCAACCAAACCAACAATAGATTCCTTTTGTAACAAGATGTTTATGTCTTTTGCTTTGTCAATCAACACCACCTCATGACATGGCAAAGGTGGAAGCAATATATTTTTCTGTCAAAATTCACAAAATATAGGTCATTTATATATTTTTAAATTTGATAACCAATATACATGATATTGCATATGCGATATACATCAAACGTGCTATGACCTAATGTGTATCAAATTACATGAACATATATGAAATCAAAAGACTTAAATTTGATGTTTTTACCTCCATACATATTTTCAAACATTTTAACAATAAAGAATAGCTTGGATGATCTTTGTTCGGTGGCTTGCAAATTGTTAAGTGATTAGCATCCTCAATTTTGTAATGGTAGTTGTTTGACAACTGAATAGCTGAGTCGTATGGCACTAAAATTCCCTGCATGTGCAAAAGATTAAGTTAATGGAACTCATTGACTTGTTTGTTCACTTATGCTTTAACTTATAAGTAACATCGTAATTCCAAATGGTGGTGGAAACTAAGTTTAATAATTATTGATGTTTGAATTAGAATGAAATATTTTTGTGTTAAAGTAATTTCTTTCAACCCTTTCGCAAGCAAATTATATAAATACATCACAAATTTATTGGATTTTAATCTCATTAATCTTACATGTTTTAATGATGTTATGATTTTCATTACAAATATTTATATGGAATTGATTTAAAACCTATTTCCTGATGTTTGAAATCACTCAAATTTCTTTTCCATCAATAGTAATTCATGAAACAAAGTTCATAAAACACATGACCCATTCACCACATTAATATGTTTAGAAGTATCGAGTCCTTGATTCCACACAAATTTTGACAATACCAAAAAAATGTTTAATTAATGAACGAAGTTGGATAACTTTCAATGTGGTGAAATGAAAATCTTACCCAATTCTCATCTAGTGGTAATCCTTCACCAAATGCATAAATGTTGAGGTCTTCATGAGTGGCATTTTAAAAATCCATTGAAAGGTGCTCCATTTGTGGGTTGAAAGATTCTAAATTTTTTAAAAAATCAGATTGGGTTGCATACTTGCTCAATGTGTTGGTTTGTTGATGTTGCCAAGTAAAATAATTTGATAAAGATTGGGTACCACCAAGATATGGTACACTATAAAATACTACACCTTTAACATTGTTCAAAAATGTTTTACAACATTTGTGTATTTCATCATCCAAATCATTTCTTAGCCTTTGATGTACATGTTTGTAAGCTTCAACCACCAAGCTTTTGAGTACAAGACCTCCAAAACTATAAGCAATTAATGCCACGGGTCCATCCCAAAGGGATTGATAACTACAAAATATTCAACAATGTAGTAATATTTTGTTATCAACATTGTATTAACATGTACAAATTTATCTTATTATACTTGGGGCAATTTTTCAATTCACACATGACCTAAGCCATAAGTTCATAATTGATTTACTCGTCATTTGTCATTTTTCATTTATTGACTCCATTAATCTACCCAAAAAATGTGACAACTATGTTTTGGTAAAACTATTATAATGTACAAGTATGTAGGTGTTCACATTCTTGTGTTAATGTACAACTCATCTTTTATGTGTTACTTTGGAAATATCGTTGAAATAAAAAGAAATTTAAATAAAAAATATATATATACTTTTTTTTGGAAATAATTTTTTTGCAATGAAATGGATGCAAATTTTCTACACGTGTATTAATGTAATATAATATAATTCAATTGCATTACTAAAGATAAAGCTTCAAAAAACACGAACTAAAAATTGCCATCAAAACCAAACTAATTGTACCATGAACTCACAATATGAACATAGACTTTGTTATTATCTTTAAACAAGAACATTTGCATTTTAACCCCATTTTATGTTCTCTTACATGAATCTAACAATTCAAATAAATTGAAACTTGTTGGTGTGTATCACAATACTAGCACACATGAACAATTAACTTGTGCAAAACATTTAAGAAATTTTAAAGCTGCAAACAATTATCTTTAATGCACACAAGGAGTAGTAATTAATGTGTCCATAAATAGAGGAGATTCTCACACCTTGAATTTGTAACCAAACTTTGAACGAGGTTTCTGCCAATTTCAGTCACATCATTGTGAACACTTGCCACAATGTTAGAATCATAAGACAATGATAAAATTCGAACATTGTTGTTCAAGTCTTCGGGTAGCCACTTTTCTGGCCAACATATGCATTCTTCTCTATTGTTGGTGGGGCATGTTGTCCACGTTTCCTTCCATTCATCATTTGTGCCAAAAGCAATCCCATGAAATAAAATGATGGTCAAGTTTGGATTATTGGAATTGCAAGTGGGATTTAAATCATGCATTAGATATTTCTGCACAGAAAACAAAAACGAGTCAACACAATTTTTCAAACGTCTCTTGGAAATTATTTGACTATACACGAAATAAGATAACTGCAATATACAAATTATAGTAGTTAGATAAAGGCAATAATTATTTGAAAAGATTAAATTTAACAAGAAGACAATAATAGATGAATTGGTGAATATCAAATTTATCTTGCATGACTAACAAATGAAGATCATTCACTTGTGTCATAAACCTCAAAGTTTCAAAAAATAGTTCAATTAAGTAAATATTGTTACATAGTAGGTGGAACGTATGCCAATCAATAAAGGTTAATGCTAAGAATTGGATTATTTCAAGTTTGGGTTGATTAGCTTAGCCATCTAGTTTTGGTTCATTTGTATTTCATGACATTTTCCCCAACATTTGGGCCACTAAGGCCTCCAACTCCTAAGGAATTGGGACACAAACCCAATAAGAATGTCCAACAACATTTTAATAATTTGCTTTAGGTTGCTGGATTAAGACTACACATTGAACTTAACTCATAATCTATAATGACAGTTCCAATCCTTACAAGTTCAATATATTCTTAGTCAATGCCAATTGACAAATTTCCCTTTCACCAATTCTACTTATTATAGCAATTGAGTCACTGGCCTAATGTAAGAGGCTATAATGAGGACTCCATTTCCTATTGTTTTAAACATCATTTCATATTGTTTTTATCCAAACAAACAAACTGGAAAGTAGGCAAAGTGAAAAGGTATGACAAGGAAGCTTGTAAATGATTGAGGACATTTAGGTACCCTGGTCGCTAAAGGGTATGGTTGTGAAACTGCTGGTTGGGAGTTCAAATCTGAACTAGACTTCCTTCTCCTGATGCTTTGTGAAGACAATAAGCTATCATGGTTATAAGGGTCAAGGAAAATTGTCAACACCCAAACAAAATTTTTAAAAGTAAAGAAAAATCAAACTTCAACATGTAACTTGGGAAAGCCCAAGAAAAAACTGTGCAAAGAAAGCTCATGATAAGATCAAGAAGAAGCACCACATTGTTGTGCCATCCAAAGCTTGAAGGAGCATTTTCAGCGGGGACCAAAGGTGTCTCAATCACAGCAGGGATCTGCACAACATCTTTCTTTCTTTTTGGTGGCCCTTGTGAAAGATCAACTCCTTTTCCCTTGAGGCCATATGAATTTGCCATAGTTCGCACTACTGAAATTCCTTTCACTCACTACTCTCATAAATATTTTTCTCTTAACCTTTTGGTCTCATAAAACCTGCTACAAATCCTTTGCCATCCCAATAGCATACACAGGGTATGATGTGTGTCCCTCACATCACAGATTCCCGCAAGCTAAGCTGATCTTTCCACTAGATCTCCCCAAAAAACATCAACCCCTTTCCTCTTCACGACCTCCCCGGAATTCTCACACTCTTCTCTCACTCCTTTTCGACTTTTCTTGCAGATGTTTCTTCTTCTTCATTTTCTCCTTGTCCAGAAACTTCTAGAAGGGTTTTGCCGTGACTCTTCAGACTGTAGCATACGCGCATTACCGATTTCTTGGCCACTGAACAATTCATTACTTTCTTTTGTGGAACACATGTCTCTATTTTCTACTCATAATTGAGGATGGAATATGCAATGTCAACTTGAGACTTGTCAAACGCGCTTTACTTTTTCCCTCTGGCCTCCTCCATTATTATCATCATGACTTTTGTTCACATCCACACACTGACCTTTCTTTTACCAAAAAACTATAGCGGAAAAAAAGCTAAGTCATAAATGTCAAAAAGTGCTAAAATCAAATTTTTTTGAGATTCTCAATAGCCGAAATTCAACCAAATTCAAAGAAAAATCGTCAGATTTCCTTACATGGTTTTCAAGTAGGTAGCCAAAAATAAGAGAAATATGTTAAAATTTTTCTAATGCCATATTTAGCTCATAGCTTAATCTGACTAATCTTCCTACCGATGATAGCCACTTGGGCTATATCTCAAAACCGATCCATATTCCGCCTCACGTTTCCTGCTGTTGGCTGATTTCACCCAGAGCATTATTGAAGCGCTCTGCCAGAGCTCATGTTGCAGGCAATGCATGATTAATTGGGCCTTGGGCGAACCGGCTAGGATGAATTGACCCCCACATTGGGATCACTGTAAAAACCCCCAAAACCCATTTAATTGCCGTATTAGGCCCCAAAATTTATAGATTTGGACTTTGGGACCCTGATTTAGTCTAGGGAAATAATATTTATA
>Ga0209611_10001691_pt1 | contig 38079 bp, 33 predicted proteins | sample S1TSphgellanicum_3_FD_187693 | JGI IMG/M metagenome (GOLD analysis project Ga0209611, IMG submission 187693) | Host-associated microbial communities from peat moss isolated from Minnesota, USA - S1T2_Fc - Sphagnum magellanicum MG (SPAdes) (version 2) | ecosystem: Host-associated > Plants > Peat...
AAGATAATCAGTGTCACCTTCTGCATCATGCATCAGACAGCATGTGTTCTGATATTCTGACAGCAGTAAACAATGTACCTGGTGGAATTCTACAAGAAGATTGTTACTGGCCAAATAACGCTCCACGGACAGTGCTGCCATACAGCCTGATCCTGCAGCTGTAATTGCTTGCCTCCACTCATGGTCCTGAGACAAAATGAATTGATAAGCCCCTCAATGTCTCGTTGTTTGCAAGTTTGCAGTCACAATGCACCGGCATACTAACAATTTCATCTCTAGACATCAAACTTAATTCGATCTCTGTGCTTTTTGCTCTCCATGCTGACTGAATTGTCATACTGTGCACAAATACCCATTGTTCCATCCACATAGTAGATAAGAAAATACATCTATGCCTCAGTACCCATTCTACTTTGTTGCATCAATTGATCAAACTCCAGGTGTGCCATAGCCTAGCAGCACAATCACCTGCAGCATGGCCAGCAGAAGCACTAATCTACACCTCTTTGATGAAGACTTGCAGCATTTGTTACCTGAAGATCTCCAGCAGCATAAACTCCCTCCACAGATGTGTCAGTGCTCCCTGGCTTGACTAGTACGTAACCAGCTTCATCAAGTTCAACTTGACCATCCAGGAGCTGACTGTTAGGACGATGTCCAATTCCATAGAACAATCCTCGCACTTGCAATGTCTTCTCCTCCCCAATTTTGAGATCTCGAAGCTTAAGACCAGACATCTGTCCCTTATTATCAATTACGTCGATTGCCTCTGTATTGAAATGTACAGTGACATTTGGGTTGTTGAAGACTCTGAAAGTATCACCAAGCACAATATAATTAGACACTACAGATATAGCAGGGCATTGAGTTTTCCAGGTTACACCAAACGTGTGACAGCAACTCTCCTCCATTCATCATCCCTCTTTCAAAAAGCATGGGTGGCGTTATAGTAATATATTAAACAAAATCCCCAAACATGGAAATCCTAAAGTTCATCCAACCTCCACTGAAGCCTGCACCAAACAAACACATCCTGATTTCCTCCATAGTTTTAGCTGTGCAACTATTGCATACAGCTAGTGTAAGGTTCGATTGCATCTTCCACATGATCTTCAAGCATTACAACCATAGTTGCAACATTTTCTCTGCTGAAATACTTAAGTGATCAATACACTGGAGGCAGAACACTGGATGGAAATCAATATAGGTGCATTTCACTGGAGGCTGTATGTGGCCAAGGAGACTTCCTGTGGACACTGAGTCACACCTTGATGTAGTCAATACAATGGAGGCAGAAAGGCTCTCAAAACCAATTGAAATCCTTCCACATGCATCTCACTAGGGTTCCCCATGACAACTGTGGTCACTAGGTCACGGCTCAATGTGACTACACAATTTTGAGCCAATTGCTTCACAGGAAAAACTGCAATATTCTGATGCCATGATTCTTCAGATATCATGATCCCAGAGTTCTACCTATCTTGCATGGCCTTGGAAGCTCGAAGTTTGTCTTTCCGCACCAAAAGGTGAACATGGCGTGCATATTTTGTTAGATAGAGGGTTTCCTCAGTAGCAGTATCACCCCCTCCCACCACTGCTAGCTCTTGGCCTTTGAATATAGGGGATGCTCCATCGCAGATTGCACATGCACTGATACCCCTACTCCAAAATTCATGCTCTCGTGGAAGGCCTAGCCTCTTTGCTGTGGCACCTGTGGCAATTATGATACTGTGGCACTTGACCTGAAAGTCAAATGCTCTTCTATTTCAACATTTGTCAAGTGCTTAACTTAGAATAAAGTGATAGTCACAGAGGGAAGGAATACAGACAAGTGACAATGCCTTAGACAAAAGTTCTGATATGGACACAACTGAAGCACACTGTACTACACACCACACATTGCTCTGTACTCAGAAAGCTCAAACCCCCCAGAAATATACATGGCCAGCCTAAGCACAAACCACACTCAGCATAATTGCCTGAAGACCTGGAGGAGTACCTCGCGCTCGCTACTTCTAACAGTGAATGGCCGATTTTTCACATCTACAAACTCCACATCTTCTGTTTTCAGCTCAGCTCCCCATCGCTCTGCTTGCTTTCTCATTCTGTGGACAGCACACAATAACATTTCAGAACATTAGAGTATTTTCCCCAATGTAAAATTGATTCTGTGCCCATCCACAGCCCTTCCTAGGATCAATATGATGGAATTATACTCAAAATCTTGCAACTGAAATCACAAGTGTCCATGTGTTATTTATTTCTGTGTCCATGTTGGCTTTCAAACCCTGCTCCAGCAGACTCCCCAGCCTAACAGCAAGCACTTCCTAGGTTACAAATTTGACAATACAAGTTGTTTAAACACATAAACTAAATGATTGACTCAATATGAAGGCATGAGCAGCACCTGTCCATTAGATCAGGTCCTGTGATTCCATCAGGGAAACCTGGGAAGTTTTCTACTTCAGTGGTTGTCATGAGCTGGCCACCAGGCACCCCTCCTACCTGGTAACCTTCAAATATAACTGGCTTTAAATTAGCCCTAGCTGCATAAATTGCAGCAGTGTAGCCAGCCGGGCCTGAGCCTATGATCACAAGATTCTCCACACCTCCTACTGGCACTGCACAAACCAATTGTGGCCCTGATGTTACACATTTTGAACTTCTTGTTGTGAAAGAATATCACAGCATGCCATTGAAAACTTCAGAACCAGTCAAGCTAACATTCACCAAGGAGGAAAGTCACAAACCCTAACTGCAATTGAAAGCCCCCAGCCAACCCTAAAAACCTGCTGCATGATGCTCACCTGATTCTGCTTCCTGTGATAAGGTATCTCTACACAACTTTTAACCAAGAGCATGACCCCAGCTTTTTCATACCCTGATCGATTCAGGGACAGCTTCTACAAATGGAAATCAATATGAGTTTATCATTGGCAACTTGGTGGATGGGCCTTGACTGTGCCAGGCACAACATAGGAATAGACAGCAGCACAAAGTGGCAAAACATTTTCTTCTTAATTTGAAATTTTGAGATTGACCTTGTCAGTTTCAACAGGGGGAAAGGTAGTTGGTTGGATAAGCATTACAGATTCTAAAACCTTCAGTCTGGTGCAAATGCAAAAGCATATCACAATCATCTGTTTCAAATTCACAATTTTGGCAGAGATAAAGTACGTGTTGTATCCTTAAACCTGAAAAATATTCAATACATAAATAGCTTAAACTGATGACCTACAAGTCTCTAGAGTAGTATTTTTTATGCCAAACTGGATTGCACAAATCCAACTCGCTCATAGGATATCGCAGGATGTGAATCTGTGAAACATCTGTTAACGCTGCTCTGCCGGCTAGAGATATATTTGGATTGAGGACATTTCTCCAGATTTCATAAAACACAAAACACGACAGACACACATACCTGTAGCTGGGGCCCCCTCCTCAGTAGCCACGGCGGAAGCCTTATAAACGCGTCCACACCTCCGGCCTTGTTGTAGTCTTCTATTCACCGGCTGCTGCTGTCCAAACGACTTTTCCCGGCGGCGCTTCAAACTCCCAAGCTCGTCGTCGTGGTGGTGCTTCCGCGAATTCACTAATAGACTCTGGATCCGCGGATAATAGAAAGTCGTCGAAGAAGGTAGGGGCGACGACGCATCCGAGGAGCAGGCGCAGGCGCATGAGGTGCTCCTCTCCACCAACGCTTGCGATGCAGGCCATGCCGCCAGATATGTCGCCGCTGCGACCGCACTTGCTACCATTTAGAGAGAAAAAAAAATCCCTCTCTCCCACAACTTCGCTCCCAAACACCGACCAGCAAAATAGGGAAAACAAAACAAAAGTCTAAGTGAGGTGCGGGAGACGATGGATAAACGAGAGACGCACGGAAGAGAGAGAGGGAAAGAGAGAAGAGACGCACAGAGAGAGAGAGAGCCATATGCAGTACAAAGCTTCGCGTTCTCAAGTGCAGACGATGGTAACCGGCCATAAACGGTCATGTCCCATCTTTTTTCCAATACAAACATTCGCGTTCTCAAGCGAAAACCAAGGTAACCGGCTATAAGAGGTCGTTTCCCATCTTTCTCCAATATACAAAGATTTGCGTTCTCAAGTGAAGACGAGGTAACCGGCTATAAACAGTAATCTCCCGTCTCATTTTCACATACAGACTTTCGTGTTCTCGAGTGAAGACGATGGTAACTGGCTACAAACGGTCATCTCCGATCTTTTTCCAGGCTACAAACATTCGCGTTTTGAAGTGAAGACCAAGGTAACCGGCTATACACGGTCATTTCCCATCTTTTTCCCATATACAAACATTTGCATTCTCAAGTGAAGACGATGCTCACCGGCTATACATGGTCATCTCCCATTTCTTTTCACATTGTACAAAACATCCACTTTCTCAAAGACCATGGTAACCGGCTATACAGGGTCGTTTCCGGTGTTGGGTTCAGGGTTCTTTCAGGTGTTCAGACCGGATATATAGGTACATCACCAGCAGTTCCCATTCTATGAAAAACAATTTCTGTGATACCCGCCTTCAGCTCCAAACTGGCCAACATTTTAAGAGTCAAATAACCGGAAAAGAACCAGTTATGAAAGAATCAGCGACTCTTTCACGAAAACCGGCAATTCTTTGAGGTTTTTGAAATACCCAGAACTGACAGTTCTGTAATTCTGATTTTTTCAAATACCAAGGCCGGCCGGTTTTTTATTCTGATTTTGTAAATACCCTGAACCAGTCAATTCTTTTGATTCTGATTATGTTTTTTCAAATAACCAGAACCGGAGGTTCTTTAAAATCAAAGAACCGCTCAACACTGGTCATTCCCATCTTTTTTCACATACAAACATTTTGCATTCTCAACTGAAGACCATGGTAACCGGCTATACATGGTCACCTCCCATCTTTTTTGCACATTGTACAATATTCGGATTATCAATTGAAGACCACGGTAACTGGCTATACCCGGTCATGGTAACTGGCTATACACGGTCGCTTCCCAATCTTCTTTCACAGAGATAATTGTTCACATTAAAAATTCCTACGGGTGATTAATTAATTAAGAAGATAGAAATTAGTCATCAATTTCATGACTTTGTAATTGCACAATTGGTTGAATCAATGTTATTTTCTTTTGTTTCTCTATCCTTTCTCATGGTTTTATAAAACAAAAGAAAAGGTGTGATAGACAATTTGGATTTTGTATGCCAAAAAATAAGGCAAAACTTTGAACTTCAACTTGGTTCAAAAGGAAGATAGAATTTTTTTTAAAATTAGATTTAAAAAAAGAAAATATTAACTTTCTAAAAAAGGAATCTCATTTTCTTGTTCAAGTGCATCAACATTTATATGAAGAAAAATTTAAATAACTTTATTATTATTATTTAACAAAATTAAATTAACATTGCGAAATATTAATTCTTTTTACAAAGAAATGGGAAATGTAGGTACTAGGCAACATTTTTTTTGGGGTGAATGTTTGCACAATGGCAAATTCCTATAAGCCCATGTGAATTGTGTGAAAGAAACGTTCAAAAATTCAATATGAACCACAAATCAATGGCTCACAATGGCTTTATAGCCATTAACTTCATCATTGGCTCTTATTTGTTGCCAAGAATGATGATCCATCCTTACCATCAATTGACACCATCCCCCCCACCTCATTATGTCTAATCTTTCACAAGACCACCTAATGCAAGCAACTTACCATCATCTTTCATTTTGTAAACTTTGAGAAAACTTTCACAATGTGCAAGTTCAAAATCCTTTGTTGCTTTCCATTGTGTAACACAAAATCACAATTGTTATCTACAATGAATAAGAGAAAATCTAGAAAGGATTATTAATATAATGAGTTTTGCAAATGAACTTAAGAATCAAGAATGCAACAAGACTAGATTCCAAAAGATCTGAAAAAACTCATTTTGATTTTGTGCATCAATGTCAAGTTGCATATTAGTTGACAATGAAGCATACTTGTTTATCGAATGCAAATGCAACATAAATGGGAAAATCAATGCACATCTTCTAATAAACTAACTTCCAAGTTCCAATGCATCTTCAATATTGTTATTCAAAAGGCTAATTACATAAAAGACCCTATGATGATGTTGCATTGAAAGCTTCACAACATCATGGTGTTTTTCAACAAGCTTGGATTTGTACAATGGTAAAGACTCTTTTTGTAATATTTACCTTCAAACTCTTGTGTTTGGATATTTTCATTTATTGTCAAGATTTGAGATCAATTCTTGTTTATTGTCGATTATGACACCTTCCCAACCACCTCTAAGCTTCAAGTTCCACTTGTTTTTTTCAACCTTTTGTAAGAGTCAATTTAAAGATCCTTGTTGATGATGTTAGTGTCTTTTCTAGAAATGTTAAATTATGTTCGTCACCTTTGACATCCACCAACCTTAATACCTTTACAAATTTTGATTATTTTGTGCACATTTGTGAAACAACCAAAGTCATTGCTTGTGTACATCTTATAAAACCCAATGAACCTAAGAAAAAAAAACTAAGAAAAGTCAAGTGGGAGATCAATTGAATGTGTCAAAATTGGTGGGCTACTAGTTTATTTGGTCTAAACATGCGTGTGGACCTAATGGCAAAATGAAAATGGTGCAAGATTTGTTTTCAAATTTAAGGGAAATAAAAACTACTAATGCTTGAACTAGACTTGTTGATCAAACATTCAAGCCTTAAGAATGATGTTATTGTTAGACCAAGAATTGTAATTGGGGAATACTCTGTGTATCCTAACTCTCTTGTGAAAAGTGAAAAGGTTTATGGAACTACATGACATTTTAGTGTTGTTGAACAACTATGAAACAATGGCAAGGTGGAAAAAAACATAAACATTGAAAAACATCAAAACATTTAATGAATATCAATGTTATCACCATGCAAAAGAATTTTCTCTAAGCACAAATTCTAGTGGTGAAGACTGTTAAAAACAACAACCACGTTGAGAATGCAAAATCTACCTATGAGTTGTTATGTGATGTGGAGACATCATTAGGTTTTGCTTGCGTCTTACCTTGTTTGGAAACTATGCAAAGGTTGTCTGAACTTGCACAAGGGTGGGATATACAAAGATTCAAAATGCACATGAGGTAGTTTCATACTTAAGAGCAAAATGTGACAAGTATCATGCATGCAACTCATCCTAGTGCAAGGAGAATTGTCAACAAGCATTTCTAGGAGGTGAAAAAAGGTGACATTGATCAAACAAGGCCATATGGTTGTGTTGACACTCCGAACTTGATGAACCCTATGAAAGGAAGTCATAAGGTTCATCAAGTTCGGAGTGTCAACAGTCATGATCCAACCCAAGTCCAATATAAACATTTGTCTTATTTTTGCCCATGTTGTGTGGATGGGAACTTAGAGCTTCAATGTGAGTAGATGAACCATGTTCCATGGTGGACATTTGCTAGGTTGAGACCTCTAAACACTTTTATTGTTTGGAGCACAATGCATGATGATAATCATGAAATTGAATTTGGAATTGGAGGAGAACAAATGGCAAATGACTTGGTTATTGGAAATAATGTTATTGTTGTATGTGAGAGCTCTACTAATGAGCACTTCTAGTTATTAATATGTGACAAACTGATACATACAATGAAAGAATTATTCACAAATGATTGGGGGTAGACATGGTATGAAAGCGACAATGTCATTAGAAGGCTATGGTATGAGTGGCTCTGACTCGGGAGTCAAACTTACTACCTTAATGAAAATTCACCACCACCTTGGGTTTATTCACATTTGGTTATATCATCTAAATTTCCAATGCCACTAGCTATTCATGTGCTTGGAAGCAATTTTTCAACATATAAATTGTCTAAAGAGGTTTTAAGGATCATTGGAAAAGGCCTTGAAGCTTTTAGGTTGTTTGATGATGACTACAAATTATTTGTGTGGGAATTAAAATTAAGTGTTATAACAAATGTTGTCCAAAACTTGCCCCATAATTTTAAGGTTTAGGGTTTAATAAAGTTTGTGATTTTTTGGGTTCAATAAAGTTTTGATTCTAGGATCTATATCGTTGTTTTACCAAGCTACAACAAATGCCACTAATGTTTTTATGCATTAGGTGTTCAACACTTTTATAAATGTCAAATTGTGTTTCAGACTCATTATTATGTTGATGGAACTTGCTCATTGTGCTTGAATGATGCCAAGGACCAGATCAAGTTTGGCTTGCCCATGGCCTTTATTGTGATTTTGTTCCCTTAGAATGTCTTCGAGTGTGGCTCTTTCATGGAGCAAATTTGCAGTAGTTAGCTCCTACCATGGGTACCATCAAATGGGTCACAAACTATTTCGTCAAAGCTCATGTCTCTAACAATGAATTTTATTTTCAAGTTTGCATCTATCTTCTCCCTAAATCTTAAATTCTGAACTCAAATTCCTCCATCACTAGAAGCTAATCTTGATTACAATGGAAAAAATGAAAGAGGGCACCTAGTTTGGAATCCACTCACTAACTAAAATTTTAGATCTTTGTGCAGAGAGGCATAAATATCACCTTGAGGTACCTCTAACCCCAAGAACTTGCAATAGTTCATGTAGGAATCTGAAAAATTAAATTGAGTGACATTTTTATGATGACCCTTCTTGTATTTTGCTTCTTGGTTTGACTACATTAAACATTGATCTATTTTAATTGACATATATGGAATAGGGTCATAATCTAAATCAAGTAATTGAAACCTTTAAACAACAAAAAATTCAATGTATTGTGTTGCTAAAGGAAGACCAAACATGACATAGCATCGATAAATCCATAAATCATATTAAACTTGGCATATGGTTTGGTTTTCTTTCTTTTTCTTTGCTTATAAGGTTGGATTGAAAATTGATAAATGGGTGGTGTAAGTGTCCCTTTAGGGGCTTGCCAATGTGAAGAAATCATCTTGAGATGAGCTATTGGGTCAAGTAGCGCAAGAGAGAGTGACAAACTCTCTTATTAAATAAGTGGTAGCTTCAACTTTGTTCATTCAGGTATTGCTTCAATGCTCAACCCTCTAGTCAGGGGGTTAACAATTGTTGTTCTTTATATTTGTTAAGCAAGGCAAACATTCATTCAAGACCATTTGTTTGTGGCATTAGTAGAAGACCAAAACCAAAGTATTGAAGGATCATCAAAAGGATTTTAATTCAAAAATTTAGCAACCCAACTTTCATTTTTACCATTTTTTTCTTACTTTAGCAATTACGTTCCTCTTTGTTGCTTACTTTGAGACATCTTTCTCCCCTAGTCCCTTGCATTTGAACCCTTGGTATGAGTCATGTTATTTTTGCCCATGCATTGATGTACCAAGGAGCCTGCTTCAATGTTGATTCACACATTGATTAGGTAGGTAAATCTACAATTTGTTTGGTTTGCTCTCATTTGCCAAATAAAAGAGAAAACTAAATTGGCAAAGACAACGAGGATGTGGGTCCTTGTTCTAAAGATGCCAACAGTAGAAGGTAAATACCTCTTCTATCATAATCACAAACTTGAAAGATATCCCTTATCAAGAAGCATGAAATGAAATTGAATATATTCTTTAGAGCTATAGGTGGGTTGTTTTCCACTATTAATTTGTGATGCCGATCTCACACTATGTGTGTTGGGTGCTTCTTTGCTTCCTCAAAAATGGGAGTGTCAAGGTACTTGAAACAACTATTTTTCAACTACTTGTGGAGACCTTGAGACCTTTTCATCACCAATGGTATCTATTACAGCTTCTTCATGGAGCATCTTTAAAGGGGGGACAACTAATCATTGACACCATAGCTAGCAAAAAGTCTATTGGTTGGTGTCGATTTGCTTGAATGTTTCAAAAATACCATCCTTCACAGTTTTTTGGGCAGTTTTTGGTACAAAACACCACCTAAGGCAATGTTCATGTATGACAATAAAAATGTAAAATTACAATCTTGTAATATTGAATAAACACATCACAAAAATGTGAAAAACAATTCCATGGATATGAATATAAATGGTATTTTGGTGGTATTATATAGACACCAAAATACTTGTCTTGTAGAGTAATACCCCTTAAACATGTAAAATTATTATAGTATAACCATTTGTATAAAAAAATTAATATAATAAGTTGATATGTATATATAAGATGCATCTTTTGAATATTTTATTGGCCCAATTACATATATTGATGAACCCCTAGAATGTTAGGAATGTGTTGAAAATCAACAATTCGTTGTCCATGTAAGAAAATATTTTGATTTTGTGTGAATGGACAAATATCACCTCTTAGTATATTTAACATAATCTATTTCAGTGCCCTATCTATTTTTATATTTAAAATTAGTCCTCTCAAAGTTGTAGTCATATGGTTTACAAGTGGGTCCCAAACTTTCAAAATACCTAAAAAATATGACTTATTTTCACCAAATACCAAAATTTTGTGTAGATTTGATCGCAAAGTGGGTAGAAAATTGTCACAAGCCATGTGGTTTCAATGTATTAAGAGCTTGACACATAGAAATTACGCAATTTGTATGTATAGGTGGGAAGGTTGGTGGAAATGTTTTAAAATGTTGACTATAATACTTTTATCATTTTTGAAACATTCAAACAAACCGTCACCTTGGTGGTGTATATGTGCCAAAATTTGGTTTAACAGTTATGGAAAATTTGTTTGTTAATTTGTTGTGAGCATTTGCAATTTTGAATCCCTTTGGGGGAGCCTTCCCTATAGTAAATTTGTTGGCCTTCACACTTGCATTACTACCTTGAATATGGGATTGGCTCTGAAGATCAAGAGGCCACATGTGATCACTGCAAAAGTCCAGGGAAAGTTTCAACAATTTCATGGGACCCACACAACACCAATCAAGGTTGTCCATGATGACAAATATGGGAAGAATACATGAAGCTATTAGGCTGGAAAATTTGGTCGAAAATTGAAGTCAAAGTCTGAGGCTCCTTCAACAAGCTAGTTAGTAGAAAGAGCAGATGTTGTTTCACCTTTAAGAGCACTCCTAATAAATTAGGGCTTGTTCCTCTAATATTATTTGTTAATGAATTGAGAACAGCTAACTATGGAAAAATTCCTATTAATAATCAGGGCAAGTTTTTTTCAGATGGAACTCTTGATAGATAAGAGTTTTTCTTGTTCCAAAGAGTGCCAATGCATGGGACAAAGCCTATGCCATTAATAATGGTGATCGACAATTGTGTTTTTGGTCTATCAAGAATGTTAATAGACTATGGTGTATTGAACAATTTTGCCAACTAAGGCAAGTGAGGCTATTGAATTACAATGGGTTGTCAAGATGGGTATTATCATATGGGTAATAATATGATTTTAATCAATGGAGATGATTGAAATTAAGATCCTTTTGACTAGTTCCATGCATTATTCACGGGGCAAATCATGCACATCCACTACCTATGTATGTTGCAAATTGTAATAGTGAATAGACATGCCACATCAACTAGGAACACTAGTTGGTATGACAAAACAAACATGCCACATAAGCTAGGTGGACCGACCAATAAATCACATAAAACATGACAAGTCATGTCCATGTCAAGGAATTATACTAGCACTTCTAACAAAAAATACATGACACACTGTACAATATTAGATACTAAGTCAAAATCGAAATGATTAAGATACTACTTGTACTTGTTGTAAATGACTATGTCTTTTTACTATTTCAATCATCGTGTCTAAGGTCAACATGTGACTAAAACCCAATCATAAAAATTAGCTAAAAACACCCACTTTTGTAGTAGTGCAAGCATGTGTGATGCATAGTCTGGTAGGTGGGAAAAATGATGGGGTATGGAACTTACTTGATATTTGTAGTTGTTGTGATCCTTCCAATGAAGTTCGACTTCTCTTTGTCAACTGGTGTAACTTTTGCTAAAGATTATATATTTTTCAAGTGAAGAATGAAGGGCGATTTAACACAACACACTTTTGGTAACCTTTTTCGAACCAATGACGTGGTACTCTTGTGTTGAAAGAATGGTTGTGAACCTTTCATGCAACAGTTACAAGTTCATTAAGAAATCTTTCTTTCAACATTTTGTGCTCTCTTCAACTTCCAAAAATATTTAGCTTCATTGTTGAATTACCCACGACAAAATTTCAAAAAAATGTAATTTAAAAAGCATGCATTTCCAACCAAAAATGTTATAAGTTTAGTGGAAAACAAGCTTGTGTCCATTAATATCAAAGGCAACTAACTTTCAAGAGTTGAAACTTCACCTAAACTATAATGTGATCTTCGAGTGTTGTGATGTACACATGAACTTTTTAGTTTTTTGAAGTTGATTTGACTCATTGAGTATTCAAATTGAGGAAGGAAATACAAAGAGTTCATGCGATCTGTGGATAGAAGATTACACCTTAAAGCATAAAGAAGAGCTTTAACACCACAAAAACAATAAGCTTGTTCAAATTAAACACAAATACTTGGAGTGTGTCAATTGAAAGACAAGAGATGACGAAACCACATTAGCGTAATTAACATGTGCATAATTAGAGTTAGATAGGTTGGGCATGAGTGTATAGCTAGAGTAAAGTAGGTCAAGCGCAAGAGGGAAATGAACTTAATTTGAAATTGACCTATTATCATCTAAATTAGCATGTTTAACCGCGACCAATATAGAAAAGCCACATTTTATAATGACAACACCTTCTACTTGGAAAGGACCCTAGCCTTGCTACTAGTGGCTCCTTTTACTATGAACCTACCTAGGAGAAGGTGCATGAATTTCATCAATTTTATCCGAACAAGCCCAAGTCCATTCTTTGTGGAATTTGTCATTAAAAGGGGAGGTGATGTCATGGATGCCAATGCTATGGAGTTCATTCATTTAAATGATCATCCATGACTTGTAATAAACTTGTATGTAAGGTGGATGCATGGTAGGGTGGACCAATTTTGGAGTAACATAGTCCACTTTTCTATTACCTAGATGTGATTTTGATGACCACATTCTTTTGTACATATTGGAATTGTTCAATGGGATTCATTTTAAAGTTATGGACTTTAATATTTACATAATGAAATTGATTGGCATGAAAAATACATAAAATTATAAGAGCTATGGACGTTTGAAGTTGAAAATCATGGTATGTAACACTAGTAGCAAGGAAGGGAATGGACTTTGGTTTGGTTCTATGATGGACCTTTAAAAAATTTAGAAACTTAGCTTTAATTTTTAAAAGTAATAATGAAATCAAGATTGAAAGGTTTTGGTTCGTATCTAATGAAATTTATGAACTATGGACTTTTATTTGGTGAAAAGTAAACACATTTTTTCAAAAGTCCATTACATCTTGACCAAAAATAAAAATAATGTTAAAATTTAGCAAGAATGTTGAATCAATAAACTCTAGAAGGACACAAATTTCAATGGAAAAAAATTGTTTAAAATTAATGCATTATTACTACCTTATTACAAAAACCATTTCAAGGTTAGAAAAACTACTAAGGAAATGGATCCAAAATGAACTTTCAAATTTGCCAATTCTTGTCATTTTTTAGTCCACCCTACCATGCACTTACCCCAAGTAACTTTTAGTTTAGTTTCAGTTCACTTTTAGTTAATTCTAGTTAATTTTTAATTCATTTCCATTCTATTAATAGTTCACTTCTAGTTGATTTTTAGTTCAAGTTTAATTAAGTCTTAATTCAATTTTAGTTAATCTTTAATTAAGTTTGAGTTAACTCTTAATTAACTCCTTGTTAAGTTTTAATTAAATTTTAATTAAATTTTTGTTAAATCTTAATTAACTTTAAGTTGATTCCTAGTTAAGTTTTAGTTAAGTTTTAGTTAACTCATAGTTGATTCTTAGTTAGGAAGGTTTTCAAAAAACTTCTTTACTTGATGCACACATAGAAGCCTCTTTGGAAGCTTCCTTGAGCTAGGTCCCCAAAAGGATGTAAATAAAAGTAAGACCCTTCATTTCCTTTAGTATATTCAACATTAGTCATAGGCATGACCTCACACCATAACCTTGTCATGTTTTTTTCATGGTCATACTTGTATATGTTAACATAATAAAGTTTCCATGTCGGTTTTGCACATCTCATGTTCTTGTTGTTAGTTTTTGTGCTTTTATTTCTAAATCACATTATCTTGTCTTATTCCTTATTTGAAAGTTAGATTTAAACCTCTCCTTTAACCTTTGTTCTTGGGGGATTTTTGTGTCTTTAACAACAAGTTTTTCACATCACCTTGTAACCCAAATTAAAATTGACTTATGAGTGCTACTTCACCCCATAAAATAACATTAGCCAACTATTTAAACTTTGATGCATATATTGCAATTAAACATGATTTTTGACAAAAATTTCCTATCTTAATGCTAGATGTGTGTTTTTTGTTCAAATCTCCAAAAGTGGCATTGAATTTTTTTTAAAAGGCTTCAAATTCATTGAACAAGGGTGATTGATGCTTCAACAAAAGTGCAAACCAAGCAAGGGCCATGTTTGATAACAAAATGCCAATGAATCCCAACTTGGACTAAGCAAATTGGATACCCATGAGGATGAAGTCAAATGACCAAATGCACTTGGTTCACAAAACCTCAAAACTTTGAATGTATGCCATCAAACTTATTAGGCAAGTTGATTTGTGATTTTTTTGGTTGGGATTGTGTTGTAAAAACACATCCCAGAAAGGTGGAAGTTTGATTAGTTTGTAAATGGACAATAGATTTTCAAAGTACTTGATTATTTTTTTCGAAATTCCTAAGGACAATAAGGACTTTTTCCATTGATATAGACATGATTTTAAAACAAAACAATAATAATGAGCTTGATGGGAGTCTAATCAAATTGTCACGGGCACAAAAACAACCAAGATTACAAGATTTTATATCCCAAACTATAATAAAGGCAAGCCTAATTCCAAATTTAGATCATGAAATAAGAAAAAAAAAACAAAAACATGACCTATGGGAAAAATAAATAAAATAAAAAATCTAACAAAATTTTATTACAAAGAAAAAACATAACAAGGTTATGACAAGAAATGTATCCAAGACTAGTGTTGAACAAACTAAAGGTAATGGGGAATTCTACCTCAATATAACTCAAAAAAAAATCTTTAAAAAAATTTAAACTACATGTGGCCCATGTGCACACATGTGTGAACTATAAGTTAAGTAAAAATGAATTAAAACTCAATTAAGAATGAATTGAAAATTAACTAAAAGTGAACTGAAACTAAACTATGAGTTAATTCAAAGTGAATTAAAAGTTGATTAGAAGTGAATTAAAAGTTAACTAGAAATGAATTAACTTGAAAATTTAACTAGAAGTGAATTACGAGTTAATTAGAAGTGAATTAAAATTCAACTAAGAATGAATTAAGAATTAATTGAAAGTGAATCAAAACTTGACTAGAAGTTATATCACAAACTTAACATCTCACAATTTAATAATGGAAATTGTGCAAAATTTGTTCATTCATAATTCATACATTTTATATGCAATATCATGCATTGAAAACACATTTGACACATGAATTTATTGAAAGATACGAAATTCATGTGACATTCGTTCATTCATATATTCATATTTCATTTGTCAACTCATTTGTTTGTGTTTAACATGTTTTCAACGCATTATATTCATGTTTAAAATGTATGAACCTATGAATGAACAAACTTCACACAATTTTCATTATTAATTTGTCACATGTTAAATTGGTAATGTAGTTAAGAATGATTTGGAATTAAACTAAAGGTTGGATTTATTACAAGTCATGGATGAACATTCAAATGAATAAATTCCATAACATTGGCATTCGTGACACCATTATTGGGTTTGAAATCATGTTTTGTTTATCTATGTAAAAGGCAACAAATTTTGTTGTATTTTTTAAATTTTTTATTGTAAAAACAAAGTATAGTAACAATTCTTTTAGTTCCAAGTTACATCTCAATAATAAGGGGAAGCATTGTTAGGTATTCTAATTAATATAAGGAATTCATTTTAGGACTAGAAGTTAATTTGTGAAGAATTTGTGTTTCAAAAATATGCAATGTTACAATTAGAGCCACAAAATTATAGTTGTTCAATGGAAGAGCACTTGGTAGAAATATTCCTTCAACAAAAGCTTATTATCAAGATGCAACAAAAGTGATTTGTTGAAAAAACTTAGAAGAAGGTGTTTTGCAATAATTCCAACTTCTACAAAATAAGATCAACAAGACAAGAACATTGGGATGAAAAGATTTCTTTAATATCATTGCCTTTTGTACCTATAGCATAAATAAGGTATCCAAAATTTGTACATGCACCCGATTTGATGCAAGCACATGTGGTTGAACCAATGTTTAATTTGGAGACTTATTTCGTATTACTTGAGGACCCACAAGTTGCTTAAACAACCACATCCAAATCGCCAAAACATTTTATTATTCATTTTGCATATGAAGCATCGTCATATTTTGCCTTTAAAATGTCCATATACTTGTTTTGGTGTTTCATCATGCTCTAATGTATCGGTGCTTGACCACAAATTTGATTGGTTGGTCAAACCAAATGTGTGGATGTGAAACAATAGTAGCACAAGTATGTGTTGATGGAAAGGATGTCCCTACACAAATTGCTAAATTCACAGAAAATTTAGAAGTTCTAGAGGGCCCATGTTTTTATGCAAAACAAATCATGGTGATATTTCAACTTGAATTTGTTGTACCAAAAGGTGGGGAATAGAAACATGAATTCATTGAGTGATGTGAAAATTAACCCTAAAATTCACTAATATTGACATCTAGACAAGTGGATAGTCATGTTAAATTTATTATTTTTACAACTTGTCAAAGTATAAATTATTTTTTGCAAACTAAAGACCAACTATAAGCTAACTATTGGAAAATCACATATGATTTCATGGATGATTTTCATTCACAACCATAATATTTTAGTTTTTACATTCATGGAGTGCAAAGCCAAAAATTGGTATTGGATGAATACATCTAGAAGAATATATGGTATTTCATACAAAAATTGTAGCATTTTTTCCTTTTTCATGGACATATGAGGATGTAATCCAAATTAGAGAATGAAATAATGTTAACCATACTTTTACTTCAACAATCGTTACATAACAATACCTTATAAATGTCATAAAATCATGAATCTAACCACATATTCAACCTTTACATGCATTACAATATCACAAATTTGACCACAAATTTAACCTTTATAAATGTTAATTAACCACGGATCTAATTATAAATTCAATTTCTATAGATATTATAAGCCACAATTTAAACCTTTTTAAGTGTTAAATTAGAGTCTACATCACAAATTTACTAGGCTTTATAAGTTTGTACAAAAGTTATATGAATTTTGTGTTATGGTTAATATGAATGATATTTGTACATATTCAATATCTTAAATATTCAAACAAATAAAACATTTTTTTTGAATGACATACATGAATGTTCATGTTTAATACACAAAAATCACATAGTTTTATTTAAAATTACATCATGATAATTGCACAAATTTAATTAAAATGAAAATTGTACATATTTCACATCAAGACATCACAAGTAGAAAAGACATACCATTTATAAAAATGATATATATATATTTTTTGTGTAATTTTACATTTTGAGCCTCGTGAATTTTGCACGGACATACTAAGTTGTTTTACAATTTTTGCACAAATTCAATTGAAATTCTATGATATTGTAAGTTTGTGATGTGATAAATGTTAACTAATTAATTACATCACAAATTTAGCATCTAACAACTTAGAAATGAAAATCATGTAACATTAGTTCATTCATAATTCATTTGTTTCACTCATTAATATTATGCATTGAAACACATTTGACACACAAATTTATTAGAAGATACGAAATTCATGTGACATTTGTTCATTCATAAGTTCATACTTTATGAGTCAACACATTTATTCGTGTGTAAAATGTACAAACCAAGAATGAACAAACTTTGCACAATTTTCATTTAAAGTAAATCCATGTAATTATAGTGATGAAAATTTGGATAAAACTATGCAATTTTTGTATATTAAACATGAATATTCACATATGTCATTTAAAAACAATGTCTCATCTGTTTGAATATTCAAGATATTGAATACATACAAATATCATTCATATTAACCATAACACAAAATTCATGCAATTTATGTACAAACTTATGAAACTTGCATCACAAATTTAACATACATTGAATTAATAATGAAAATCATGCTATGAAATTCGTTCATTCATAAGTTTGTACATTTACACGCAAATGTCATGTGTTGAAAACAAGTTTGACACACAAATAAATGTGTTGACATATGAAGTATGAACCTATGAATGAACGAATATCACATGACTTTCGCATCTTCCTATAATTTCCTGTTCTAATGTGTTTTCAATGCATGATATTAATGTGTAAAATGTACAAATTATGAATGAATGAATTTTACATGATTTCCATCACTAAATGGTGAAATGTTAAGTTTGTGATGTGGTAAGTTTGTGGTAAAAAGGCCATGCATTGAAAAGATTGCAAACTTGGGTTAAATGTAAGGAAGTGCACCTGATTATATCAAAAGATGGACTCAATCACATAGTTTCAAATCATTATGAGAGAAAAATAAATTAAGTAATAAATAAAAGCAACTAAAAACCATTATGATCCACTAAGGAATTTGAATCCAATAGAAAACTACATTATGACCATTTACTATCCATCTTTCATGGTGCACTAATAGGTGTTGGCTCACTCTAGGTTTAATTTACATTCCCCCTCCCCCCCCCCCCGCCAGCCATTTTTAAAACCAACTATTGAAATCAAGGTTAATAGATTTGCAACCTACTTGTGGAATTTGAATGGAGAGATGAAATAAAGAGAGATTCCAAAAAGTTCCAAAATTGGAATCCTAATAACAACCAACATCACAAACTTACATATTATGAAATTTCAATAAAATTCATGCGAAAATCATAAAACATTATGTTTGTGCAAAATCCGTGGGCTTCAAAGTGTTAAAATGACATGAAAAATATACATATTATTTCTATATAAACATTAAGTCTTTTATATTTATGATATCTTGATGTGAAGTATGTATGATTTACATTTAAACTAAATTTGTGCAACTATCGTGATATAATTTTGAATAAAATTATGCAATTTTTATGTATTAAATATGAACATTCACGTATGTCATTCAAAAGCAATGTCTCATTCATTTGAATATTTAAAAAATTGAATACATAAAAATATCATTCATATTAACCATAGCACGAAATTTGCGCGATTTTTGTACAAAACTATGAAAATTGAATGTCACATGACATTTGTACAAACTTGTGAAGCCTAATAAGTTTGTGATGAAACAAGCACTAGGGATTTATCAATAGTCAAAATCCAATATGTGTGACTCTTAGAAATTGAATTTTTTTATGCTTAGAAAAGATAATGTTCTTCCTCCTCTGCTACAAGTTATAAGTTGCTTAGTTTAGGGTTCTCTTTTGCCAAGTGGGGAAAAAAATGCCTAAAAACTCTATGGGGCATTTTCCCCAAAGTTCGAGGTTTTTAACATCAATCATAAAATTTCAAAAGAAGTTCGACTTCTTGTGCAAACCCACAGTACCCAATGTCGAAAAATGTTGAATGATATAAATTTGAGCTTACTTGCATGTCCCTAAGTTCTCTCCTAGCTGCCCCATTTTGAGCTTCTTGACAACCCCTTCCTAACGATCCCCCTTTTGATCTTGTAGGTAGCCTCCTGAGCTTGTAATTGGCCCCTCCCCCTCATGACAAACTAGCTTCCTTCCTCATGATAATATGGTCACCTGGTCACCTAAAACGTTAGTTAGTTTGACGATGTGTTGTTTGCTATACGAGGTAAAACATGGTGACAAACCATCTCTATTTATACCCATTGACTATGACATGCTCTTGAATCTATAGTCCCATGCACCTCCCCTCAACAATTAACCATGGAAATTAGACAAGAATCGAATGCCTCCATGCTAACGAACCTCTTAGTTATCTGGTCCACCTTGCACAATGTCCTTAATTTGTAACACCACCCACCAACAAATCACACACCCATTCAAACGACTAACCATGGAAACAAGACCTACATTGAACACCTCCATGCTAAGGAACCTCTTGGTTATTTGGTCTCGCTTGCGTGACACCTTCAATTTATAACACCACCCACAAACTAACCATGGGGACAAGACCTTGGTCCTACACACTGCACATGGACAAAGTTGCGAGAATAGAAAGAAAGAAAGGAGGGAGGTGACATTTTAATGCACCTTTGCGTAAGGTGGTTGTGTTGTAAAGCATGCCTCCTTGTGCGTTCAACCATGGTTGTGTTGTAGAGCACCCCTTCTTATGCGTTCAACCAAAGCAAAGAAAAACACAAAACAAAAGAAAAAAAAGTTGAGAGGCAAAGACGTTTCCACTGCCCTAAATCCTGACTGGGATCATGCCAACCTTTTTTTTTATAAATTTAATAAAAATTGGCTGCATTTACATTTGAAAAAAAATTCCATGGTTAAAACCCAATTTTTTGGGTCAATAAATGATGAAAATTTGCCAAAAATAAATAATATTATTGTTAACCTTTTTTTTTTGTAACATATAATCAAAAAGGTTATATTTAAATGAATAACAATTTTTTTTAAATTGAGATTTTTAATAGCCATAATTCAATAACCAAATTACTATCATAATTAGCTTGTAGCCAAATATGGCTAAGTTCCCCTAGTGTATCATTATGTATCACTTTGGTTACAACACAAATTAAACCCGAAAACAAAGAATTGTTACATGATATGGTCACATGAACACATATGCCATGTCATGCATTAGTATCATGTGGCAAAACGTATTAAAATGTCATGTCACTATGTATCAATATAATTCATGATCCAACCCTCAATGCAATATAATTAACCCCCCCCCCCAATGAACCCTCAAAGTAAGAAACATATTTACCCCCTTCCCATCAAATTTTTTCGGAAATTTGTGTAGGGCAGGCCCTTGTTAAAGCACCTGCCATCAAAACCTGGCGATCATTTTATGCTTGGGGCTGAATCCAGCCCACACAGTACGACGGTTACACCCGGTCAGATGGATGAAAACTTGGTGGCTAAGTACGTTCCAGTTTGTTGGGGGGGCGGCGGGGGGTTACACCTACTGAGTAGGTACGTACATCCAAGGGGAGTGGGGTATGTGGCGGGGAAGAGCACAGATCCCGATGCCGTCCGTTCTTCTTGTCCTGAGAGCCCGGCGGAAAGCCCTCATTTACCTTGAATTTTAAGAGAGACTGAGGTGGAGATCCATGCCCAAGAACTCACCAGATTTCGGGTCTTTGCAGGGGAAAAAAAGAAAAAGATAGTTGATAATTTCAAAATATATATCTTTAGAGCTTCCAAGCAAGTTCAACATCTTGTAGAGTTCAACATCTTGTAGAGATCAACATTTCTTCAGCGTTCATGAAGGAGGACGAGGAGGAGGAATATAGTTTCTTTTTTGGTGTTGAAGTGCTGGGGGGTGGTGGTAGATGTGCCAGAGGTTCAAGAAGTTGTTTTCTTTTTATTTTGTTTTTCTGAAACTGGAAGAAGTTCTTCCATTCAAGAAAAGAGGTTTTTGTTGTTGTGTTTTGGAATAGAGACTTAAGAGAAAGAGGGAAAAGTTTTCGCCTCTTCTCTGGAGTAGTAGGGTCAAGAAGGGGTTCGAGAAAGATGGATCGAGAGGAGGAAGGATAGTTCTTTTTTTTTCGCCCTAAAAGTGAAGGGAAAGATGGAGGTTTATGTTCCTGTTCACTGCATATAAGCGTCTGACGGTTGTGTGCCGGGACATACAGATATGAGCACTGACCAGGAACATACCCTCCCTCTGCTCCTTTACCTCAATGTTTCCGATCGTTGAAACCGTCAGTTTCTTTCGTTTCCGAAGCCATAGTGGTGAGCGGGTCGCAGAGTCTCCGAATGTTTTTCCGCCGCAGAGTCTCTGAAATGTTGTTTTTCGCCGTGGCGGAGTCTACGAGAGTGTTTTCATGAAAACAACACTGCAAGGTTTGATCCCTCTCTCAGATCTCCATCGTTATTGCAAGAACCTTGCTGGTTTGTCGTACTGTTTTTGGATCCGATTTTGTCTCTGTCATTAAATTTTGTCCTACCTTGATTTCATATTCCCTGTGCGTCTTTCTTCTTTGCAAAAAACAAGAGGTGTTTGATCATTTCTTTGTTTTGGAAATTGGTAGTCTCATTCCACTATAGAAACTGCGATCTGATTTGATCCATCAAACGAATACTAAAAAAATGTGTCCAGGACCAAAGTTGCACTTTCTTGTCAGAACAGAAAGTATTCTGCAATGATCAAAGAATTGAAATGATCATATTTCTGTTGAAACTGTCTGTATTTCTCACTTGCTTCTTCCACAACAATGAATGGCGCTTCTTCAGAAAGGCAGCAAAGAGAAAGACCCAGACAGATTGTCTTTGTGACTGACAACTCATCTCACCAATGTAAACAGTTGCAAGGCAAAAGATTGCACATACTCCTGCAATGGTTTATACATCATCAGATGCTTGTAATTTACATCCTTGTACAAATTATTGGTCTGCATATGTCTTTCTGTGTACAAGCAAGTTTCCTGAGCATGTATATTCTGAATTGTATACACCCAAGTACCATACATACTGCTGTTTCTTGGTGAAGTGCCTTGTTTTGGGCCAAACTCTATCAGACCACAGCACTCAGCATTTTCCAACACTTCGAAATCATAATTGCACCTACATGACCCATGAGCTCTGCATGAACCAAGACCTGTGCTCTACCTCATTTTGCCAAAGATCCACTCCACCCATGTAGCTACCAATATCAATGAGCAGATGTCCTACACTATACTGCAGATGAGCAAACCACAATGTAGTGAGAACTCTGTCATGAACTATGAATGCTCTTTAATCCTATTTTATTTAAGCTGATGAAGAAAGTCACATAGGCATGGCCTACACAGAGAAATCCCTAATTCTACAGTCACTGTAAGGCTTTTGCAATTTTGCTGCTCTTCCCAAGTGTATCTGAGAACGTGTATGTTATGATAACCTGTTCACTATCCGACCTGCCTCTCATCTGGTCACTAATCCTTGAAAACCTAGAGTCCCAAAATGTCTTCTGGAATGTACATTCAACCTTGATATGCAGCTGCCATGGCAGAGGAACTAATGTCCTCTCCATTACCTCCTTGGTGACCCCCTTTGCATACAAATATTTTGATTTATAAACTGCAGTTCCCAGCAGACAACCCCAGAGAAACCAAGGAAGAACTCATTCTGCTGTGTCTCTGGTTAAGTAAGAGGCTTTTGACCTGGTAGACAAGTAGAAAAGGCAAAAAACATAATTCGATTTGTGACTGCAGATAGATAATGACAACAGTAGCCTCTTGTGAAGGCAAGCAATACACCTTATGATGAAAATTTTGGTTCACAGTTCCAAATGACACAAAATACGGATTGTATGTCAGTATATGCAAGCATCTGCAAGCTTGCAACTACCATACAGAGCGGTAGAGAGATTGTACTCAGTTGTAGAATTTCTCAGAATCCTCCTTACAAAGCATGTGAATGTCCAGGGCCACCTTCGCATCACATCCAATGCCTGTGTTCAGAGTCGAACATCAAGATCAGTATTATAATCACTCATCAATCTACCCAATCTCATCCTATAATTTGTCGCTTCTAGCAACTCAGAATAGAGTAACAATATAATGCTTCCCCATCTGCTGCAGCATGAGATCTTAAGCTCTCTTTTTCCTTGAAAAAAGAAATAAAATTACTCAGGTTTATTTCTCACACCAAAACATGACTTGAGAAAAGTTATGCTTAGAGATAACATTACATACAGAATTACAGGAATTCTGATCCTCTTTCTTTGTGTCAATGTATGTCACTACTGAGAACCAGCACCATGCAAACAAAATACATCATAAGAAGCTCCAACCTCTAACCTCAATAACCTGCCACCCATTGTGATTTTCTCTTTACTAGTATTTGGACTCACCCTGAAAGTCCCCTTCCACCTCCTCCTTGGGGTGGCCTAATCCATCCATCCTAACCCTGCACTTCTTTCCAGTCCTGAAGCACAAAAGCACAACCTGCATGTATGAATTACCAAGGTAGTTGTTCACAAATTTGCAAACAGTTCTGGGCTCAGTCTCTGGATCAGCAGTCTTCACAGATGCTTGTCTGTAATCATGACCCGCCAGTGATCAAGCATGGTGACAGGTGGATGGTCAATGTGGTGAAGAACTGTGCTCAGATCCCCTGGCACTCCACAGCTTAATAGCCGCCACACCATGAAAACCCTCTTGCCCAAATCATTGCCAGTTCAATTAGTCAGAATTGCAACAAGGGGTGGAGACTCATAGATCTGATTGTCAATCTCATCCAAAACCCATCCTACTGAGCCATCACCCCCACACAACAGAATCCTGGCCTGCAGTTGCTGTTGAGCTCAAAAACCTGGCAAGAAAACAAGAAATTGTTCATAACACAAAGACGTCAAGTAACAGACAGAGGTAAAGAGAGGAGCACCATTATGATTAGTAACATGGTACCACAATCTGCCTAATTGCTATAGCTTGATGACACCAATTAAACTCTATCACTAGGAATTCCAGAAATATCCCAGCAGTCAAAAGCTTGAACCAACATCTACCAGAGTATGTGATGTTTGAGGCAGAGCAGCCTTGAATGGAAGTAGGGTTTTGGGTTTAGGGTCCTAGATGCATGGACTAGTTCTCAAAGCCATTGGACATGAGTCACCAACTGGACACTGGGCAAACACATACATATGCTACCAGCCGGGTCCTCCAATGTCATGTTTCAAACTGCAATACATTGATGGACTGGCAATTCCAAAATAACAAATACATGATGTGAAGTCATTCCAGTTGGCTCTAACAGCTGCTTGCTCTCCCCAAGTTGAAGCAAATTACTATAAAAAAATTCAACTAGCTATGAACTTATAAAAAACTACAACAGGGGTACCTTGTACTGTTCGTAGGCCAGTTGGACTATAATCTTTAATCACTTTTAAGAGAATTTTAAACTGAGAATTACTATAACCACCAATTCATAAGCAGATTTGAAAAGTTTAAAAAGCTTGTAGTGAGGCATGGTTAAGTACACTAATGGTTTAAGGTGCCTTTTTACCTTACAAGTGAGAGTGAACCAGCACCTCAACTCCTACTTTGTATGAAATAGCAAAATGGCCATTACCACTGACTGTTACACATGATAGACAAGATTCTTAAGAACCTTTGGTACCCACTCCCTAACCAATTGCAATAATAATGCACTTCGACCTCACAGTACTACAAATTACCAGTGCTGATCAACTGATCAGTTTACTGAAAAAATGAATTGATTTTGTGAAAATTAAGTTTCATTCAAATGAAAATATTGAATGACAATACATCCAACTTCAATAGAAATTTAGTTTAATTCAGATTTAATTAAAATTAAATTCAAAAACATTGAATAGAATTCCAATTGGATTTCATTGAATTCATCAAATTCAATTCAGATTCAATTGAATAAAAATGGAATGTAAATTGATGGAGAAAATATTGAAAATCTATTTGTGAATATAATGTTTAAGTTTTTTTTAAAAAAAATTAACTTAAAAAAAACAGAGATTTGAAAAGACAATTTCCCATGCCTCTTCATTCGAGAATGGGCTAAACATATTCGAACTTGGAATTGTGCAATCAATTACTTCCAACTTACAAAATGTAAAGTTGTCCTACATAAACAAGCTCTGACTGAATCGTTATCACTAGAATTACCAATGGTTGGAGGGCTTGGGTATTGTGAGAATGTTCTTCATAATGAGGGTTGATCTTGAGGAATTCTGTCAGAATGCACAATGGAAAATGCAGGAACATCAAAACATCAGCTCTTTGGTTCTAAGTACCAGAACCAGAGGTTCTTTGATTCTGAAATACTTCAAAAAACCAGAACCAAAGGTTCTTCAATTTGCAAATTTTCAGAAAAAAGAAAAAGAAAAAGAAAGCAGAAGCTATTAGAAAAAATCAAATAACTGCCCAAACAGAAAGATTCTGATGAGATTCTCATATTTGAAGAATCAAAATCCAACAGAAACCTGGGGGAATACATGTGTATTTGTTGTTTAGACTACAGAAGACTCATAATACATCATCAAATTTGGAACAGTGTGTGGAATTGCAAAATACAATGAAATTTCCCCAAATGCAAAGTGCGTGGACATCACAAAACAGATGGAGAGCTTCCACAAGAGGTAAGCATACAAGCCAAATCGCCAGTGGGGAGATTTGGGGACAGGCCAGGTGTAAGAGATGGGTGTTGTGGGACCATGTCTCTATGGTCCAAGATGGTTATTTTTTGCTGCAAGTACATGGTCATGTCTATTAGCACATTTATGCAGAGGGTTACTCATTTCTCAAAGACATACTCTGTGTCCAAAATTGTTCCAAACAATCAAAAGAAAGGCTACCCAATATGTGCACTGCAGCAGCCCAACTGAGCCACTCAATCCTCCTTTCAGGGGGACCTTTATTCTTTACTCCTAGTCATCTCATATGACTGCGAGCAGATACACATTGAACCTCAGTAAATTGTCACTAGAAAAAAACATTTGAAATGCAAGTAGCATTGGAGATCATACCATGTTTGTTGTGCTCATCTTGCTCTGTGCTTGCCATCATCAAACTGTGCATTCCTGGAAGACTTAAATGTCTCCAAAAAGGTTATGGCATCTGCCATCTCTGCCTTCCTTCGTGCCCTATCCCACCTATGCTCAGCAGCCAGGATCTCAATGACCCGAGGTAAGGCCCTATTGGCTGCATCCGTGTCAAGAAATGCAAGCCTTGCTCTCCTTGCAATGAAATCAACTGTGGACTCACAATACTCATTGCGAGCACAATATGCCACCTCTGCCTCCAGATATGGATATCCATGTGCCAGCCTCTTCCCCAGGCCTTCTAGCTGCACCAACACCCCATGCTCACTCCCACAGCCTTAGGGCCCAAACAACACATATGCAGTTACCTCATAAACCTTATAACTAATACATAGTCCTCTCATGTAAAATTACCATGTTACAGTGACAAGAGTCACAGTTCTGGTATCAAAAGTTGTTCATCTTCTGACATCTCACCTGCCATTCACTCTCTGAGCAGGCTACACACACACACACACGCAACCAATCTACAAATAGAGGATTTGTCAAGTTCCCAGCATGTCTACTGCGGTGCATCTTTATGGTTGCACCAAATGTTCTGATTGCACATTTCTTTCTGTTCATGAAGCCAGCCAGGGTTGGGTGCAATCGAATATAAGGACATGCATAAAACAAACAGACCTGTGCAATGAGTGCCACTTGTGGGGCAAGCCCACCATAAGTCTGGACTAAGTGTTTTGCAGCCGCTGTGTCCATAGCTCCAGGGACAATCTTACCACCATATGATCTCTTCATTCGCACATAATTCTGGGCCAATACTGTAAAGGAAGAAGGGTCCCATCCATTTGCACCAACTAATGGCAATGCCTGCAGTCAGAAACAGAACTCATCAACAAGCAGCTTCAAGTCCTGCCTAAGAAGATTGATTGCATATGAACAAGATCATCATCAAACATAACACATATAAAACCATGTTGGTAAATTGGTAGATCCACTTGTACAATCAGTCTATATCTTACCTGCCAAAAGTTCCACACATAACCAGGAAAAACCATCTACAATTTGGCAATATCCATGACAAGTTGAGATCTATCAGCAGTTACAGCCTACCTACCCTATCAGAAAGGGAGATAAATGGACCTGTGTTATACAACCATTCATTGGTTGCAAAGAGCCACTCTTGATGGCAACATCAACAGCATCCTCTGCCATACTGACACCAGTTTTCACACTGTCAGACTATTAGCTCCTGTATTGACATTTCATGTCATCTGTTTCAATTGCCTCCAACTAGAAGTGTGCCCACTGTTTTTGTCTACCGGGTCATCCTAATTGACACAAACCACACATTTTCACCTGTCGCAATAGCATGAAAACCAACCCATTGTTTGGATCTCCTCCAGAGAAAACTGACCTTCTATATGTGGTCCATTTGCCACCAGTAACAGTGACTAAACCATCTGAATCAAGGCATACAACATGGTCCCTGCTTATTGATGCTGTGTCTATACCCTTCACATTAGGGTCAGTGGCCAAAGGCCTTATGCCACTCCAAGCTGACATTACATCAGATCGTCGGACCTGCACCAAAGGTGGAAAATTTGTCATGCAACTGTGTCTGGTTGACTAAACAACGCCATAGAAAACAAAATTAGTCCATAACTGTTCCACTACTAAGGGTAGACACATAGTCATAAAAAATTTATGTTTTAGTGGAAGTCCATTGTGTGTCTTCTCTTCAGATTTGAATACAATATCTTCACAAGTGTCAAGAACTTCTCCATGCTTACAATTAAAGTCAGCCTGAAGAGAACTGAGACGAGACCCAACAGTGAGACTATAGGAATTTGAGATCCAATGAAATATCAGAGAACAGGAAAAAGATTTAGAAAGAAAAGACACTCCACACTATATAACAGAGAAAACACTGCAGCAGTTTGAACAACAGTGAAAGTCACTTGCAAGTTCAACAACTTTAAACAGCACCATGTATTGTAGTCACCAGCTACCATAACTTACTACAGACATAAATGAGGATTTTCTGTACCACTAAAACCTTGATAAAAAAATCCTCTGCAGTACATGCTTCAGGCTTGCATGAACTTACCTTCACAACAAGATAATCACTGATTGCATCTAGTATAAACTCAATTTCCTCCTCATGTGCTTCTGGAAGCATGGTGAGATTTGTGGCAGAGTCAGTGGTCCCAGCCACTGTGCGTCCAAGCCATGGTAACATAAAAACCACACGTCCATCTTTAGTCTTGGGAACAATGAGACCCATGTGGTCTGGTGAGTAGTAATCAGGAAGCACAACATGAACCCCACTGGAGGGAGAGATTATTTGTGGTGCATTTTTGTCTGCCATCTTCCGGACTTCGTCACAGAAGGGCCCTGCAGCATTAATAACCACCTTTGCATGGACATCAAACTCCTTTCCTGTCAACTTGTTGCGGATGCGAGCACCTACACAAGAATATAGAGATCAATTATGCCTCCCTGTGTTCACAAAAAGTTTAAATGTCCACTAAGAGAGGTTGGGCCTAACAGTAAACTAACCAGCTCCAAAGTTGCACCCTAGTTTTTTAACAACATCTCCAGAATGGTCCTCATCTTTTCCATGTCATCAGAGGGGCATTGCAATGAAAAAGAGAGAGATATCGGTGAAATTCCTACAAGTTGGAACAACCTGTGGGTGACCCAATGGAGCACCTTTCTGGGTCACATCTCATCCCACTGTGCCTAACCAGTGTTTACAAACCAGATCAGGTGTCACAATACCTGTAACATTGCCTGTAACCTCATCCTTCTTCAAAGAAACAGCCTCAGCATGATTAAGCACCACAGCCCCTGCTAATGCAGCTGTACATGCAATTGCTACATTCAATCGGGAATCATTCATCTGACCATCATAATACACCACTGTCCCCTTCAGTGTTTTGTGAAGTGCATTCTGCTGGGCCAGTGTTGGAAAAGCCTCCATGGACTCTTTTCTTGAAAAATAACGTGACATATGAAGCATGCGGCTCCCAGCCACAAGGTCATACAATTTCAGACCTGCCCAATAATATGGTATCTCCCACCTGCACAGGTCATATAGACTCAAAGTCCTACAAGGCAGCTTACACTTTGACATTTACAGCTGAGTCTTTAGAAACCATGACCCATCAGGAGTCACCAAACTGAAGAGAAGAGTGGAAAATTCAGACTGCTTAATCTGTTTACATCCAAGTTTCTCAATTGACTACATCACTTGAAGGAGTTGCAAGCACTGGTAGTGCTCAGAGCAGTGAGAAAATCTTCAAGCTCGTAATTTGTATATGTCAAACTGGATGTACTTATCGACATCCAATAATGACCTTATGCTGCACAGTTTTGAAAAAAGCATGTGAAAGGTGCGATGACCTACACTAGTGAGAAAAATGAACACAGCCTTCCGTGTTCCTTCTAGCAAGCAATCAACTAAATGAGAAGAGCAGTTTGTGTACCATTCATAACAAGGTGTCATGGTGGGCAGAGCATTGCAAAGGTGTGGGGCATTATGCAAGATACGAGCACGCTCTTCCAAAGCATGGAACACCAGCTTCAACTGTCCATAATCAAAGTGCCAGAATGCTTTCTCCAAGTACCTTACACCTGTTTCTCTCTTTCTCATAAACAAAAATTTCAATGAGCAACAAACAAAATTTCACAATTCCAGATTCCCAATTACAAAGCTGAGCAATTTCCAAATTGACAATGCCAACTCTCAACAGACACAATTGATTTTCCAATTGATTTTTAGCTGATGAAACCTTCATGAATGAATCGTCTGATGCCTTTAGAATGTAAGGCAACAAAAGAAAGAAAGAGAAGGCCAGTCTCGGGATCATGCCTCCATGCACAAGCTTGGTTGATCGTGAAGAAGTCCCTGCAGAAAAATCATCACGCTCCACTAAGCCTACACGCAGACCTCGTGTGGCAGCATCCAAAGCCACGCCACAGCCAGTTGCACCGCCCCCTGTTGCACACAGAATAGCGAATTTGAACAAACCTGTTTTGTCCGATCACAATCTCGCAATCCCTAACACTAAAATCTCGCAACAAAGAATCGACCCACGACATGAGAAAAAAGGCGTCATCGCAAGCAAATCCATGAAAGGAGGAAGGTTGTTCTTCACAGGAGGAAATGGAGGATCTAGAGCATAATGGAGAGAGTACCAATCACGAGAACGTCGAAGGGAGAAACTTCGCTGCTCCCTCGCAACGCTGACTCCTGCGTATTCCTGTTAGGTACTCTCCAGCCAGTAGACGCCATGCGCTCCGTGATCGCAGAAATCTCTCCGCTGCTTCTTCTGTCTCGCGAGAAAGGGTTTGCGCTGCTACTGTTGTGCGCGGAAGTAAAACCAAGAGCGGCGGCGGTGCCAACCACCACGGCTCCATAATACGCAAATCGCCGCAACCTGGTCCCTGATGCCATCATCAACAACTTGGCTTGCGAGTCCCGAGTACGACCGAGGTTGTCGCAAGCAGCTTCCTCTTCTTCCTTCCACACAAGGTCTCAATTCACACCGCCACTGCAACCGCCACTTGATCGAGCTCACATAATCAAACAAGAAGTTTATTTCAGAAGGATCAAGGATGCAGATGCTACTCGGATTGCAGCAGACAGACCAGGACGAGGACGAGCGAGCTGGAGCTACCGAGGACGACGCCATAGCCAGCTTTTGCTGCTGTTGCGCGTCACCACCGTCTCTCACAATACACGCGGACGGGCAGTCAGGCGGACGGCGAGTCACCGCTGCCGGTTCGTCCGTCGGACGGGAAGACACAAGTCATTTTCTTAGCCCAAGAAGTCCAATGGACGACGCCAATCGGAGCAGCTGGGCGAGGCCTCTCAAGAGTTGGCGTCCGTTGGACGCTACGCAGGCGAGCTGAGAGAGAAAGAAAAGAGCTAGTGTACTAGGCATTCATCCATCTGAGCTTTCCCAAAAGTTATAACTCACAGTCCTTTGCACAATTCCACAATTCCACAATTCCAGGGTTGGCTACCTACTTATAATGGACTTAACTAAGAACCAAAGATGATGACATAAATCCATTCATTCATCCAGCAGATAGATCCGTTCATCTGCACAGCAGCCATACACAACTAGGTACTTTTTCCTTTCTTTGCAAGCTAATAATTTTGCACAAACAAAAAGCTAATGATTTATTCGTTTAGCATCTTTGTGCCAACAAACAATCCATCCATCCATCCATCCATCTAAAGCATATGAAAGGCTGGAAATATATCTCCCCCCTTCAGAAAGGTCCTCTCTCTTCATCCCAACCCACTTTCCTTAAACAATGGATTTCAATAACGTAAAGAATCAGCTCTAGTTCTTCTAGTGGGCATTGCGCTTTTGAATTTTTATTTATTTATTTTTTGTGATACCAGGTGGGTATCCATGTATGTATATGGATGGATACCAGATGATACCCACCTGGTATCATAGGGGGCAAAAAAAAAATTCCAAATGTTTTTTTTTGCCAATTCTTGGAAAATTTTATCATGAACTTAAAACACAGACAGATCAGGAGGGACAAGAAGGGGAAAGTAAATGTGTCAACAAAACACTAGGAAAAGATTATCAGTAATCTAAAAACATAGGCAGATCAGGCAGGACAAGAGGGGGAAAGTAAAATCTGTGAACTTCATCATCATAAAGCACAACGAAAAGATTATCATGAACCTAAGATAATGAAAGCCTTGCAAACATCAGGAAACAAAACAAAGAGAGAGGACTCAAGTCTGAGCTTGAAGGACAAAACCCAAAGTGGGTCACAAGTGGGCAAATGAACAAATCATGTGTCAAAGCCCTCATTAGTCGCATGAATCATATCACCTACAATAAGGATGAGCAATGGAAGGAATCTAACAATGATGACAAATGCAACAAATGCTTAATTCCTAAAATAAGCCATCAACCCAATAAGCTTTATAGACATGAAATCAATCTCCTAGTGAGAAATGGGGAGGGAAGCATGTCGATGCAACAAAGGGGCCTATGTGCAATCCAAAGAACATGGGCTCGAGAGTTTCCCAAAAATTATATGAGGGTCACATAAAAAAAAAGCAAGTTGGTGTTGAAAGATCAAGAGGGGAGGAATGTAGCAAATAGGAAGGTCTTTGGGCAAAACACTGAGAAAAGATGTTTTAGATTATTTGAACATCCCCTTACCTTGGGAGCACACCTACATGACAAACATCTTTGTCCAAAAGCATGTTACCAAAAGGAAAATGTAAAGGAAGCAAATCCAAATGAGATGCCCAAAACCCTAACACCGTCCCAAGGGCAACAAAAATTGGGAAAAGAAAAATCGACAAACAAACCAAAAAATGATCAAATTGCACGCTTGTGATGCTAGACCATAAGCCCCACAAAAGCCAATTGAAAAAAAAAATGTTCAAAAATAAAAGGAATGACAAAAGCAAGGTGAATGATGTGAGTGTCATTAGCAAGAAAAAGGAAAATATATAAATTTTTTAAAATCCATAAAATAACATAAAACACAAAAGTGTTCTAGTACAGAAAGAGGTCTAATAAATGGGTCACCTTAAAACATGCCCACCAAAAAATGGATGATAAACAACCTTTTTTCAAAATAGTGGTGATTAAAAAAAAAAAAAGGAACCTATTGAGCATAAATGGATTGAACAAAGGAAAAAAACTAAAACAAGTAACTCTTTGGCACATAAAGTTCTTAAAAGATGGTTCTTTGAAAAACGATATGAAATCATTTACAATGTCCATTTACACCATGACCTAATCGAGTTGGACATCTAAAGTAGCTTAGACACCATGAACCACTACCTCACACCCACCCCTAATTGCCACACCAAACTAATGAAATAATAAGTGAACCAAAAAAAAAAAAAAACGAAAATTACAAGCATAAAATTCTACTCACCAACCGATACAAGACTTCACCCATTACAATCAAACAAATGCCTCCAAAAGGCTTGGCCAAATCCAAAAATTTGGTAACACCAAAAACCTGAGCAATGGGCCCTAAGATACGACCTACAATTGAAGAATACAATTTCAAAACATAGGTAAACTAGGAAGGATGAGAAGGGGAAAGTTCTTCCCATATTCCTTAAAAGTGTTAAGAAAATCTTATGCCTATAAGTTCTATGCATACTTATAAAAGTGAAATCCCTTCCACTCTTAAAGAAGAATCATGATTAATATTTTATTTTTTTCCTAGTAATGATATTTGTACATATAAGATGTTATTGAAATACATTTTGAAGATTTTTTTTAATGTTTTACAATCATGAATATCCTTCCCACAAAAAGAAACATTTTATGCTTATAGAAGGCCTTTTACACCTACACGTAAAAGGCCTTTTAAAGGTGTAAACAAGGTGTAAATTATTTTACTACCAACTTACCAACACCTTTGTGACATTTGAACTTTTTGTTATTCACATTTGAAAACAACATGAAGACAACAACAAAGCAAGGAGGTATTTCATATCTTTTTTTTCTTCCTTTTTCATTCCTCACTCATGCCTCCTTTCTTTCAAGTTTTCTATCTCTGGAAGGTTTTTTGAAGTTTTGCAATTGACATGTTCTTTGTTGCCATTATGCATGTGCAGTACAAGTTTTCATTTTTTTAGTTCATTCAACATTTTCTTTTTGTTTATTGTCACACATGTTGCAAGTTTTTATTCTTCAACTATTATATTATTAACTTAACAACAACTTTGTATCGTTTGAACTTCTTATAATTCGCATTGGAAACCCAACCACAAGATGATGACAAAACAAATAGGCATTTCACCTTCTATTTTTTTTTTAAAAAGTTTAACAATTTTCTTTGAAATTTTTCATTAAACAATTATATGTTGCCTTCACACACACATGTGCATTGCAAGTCTTCGTGTTTTTGGTTCACTCAACATTTCATTTGTTTTTGTTGTTGTTTTTCATGTTGCAAGTTTTTTGTTTTTCAAATACTTTACCATTGACCTAAGAACACCTTTGTGTTGTTCAAGCTCATGTGATTCACAAACATGTGCATTGTAAGTTTTCATTTCTTTGGTTCATTCAACATTTCATTTGTTTTTGTTGTTGTTTTGCATGTTGCAAGCCTTTTGTTTTTCAAATATTTTACCATTGACCTAACAACACCTTTATGTTGTTCAAGTTCATGTGATTCACATTTAAAGATGACTATCACAGACACCACCATCACTCATTGCTTGCATCATCACTTGCACCAACATAATTGTTTGCATCATCATTTACATCATCGTTAATTTTTAATTAATTCCAATTCACTTTTAATTAAGTTTTAGTTAAGTTTTAGTTAATTGTTAATTAAATCCTAGTTCAATCCTAATTAACTCTCAATTAAATCTTTGGTAAATTCCCAATTAAGTTCAAGTTAACCCTTAGTTAATTCTCAATTAACTTTAAATTAACCCTTAGCTAAATTTTAGTTAAATTTTACTTCGCTGTTAATTCATTATTAATTAGGAAGCTTTTCAAGAAGCTTCTTTGGTCAGTGCACACATGAAATTTTTTATGAAGGTTTCTTTGAATTAAGTCCCCAATAAGGAATAAATAGACATAAAACCTCCCATTACCTTTAGTTTATTCAACATCAATTTTGGGTACGTTTTCTTGTCATAACCTTTGTTTTCATACATTATCAAAATAAAGTTTTGTTTGAACCATCTCCTAACATATACCATGTTTTTGGCTTTACATCTTTATGTTTTTAGTTTTGGATTAAACTTAGGCTTACATTTCTTATGATTTGTTTTCCTTGTTGTGTGTTTGGTTTAGTTCATGTTCTTGTAGTTTTTCGTGCCCATGACAATGACCACAAGAAAATGATGAAGTAAAAAAATATTTTATCTTTTTTATTTCTTTCCTTTTAGATTTTTGGAAGTTTTTTTGAAGTTTTTCACCTATTGTGTTTTATGTTGTTGTTTTTTGTTATCACATGTGCAAAAGTTGAAAGTTGGTTTTTGTGTTTTGCAAGTTCATGTTGTTAGAGGTTTATTTTGCTACCTTTCATTCTTTCATTATTTTGTGTTTCCATGTGTGGGTTGCATCAAAATATTCATATGAAAATTGAATAAACATGTTGCTACAATGCAAATTTGGTCTACTACCCTTATCCATTCACTACTTTTGTTTATTAAAATGGACCACCAACATGAAGTTTTTTGTTGTCTGGTGTATCATCATAATCATTGAACTACAACATTTTTTTTCTTGCAAACATCAAGTCTCATTTCCTATACTTCTAGAAACAACCTTTAAAAACTACAAATGATTTTTTTAAAAACCTAGGGCATGCTAATAATTATTTTTTTGCATGTTTACTATCTGTCATTAACTAATTAACTCTAAGTTCAAACCTTGGTTCTTTCAATTTGTCATGACAAAATATGATGAAGAAAAATGGGTTGAAAATTTTAGGATGAATAAAGCTATTTTATTTGGAATTATTGAAAAAATGAGGCCATTGATTCTTTAAAAAAACAATAAATACCATGACGTTATATGTCGCAACCCACTTTGAGGGAGGTGTGAGGTCGCCACTCACACTCCCGAAAATGGGACTTGGGAGTCCTCTGGGACTCCCAAAAACTCAGAGCGCAATTGCAGGGGTCAAAACACCTCGCATTGAGGCGTTCTTTATACCGTTGGAAAGGTCTTGAAGTGTAGATGTCCAAAATGACCTTGCATGAGCCATTTGGACATCTGCAGCACAATTTATGGTTGAAAGAAGGGTCAGGAGTCAAACTAGCAGTTTGACTCCCGCCCACTAAAAGTCGGGAATCAACCCGATCCCAGTGAGTGCAGGTGAAGTGCAACACACGGTTGGAAAGCTCTTGAGGAAAGCTACAACTTTGGTTCAGACCTCGTCCCGATCCGAACTTGGGGCGAGAAATTATGAACACCCAAAGTCCCAGGAATCCAAACCGAGACAATTTCGGGACTCCATTTTGGGAGTCCTGGGAAAAATAGCCATTTGGATGCAAGTGTGGCGAAGAGCTACAGAGAATACTATATGGGGGAAGGTGGTGGCTTCCCCCGAGTCCAGGCCGTGGTGAGTCAAGTAAGTCCAAGGTTGCCTGTGGCTTGTCCCAACACTGAAAGTGTGCAGAATGAGTTCTAACCAACTTGTTGGTTGGATTTGGATGCAGGACCGAATAACTAAGTAAGCTTGTCCCTTTTCCTAGTCTAATCTCGGAGCTTTCAGCATGCCCCTCTCACCCCTCTAGTGTTGGAAGCTGGCAGTGTGCCCCGAGTCCGCACCTTTCCGCAACTTGAATGACTTAGCCCCAACTTGGGGCTAATTAAGGACTTGGGAGCGCGTCATTATACTTGTTGAAATTTGAATAGCTTGTGTAATCTACAAGCTTGCTTAAGGTGCCAATCTTTTCATTTGTAGTGAATTGTTTACAACTAGAAGATCAATTATTTGTTTAGTCCCTTCATGAAATTGTGTATGTTATCAATGTGATGTATAAGTTTGCAATTCATTAACTAATTAGAGGTGCATAAATGAAAACTATTATGAATCAATTCAAAAAGTGGTACATGGGTTACCTTGTGCCTAGGAACCATTGATGGCAAGCACATTACAATAACAAAGCCTACAAAAGCATTTTTAAATGATTATTATTGTTTTAAAATTAATGGCTACGACATCATGATTTAAAGAATTGTGAATAACAATAAAATGTTCACATATGTATATAATAACCTACCTAGGTCAATCAATGATTATCGAGTTTTGAAAAGGTCGTTCTTATATAAGCATGCACAATTTAAGATCTTGTTAAATGTGGACAAGGGATAATAATTTCTTCCATACTTTATAGGTGACAAGGGATATCTTTTAATATTATGGATCATGACCCCTTTCAAGAAAGATTTTAAAAGTAAAAAATCCACCTTAATTAACTAGTCCTATGGGAATCCTAGTAATAAGGTAATTATTAATGGTAAATTACTTACCATCCCCTAGTTTATTTTGAAGATGAAGCCATTAGGTTAGTTGGCTTCTTGAAATGGGTGATTGATTTTTGTTTACTTATCAATTAAGAGCTAATATTTGTGCATGGATTAGGATAAGGGATCCTACTTTTGTGAATGGAATGTGAACCTTGTGTGGTCTTGTGAAATGAGGATTTGGATATGGACCCATCATTTTTGTATGGACAATTTTTGGAGGAATGAAGGAAAGAGGTTTTGAATGCAAAAAAAATAGTTATGCAAGTATTGTGCGAAGGTTGTGGTACTTGTTGTGTTTCCATTTTTTCTTTTTCTTTTTTTTTTTTGCTTTTTTTCCTCTTT
>Ga0209611_10001692_pt1 | contig 38065 bp, 29 predicted proteins | sample S1TSphgellanicum_3_FD_187693 | JGI IMG/M metagenome (GOLD analysis project Ga0209611, IMG submission 187693) | Host-associated microbial communities from peat moss isolated from Minnesota, USA - S1T2_Fc - Sphagnum magellanicum MG (SPAdes) (version 2) | ecosystem: Host-associated > Plants > Peat...
CCCCCCAATTGTTGTCAATGACATTATATATGTAGTTTGTGGAAAACTAAGGTACCTTCAAAATAAATAATTATTAAAGAAAACTGCATTTTCATCTATGATAATAGGTTGTTTGAAGAAAACTAAATAAGGTGCCTAAAACTGAATTTTTGTTTATTTTTTAAATCCATTGTCATCAATGAAATTATGTAATTTTTAAAAATCTAAACATTAAAAACCCATCATCCTCAACAACACTAGTTACATTTGGAAAAAGTTTTGGCACCCCCAAAGAAAAATGAAAAAAAGCCTCCCATTGTCATCAACAACACTTATAAATAGGTTTGAAGGAAGTTGTGGCACCTTGGGAAATGCAAAAAAAAAACTTTGATTGTTCAATGACATTGGGTCAACTTGCTTGGAAAAAATAATATAAAAATAATGTAATTTTTTAAAAAATTAAAAATAAACAATGACCATGGAGTTAACATAATAATAGTAATATAGCTAAGATGTATTGAAAATAATGGCATTTAAAACCATAGTGATGAAATAAATTGATAATGGAATTTACAAATTATATTATTCAACAAGTGTTATATCATGTAAAATAAAATTATATTTCATAAATTTCTAATTAATTAGAATTATGGGAAGAAAAATTCATCAATAAAAAATAATTAATGATAAAATAAAACATTCATCCATAATTTGATGGAAATTTTATTTATTAAAAACATGTAAATTCAATTATTATTTGGGAATATTCACAATTAGGGTACCCAAAAAAACAATCTAACAAAAAAAGGATTGTAATGGACTATTTTGGATTTTTATTACATTTACTATTTCATCATTGTAATGGATTGGTATATGACTAAAACTAAAATGATGTCATGTTAATTTTATAAAAAATCCAAGAATAGATTAAATGTAATATAATTGTCCTTTTGAGTCTTTTTAAATAATTTGAATCCTTGTTTTAACTACTATAAAACTTGTTTTGAAACCATTATGCACCTCCACCCAAGTAGGCCAAGTGGAAAGGAGCTCATCCAAACCACTAACCCTTGGTTGTTCAATGGACCATTTCCACTTGAATGTGTACATAATGGATTATTAATGGAAATTGATAGACTTGAATGGATGGTAATGGTGCATGGTGGAATCATAGTGGACACCTTGCCATTGGTTCCAAATCACTCATGACTTCCACTAAGAATCCACATGGGTGGAATTGGGTCTTTCCCATTCAATGTTGGGTGGAATGTCAAATGGAACAGGGACAAGTTCTGTAGTAGTATTGTAATTTTCATCATTAAGGAATAAAAAAGAATGTATTGAACAATGCAATTGATTTCAAAAAAATTCATGGATAGGTAATACATACATTTATGTTTGGCAATGTTCATATAATGCATTTGATTAAATAATATAGGATATAAGAATTTTGAAGGTTAAAAAATCGATTCTGAAAGGGCAACAAGCAAAATGATTCCTTTTTTTCACCATTTGGTTGATTTTTTATGTTCAATAGGCTTAAAATACTGGCCCCAAGTGTCAACAAAATGTGAAAAGAAAATTCATGCAAGAAAACATGATAAGTTGTATATAAAAACTTATGTGTTCATTTTTTGCATTTCTAGTTTTTTACCAAAATATTTATGCATAATTACATTTGCATGTGAAGAATCACCACCACCATGCAAATTATCATAATTTGAATTATCCAATATTTTTCACTTAAATTTATTCCATTTAGATTTTATATTTGGAGATAACAAAAACAAAGTCCTTGAATCTTATGTTCAAAAAGGGGTAACCTGATTGTGAATATGCCCATTTTTCATCCATACATTAGATGAAAGGGTTTAAGTGTCATGGTTCACATTTTCAAGTTTTTTTTAAAAAGTTAAACTTAATGTTAAGGTTTAAATCTGATTTTTATCACTTAAGGTTAAGGTTTTCAAATCTGAATTTGAAGGTTTAGGTTTTATTTTTGTTGCTTGGCATTAAGGTGTAGGTTTTAAGGTTAGGGTTTTCAAGTTTGAATTTTAGGGTATGGGAGTGACTTTTGTTGCTTAGGGTTAAGATCTAGGTTTTAGGGTTTAGGGTTAGGGTTTTCAAGTTTGGATTTATGGGTGAAATTTGACTTTTGTCACTTAAAGTTAAGGTTTTAGGATTTAAGCTTTAGGGTTAGGGTTTTCAAATTTGAATTTTATGGTTGAAATTTGACTTTTGTCACTTAAAGTTAACTTTTTAGGATTTAAGCTTTAGGGTTAGGGTTTTCAAGTTTGAATTTTATGGTTGAAATTTGACTTTTGTCACTTAAAGTTAAGTTTTAGGATTTAAGCTTTAAGGTTAAGGTTTTTAGGTTTGACTTTTGGTTCTTAAAGTTAGGGTTTAGGTTTTTGGCATTAGGGTTAAGGTTTTAAGGTCTGAATTTTAGGGCTTAAGTTTCACTTTTGTCACTTAGTGCTAAAACTTAGGTTTTAAATTTTAAATGTCAAGTTGGATTTTTTATTTTGCATCATCATTGGTGAGGTTCCAATTGTTTTGAATAGGCCATCAAAGTTGATGCTTGAATAACATTTCCTCAACTTCATTCTTTCATGAAGCATGACAACATCACTACGTATGATGCCTTCATGTGGAACTAGTTGAAATTTGCATTGTGTGATGATGCATTGTTCATCACATCATGCATCTACCATGTACTTGCAAATGAAATCTAATGGCGCACACTTGATAAAAAAGGTTACCTTGGTTAGAGTTGCCAAAGTCTATTAAGTTCATTGATGACACATTGATCAAGGTCTATAAACCTTGGTAGAATGAAGCACACCATACACGGTTTAATCAATGGAAAAAAATCTATGTAATCAACAACACTATCATTTTGAACCATCATAAGTTGTTCATAGACATTGGGTACTTTGGCTAATAACTAATGTTTTTTTAAAAGTGAACAAATTCTACCAAATTTTGCATTTTATTTTGAAAAAATTCCTAATTTCAAATTATATGAAAATATGCTAACTATTTTATGTTTTATTTTCTTGTATCATAAACTACAACTCAACATTTTAATGTCATGTACATTACACCCCATTTACTTGTGGTAAAGGACTTTTGAAATTTTTAAGTTATATTCATTAAATTTTTTTAATTAAAAATTTTCAAATTCTACAACTTTCAAACTATGAGTTTTTTTTAATGTGGGTAATAAATTAACATTATCTCAATTTTTCCCCATCAATTTTTCTTTAAAAAAAATCTTTAATTTAGCAATATACAAAATTGATTGATTTTGATGCAACTGTTGTTCAAGTTCAAAAGTTTTTTTTATTAAAACCAAAACCCAAAATAAAATTAGTTGAATAGTTATTTTGAATTCGTAAACACTCATATTAATTATTTAACACAACTTCCCATGATTAACCTAGCATTAAAGTGGCACCATAAAAATATCTCTAACAAAATTATAGTTTTGAAAAAGTTTTGGTAGTTGTTTGACATGGTTTTTGATTCATTTGATTGTGACTACACCTTGTTCCATGTTTCATGACTAGTTTTACAACATTTATGTTTTTACATCAATTTTTCATTGTCATTTTTAAATGGTGTAGAATCCAAAGATGGATTAGGGTTAGATGCAAGACCTACATGTTCTTGAAAGTTAGATGACAAGGTTGATGGACTAGGTATAGGTGCCCCATCAATCAGATTTTGATGTCTCTTCAAGATGTTCCATGTTGCATCCCCATTTATAACCTTCCATCACTTTAGCACTTGATCATATTGTAATGTTTTTTTCTCCAAGACCTTTTCATTTGAAATTCCTCGTTCTAATTCCTTCAAGGTGTCTCACCAATAATCCTTCAAAGGTTCTTCTACAAAAATTGAATCAAGATAAATTACTAGATAATTAATGTAAATTTGCTTCCACATAGGAATGAAAATAAGCCAAATCATTGTTTCTTACCTATGCTATAGTTCTCAAAATATAAATTGTAGGAAGTAACCATGGTGCTAAGTTGGACAAACTCCACAATTTGCCTTGGTACATTTTCTTTCCAAAGGGCCTTGGCTTTGTGTACGGAAACATATTTAAATTGTTGCATCTTTAATACAACTCCAATTTTGTGTTTGACCAAAATTCAACCATCCTTAGAAACATGCAGATAAGACAAAAGGATCATTCACACAAGTTAAAACCACAATCATTAGCTAACAATCACTGGACATAACCAAAAGCAAACAAGATGACACCAAAATAATCATTAAATCTCAGTGACAAAAAAAAGTCATTAGACTTTAGACCAAAACAATGCCTAGAAAAACTTAGTGTATTTCAATTACTAGACAAAATTATGAAGAAAATTTACTAGATTTTAGTCACTAGAGACAATTATTAAATTATAGACATAAGAACGAAACACTTGATTTCAAACCAACACAATCATAAAAACCAATATGAATCATTGGATTTCAAACCAAAACAAACCAAGAATAAATTAGATAACCATTTGCAATTTTAATTAGAAGTTGACCACTGTTTCACTACTACACAAATGAAGATCACCAATAGTAGGGGCTAAATAAGGAATGTTTCACTTAAGTTTAAAAGAAGATGGTTGACAATAAGCAAAATATGACATAACCAAGACCATGATAGGTATGGTTTTGTAATGAAGACCACTATGACTAAGGATTATTTCATTAAAATCTAAAGAAATATCACTAATAATAATGGCTAATGCATAATCAAGACCATGATCACCAACTACATTTGTGCATAAATAGGGATTGTCTCTTGAGCTACATACCATAAGGAAGAGGTTTCTAGTTAATTGAATACCCATACTCACCAATGCAAACAAAATTATGTTGTTTTAGATGTTACAATTTAAAATTTTGGGTTCACATGCATATGAAAACCAATACACATCAATGCTAACAAGTTTATTGAGCTACCACTTAGTTTCAAATGCATTTGAGTAGCCATAGACAATAAAGCCAATTGATTCAAATGTTTCTTGAATTATAAACCCTACAAATTGGTTTTGAGTTTCACCTTAAACCCATAGTGGTTAAAACCACCTTTATTGAATACTTTCATGAATTTTTTGGGTTAAGATTAAGATATTGGTTCAAATAAAAACTCATACAACCATAATGAAATGGTTATTTCTAAGATTGATGAGCTACAATCCCAAAAGAAAGGTTTTGTAGTTCATGTGAATACCCATACTCATCAAAACTAACCTAACCATCAATTTTTTTGAGTTGCACACCATACCACTTGGTTTCTGGTACTTTTAAATAGCCATACACATCAAAGCCACCAAAAATTTCAAGATTATTGAGGTGTACATGTAGACTTAGAAAGGGGTTTCAAGGGCATATGAGTAGCCATTCAAATCAATTTCAACAATAATTCAAAGTATATTGAATTGCAAACCTAAAAGACAGTTTTCAAGTGCATTTAAGTACCCATACACATCAAAGCCAATAGAATTTTCAACAAAATTAAAATTATAAACCATACACCTTGGATTCTAATTCATGTGGATACCCATAGACATCAAAACCAACCTAATTATCAAATTTCTTGAATTGTAAACCATACCACTTGGTTTTAGGTGCATATGAGTAACCATACACATTAAAACCAACAAATTTTCAAAATTATTGAACTACAAACCTTAAAGAGGAGTTTTAGATGCATCAAAGTACCCATACACACCAAAGCCAACACAATTATACCATTTTTTTGAGCTATAAACTTAAAAGGCTACGATGTGGATGCATATGAATACCCATACACAACAAAGTGAATAAATTTTTTGACTTTCTTCAATTGCAAATCAAAAAATTGGTTTTAGGTTTACCCTAAACCCATATAGATAAAAACCAACCAAATTCCAAGTTTTTTTGAGTTTCCACCCAATTACAACTTGGTTTTTAAGTTCACCTTAAACCCATAATCATCAAAACCAACCTAAGTTAATAGTTTTATGAGTTGCACACCTAGTTTGTTTCAAGTTCAATTGACTACCCATACAAACCAAATTGGATCAAAACAACAATATATGTACAGTATGGTTGTATTCAAAACTAAAATCTTAAATCATCATCTAGGATGCAAAGCTCTAAATAATTCATTTCAAATTGCAAATGTTGTTTTAAAGATTACCTTGGAAGTCCTTGTTGGGCAATTGTGTGGTAGTAAAAGATGTTGTGATGTTTCACAATTTCTAGAGCATGCCATTCAACGGACCCACCCACAACTTTATGCAGAACATGGTTTACTTGGCATCACATCATAAATGGGTCCATAAGAAATTTTGGTAGGATATGCTCATCATGAATGCATCCATTAGAGGAGGGAGAAGACTTTTAAGGTATTCAATGGGTTTTTCATGGTTATGGGGATGTTTTGGGGTTACGATTTGGGGTAGAAGACACAACTTCTAGAGTTTGTGGACATTTCAAAAGGTCTTTGGTTTTTGGAAATAAGACAAGGTGTTTTGTTTCTAGTCTTGGAGGTTCAAAGTTTCATTATTTTAAGATTTTTTCAACCACCCACCAATTAAGGTTTGGAAAAAACCACAACCCTTACAACAACATATGAATACTCATCACAAGATTAGGAAAAATGCTTGCCGAAAAAAAAAGGTTAGCAACACAATAATTTCTTATAATGCCTTAGGTTGAGCTCCTCAAGGTTGCACAAGTCCAATAAAAATTCTTGTTCCATGTTGTGGACTTCCAACACAAGCAATTTTTAATGTTTGTCTCTCTCTTCTTGTCTATATCCTATCTTTGCTCTAAACCTCTAAATTCTTAAAGATGCATTTTTGCATTTTAAACTCGAGGCTAGAGGAAGCTTATGCTTCATAAAAACTTTGTGAGATATGAGACATGGGCTTCTCTAGGTGACACACTAGCAAGAAACTTAGCATGAACTTAGTTCATGTCAAGTTTGAGGGTATCTTTGAGTCTTGGGCCACCATCTTTTTAATCCTGTCCCATGAATCTGGCAACCACAAGCTTCCAATGGTGTGTTTGTTGGACTTGACAAATAACTTTATTAGATACTAATTTTCAATGGATAGTGAACATTTGAAATTAATTGCTTATTGTAACATATACAACTTCCTTCACAATCCCAACCCTTTCACTTCGACATCAACTTATGTTGCATAGTCTTATTTGACACCTACAAAATGGATTCATATTCTCTTTTGTATTATTTTAATCAAATTAAAAATTGTGACTCTGCTATTGATTCCATTAGTGCACCAACACTCTCCTAAGTTGCTAGTTTAACAGTTTCCATAAGCCCATTTTTCTTGTTACATAATTTACATGCTTGAATTTAGGTAGATATCCTCTCATCAACTTCCTAACTTTAAAGTGAAAACCCATGTTGAAAATAAATCTGATATGACTTTTAATCAAGAAGGTCAAGCATACCCCTCTTACTGGGACTGCATCAACGATTCATTGAGGGGGTTGTAGTCAAAATGGCAATCATCCATAGAAAGGCTCAGCAAATTCAAATATAAACTAGATATGAAAGGTTTTTTAAAAAAAACATTGTTCTATAATTTGGCTACCTACACAAAAATCCACCACCAAAGAAGCCCTACCTCTAGATCAAAACTTGAATCAGTTATTGGGATTTTGAGATATTGGAACCATGTCATGAATGCTTAAAACCATGCCAAAGATGAATATTGGGCATGTTATGTAAATGCTGTAACATGACATGCATGAACAAACGATATAGTTTTTGTACTATGTTTTTAAATCCTATTGTTCACTTTTTGAAACCCAGAAGCTTAAAACAAATCATTCATGAAAATACTAGGATAGGCATGTCCTTGCTATTTGTTTTCCAAAATGCTCCGTATCTTCTTATTCTATGTGATGTTTAATGTGTGCATCCATCAAGGCAGTAGCCTTGCAATGAAGCTCAGAACATAAATGCATGAAGGTATCATGCTGTAAATGTCTTTGTCCCCAGGGAAACAATTTAGCTGCTGGTGATTTGCATTGCCAATCTATCATGGACCATGATTGCCAACCCATACAAATGTGCAAGAGCAAGAACAAATACTTGGATAGGCAAGAAGGAAGCATGAAGCTACATTGACTTGGGTTAAGGTTGAAAGCCTGTTAACCTTGTAAACACCCCTTGGTTGAGTACATTGATGTTCAACAATGCAATTTTTAGTGAATTATGTTGACAAAAGGCTCAAGATGTTTGCTACCATAACCTTGAGATTGTGAAATTTGCTAACACACAATTTGCCAATATATTATTGGGCTAGGGTACATCATGCCAAAGTGCAGATGACTTTGAAATGAATTTGGTTGTTCTATTTTCTTGAGTACTTTGAAAGTGCTCAAGATAATGCAAAATGGATTTAAATTGTATAGATAAAAAGAGAATTTTGGTTTTGATCGATTGAGGCAATTATCTATCAGTCCAAATCAATTCTACAGCTCATTGATGGAGAGGAAGGAGGATTGTACTTAGGCACCCTTCTTTAGGCATTTCACAAAAATTGGGAGAAGCATTCAATTTGCACACTATATTTATATAAAAGAAAAAGAAAAATGGGCAACCAAGGGGCTTGGTTTCAAAAGCCTCTTCATGTCATCAAATGTTTCAAATCCAATGCAGATGGACAAACATCAAGCTGAGGATGATGAGTTAAATGAAGGGTGGAGTTTTTTTGGTGCAAGCTTTTCATCCAAGTCTTCATACACAATAATAGTAGGAGGATAAGTTGTAGATGATCAGAAATGCATTTTGGAAGGCTTGTAACACAACCTAAACCTTCCTCAAACAACTCTATCAGATACATTGTGTGTTCTATGAGGAATTGTGCCATATGGGTGGACTTGATCTTGTAACTTCCTGCATCCTTCTGCTTGACCATATTAATGGGTGGAAAAGGAATGAATTCCAAAACCTTGTCCAAGCTAAGGAATCGCATTTCTGGAAGAATTGGGTGCCTCTGACCAAGTACAGTGTACTTCAGAGCTTGTAAGTGGAACAAACCAACCACTAAAATTCTGGTTTAGTTAGATCTGTACAGGAACCTCTTAATTTCCTATTCTAGAGACTCGTTTCATGGTTTGTTGGTTCCCGCAAAATTGCATGGGCCAGGTTGTGAATGAGCTGAAGATGTAAACTTGCAGCCAAGACTTGAAAGCAATGGACCAGACACATATTTTGCAGAGAAGACAACTAAAGATGTGAATAAAAAGAGGAATTTAGGAAGAGAAATGGGGTTTATAGGCCTATGAAGAACTGCAACATCTGAAGACCTTGTGCAAGAGGGGAAGCCGGCCAGTGTTGATGATCTGTTGGGTGCGTGCTGTAGTCTTAGCAGCTTTGTCCTGACGATGGGTCTCAGCTGCAGCCCTCATTTCTTGTGCTTTCCGACATGCTGCAGCTACTCGCTCTTGCATCTTTTCAATTGCATGCAACCGCTTTTTCTCAAGCTTTACCTGTGATGGGGAGAATCAACATCATCCTTAATACTATTGTCATCATCTGCAGTTTAGAAGCACATTCGCAGCTGCAACAAAACTCTTTTCATCAAGCCAACATGGATTGCTTAATCACAAGTAACTTCTGTAGCTCCAACAAAAACATTAAGGTCTGGCGTAGCAGAGATTGTCACTTTCTTGAACATATTATGTGATATATTAATCTTCTGGTGATGATCATACGCTCATAAAAGCAACCAAAATGTCTGCTCAGCATGAATCTTTTAAAAATAGTTGAATTTGTTATCCCAGACCTTAATTGGAGTGGCCTCACCCTTGCCCATTGAGTTGGGTTGGGTCACCTAGCTTGCCCTAACAGGCTTGTGTGGAGCCTTACCCAACATAATGGACAGGGGCTTCACCATTCCATAGTACAGAATAGTCAATGCATGGATTGATCATCTCCAGTAAATGATACATGTGTCATCAGCAAGGTTGGTACCCCAGCTGCAGGAAGGTAGTTTTCCATCTCTAAATACGGAGGTAATGATTTGTAGCTTACCTGCATCTTCTTCAATTTACTGTCAGCCTTGGACTTCTCAAGAGCCTCCCATGCAAGGATTTTGGCCTGCTCATGGTTGTATCTGGACAAATGAGAGTAATGAGACTCAAAATAAGTTGGGTTCTTCAACTTGCAGATAGATAAGGTACATGCAAGCTAAGGTGGCTCACTTTTGGTAGATACAGAAGTCCATACAATTGTAATCAAGTCCCAATTGACATATTTATCATTATGTTCCTTGCCATAGGCATTTAAATGATATGTACTCAGCAAAATAATCACCAGTATGGCACAAAAAGTGATACACCTTAGCTTACAGTTACCTGATAAGGACTTTGGGAACACATATCCTCTTAATTCTCTCAATTGTGGACTTGATCTCATCATCATGCAAACATTGTGTTGGAGATTTGAAGTACCTAGTGGTGCATTTGGCTAGCTCAACCTGCTTCCATGCTGTGGCCTTAGACTCCATGGCTCCCAGATCATACTGGCAAAGTTTTGTAGTATGCTCCAACTTGTCGTCTTGTTCAGTGTTCCAAGTTGGGTTCCTATCAATCATGGGATGCTCATCATTTGCTAACTTGTGGAGCTCCAGTTTTGCAAGGTGACAGCTTTTGAGTCGAAGCAAGTCTGAAAGCCCGGGCACTACTGTGCCCCCCATGGGTCCAGTACCAGATGGTGTGCCTAAGCAAGCAGGGGAATTGTTTCCAGGGGATGTCACAAACTTTGGTGTTGTGCACATAGAATTTCTCTGGCTCTCTGCTGGAGTCATTTGTGTGCCCATGTCCCTGTGACCCAGCGAAGGTCGTGGGGTGTGGAAGGCATGAGGAGTTGGTGGGTCAGTGCCAATCTCGTTCATGGCTACCGAGTGATCATCATGTTTTGATATGGAGCTGGAAAATTCATCTGTGCCAATCCCACATAAACAAACCCATTAGAAAATACTTCTGTGGCGGAAACTGTGAGGCATCCAGTTTTTTTTACTGTCAAGCTAAGGGGAAAACCTGCGGACTTTTGTGGGCACATTAGGTTTCAGTTAACTAGCTAACCATAGCAGTTAGCTCTATTGCCGTCTTTACTACCAATCTACTAACAATCCACTACTAGCCTTTACCCATGTACTAACCATCTACATGCATCTACTTTACCTAGGTGCCTCACAGTCCACTGATTGTCCTACAAACCTACCTACCTAAAGAATGCACTTTTTACAGGATAAATTACCTAGGTGAAACCAGACATCAACCCAGTTGCAGTCAATGGACTGTATGCTGGTCACTGTTGGTTCACTCTGGCATAATGTTTGTATTTAACAATTGGGTCCAAGTAAAATTCTGTGGAATGTAAATATCTCACCTCTGGTACATGGATCAAAGGAGGAAGGTGAACTTGGCTCCTTGGTACTACTGTCACAACAATGGTGTGCAGACTTGTCTACTGACTTGGGCATTTGAAGTTGTATGTTTAGTGATCCTCCTTCAATGGCACTGCCATCAATGACCCTGAAGGAAGAAGAAGTGTGAGCTGGGAAGGAGGAGACCTTTGGCTTATCTGCCAACTGTCTAGTATTCCCTTCAAACAAGAACTCATCATATCCTGCTGCATAGGAACTTATAGGTTTCCCAGCTGCTTGAGAGAGATCAAACCGTTTTGAAAGGTCACCAAACGAGAGTGTTTTGGTATTTTTCTTTTGCATGGTGGCACTGGGAACTCGTCTTTGACCCTTGCCAACGCCAAACTTTGGCTCAATAATAATTGGAGACAAAGACTTCTCCATGTATGAGGTTGGATATTTCTGGCTGCTTGCTCCATCATACAATTGCAGCCCTTGGGCACTTGCAATGGAATGCCTTCTCCCTGCCAACATCAGTCAGAGGTACATTGTCATGTTACTTACACTGGATTTGGAATTTCAAAGGGTTCACCCCAAATTTCAGATTTTCAATTTCATTTGTGAAATTCATATTGAATGGTTATAAGAAATTGGATTTCAACAGCTTTAAAATTTGCAATTTATTTTTGGCTACCTACCTATTTTTCAGGCAAATTCTGATAGCATTCATTTTCTATTTTAGAAAATTTCTGCAAAAATGTGCCACCCACAACATGAGATTTGTGAGCTGATTATTGTCTGTAGCACTACAAGAGAATGCAGTTTTTCACACAAACCATTGTATTTAATGGTAATTTCAGGTAATAGCACATATTACACATAAATTGTAACATACATCACAATAAACACCGCATATTGTACATTGTAATGGATGAAACAACAAAGTTTACTCACACGTGACATGAATCTCAGCTTTTTGTGTGAGAAAAACTACATTCTCATGTAGTGTACTATTTGCATTGGTTGGATGGGAGGAGGTTTTCAGGACTAGGAAAGGTTTACCTGTTTCTGAGCCCATGAGAACTGGCAGATGCGAGAGCTGTGGGTGGGCTGGTGATTGCTGATGGCCAGGGCTTCTAATCCATTTCTCAGCATCATCCCATTTTGATGGTATTGGCTTCGGGACTAGAGGTTTCAAGAGCAGACTTGACAAAACTCTCTGATGAAAGTGACCAGTGCTGCCACCTTCACTGCCTGTGTATTTCTCTGCAACCATACCAATTCAAAGTAGGAGTTCACATACATATCTATGGCTTGCAGAGGGAAAAAAAAAGCTCCACAACAAATTACACTGAAGATTGTCAACTCAATGTCTGTCAATTCTAGCAAAACCAAAACAAAAATGACAAAAATTGGGTATGGTCATAACCTTATGAGTGTCACTCACAAGGTGTCAGACCATCACTGCCCCACCCTTCATCATGAAAAAAAATCACAGTGATGAGCTGCTGCTCTGAGTCCTCACTGACTTCATCAGCTCTCAACAATGACAGTGACATGGGGTGTATATACATGTAAGCATATACGACAATAACCCACCCAAAATTTCCTGCAACCCATGATACAAACATGATCTGCATCCTGTTTTTCCACTGCATACCCTAAACCCTAAACCCCAGAAAACCAACTTGAAGCATCATGATGAGGCATGCTGTTGTCAGTCATGCTGTTGGCTAGACCATGTCTCAAGAGACACACCTCCATTGAAAAAAGACAATCAAGAGGTGTAAAATCCTCATTCAAGCTGCAACATTCAAGCCTGAACTCAAGCAGGTACTTCAGCATTAATGTACTCTTGATGTGGGTGGGGACAGATTCTAGATTCTTGCTGCACTGTAGAGGAGGACAACAAAAGGCAGCAGTTGAAATCAGACAAATCCAGGGGGAATTTGCAGCATGATGGATGCATAGGATACCTGAAGCGCCTGCTGCAGGACTGTAGAAGAATCCATAATTTCCATGGCAGCTAGCTGCAGCTCCAGGGCTCCCGGCAGTTAGGTTACCATGAGCTGCAGCTACTGGAGAACTTGAAGAATCAGAAAAAGCAGCAGGTTCATGATGCTGCAAAGTTGCTGGAAAGAATCGTTGTGGTGTTCTGTGACTGTAAGCAAAGATATTATGGTCCATACTTGTTGCTGAATACTTAGGGACCCAACTGCAGTTGGAAGGATGATCTGCAGCTCCTTGCCTTAATGTTGTTGCCATGGCAACATTGTCAGATTGTTCTGTTGTTGCAGAAGCTGTAGATTCAGACTTTGCTGCAGAAGACATGACCTTGCCTTGCAGTAATCTAGTGTGAGCTAGACCACCACCACCTGCACCCCAATGGGTGCTTCTCCTAAAACAGGATAGATTTCTGTTAAACTCTGCAGAATAATCATCATTAGTGTTTGCTGCTGCTGCTGCTGCTGCTGCTGCTTCCCACCGATCACTGGATTTTGTTGAAGCTCGAGTGTCAATTTGCACAACATTTGTAGCAGGAGATTTTCTACTTGGTGCTGCAGTAAGAGATGACGATGCAGGGAGAAGAGCATGCAGATCTCGGGGTGGTCTGAACACAGAAGCGTCCAGGGCCAAAGAGTGCATCTCTGGTAACGACTCTAATGCGCCAATCTGTTTGCAAGAAAAGTGAAAGAGATCAAATCCAGTCAAGAAAAACACAAGCACAAAGCAAGTACCCATGACAACTGAGCACCGTAAAGGACTCTCACCCTGCTACACATTCTGTCGCAATGTATCCTTGGCACAAGTATATTACAGGACGTTACCTTTGCGGTCGCGAGGATCTCCTCGCTGGACGAAGAGGCATTACTAGAATCGAAGAGAGAAGAGCTCTGATCGGAGGAGTCGCTCATGATTTGATCTTCTCCATCGGAGATGGAATAGCCCCGATCATGGCGCGACGGCAACAACCACTTGGTCCTCCTAGTTCTCCTCCTACTAGTACTAGTACCACCATCTACGATCAATGCTGCTGCCCCCGCTGCTGGCGCTGCGGTACTACTCACCCCGTAACAATACTCTCTTCTGCTGGAAGATGAGGAGGAGAAAGAATCCGGAGACTTGCTTACCAAGCTGCGAATGTCCGTGATCACAAACTTGGGACTAAGCTGTGGTACTCCTCGTTCTCTTCTTCCTCCTCCTCCTCCTTCTGCCATGATCAGCTCGCTCTTCTTATCACTCTGAACTAGATTCATCAGCTTGTGGCTTGTCCCTGGCAACTGCAAATCACTCACTCTCCTGGACGGATTTGACACAAGATTCTTAGACTCCGAGTCACGATATTCCTGTAACGAAGAATCGTGAGCCATTTTTCTTGTCCACTACTGCTAGCAGTTGTTCTTTCAACAATGCACTAGGCTCCTTCCCGCAACAACAACGACAACATCACCAAAATATCGAGACTCCCTCGCACCAATTGCACAAATCCACAAAAATACGCGCGCGCACTCTCTCTCTCTCTCTCTCTCTCTCTCTCTCTCTCTCTCTCGGTGCTATTAAACCGCAAATCTGCGAATATTCATGTCTTCAAGATCTTCTTACATGCAAGACTTGCAACAACGCTTCCAATTGATGAAACGACAAGGAGCTGCTGCTGCTGGACCTGGAGAATTCCCTACTACAAAGTCTACTAGTATTTTGAGTTATCCAAACTAGGAGAAAAACAATTTCTTCCTTGTTCAGCTTTTGGCATCGTCGACCACAACCGAAACCCCCCCCAACCAAAAAAACACAAAAAAACAAAAGAACAAAAAGAACTTGCGTTGCAGAGTGAGAGGTGGACTACTACACAGCCAACTTCTTAGCTAGCTCTAGCTAAAAATAATATTTTGTAGCTGCACTAGTTGTGGTCCACATTGAAAGTGTGAGCAGCTAGTTTCCTTATAGCCGAAGATGATCATGTCTCCAGGGATCATGAGTAGACTAAAAAACTGATTGAAGAACAACTTCGAGAGTCCATGTGCAAGAGAACTTAGTTGAAGATCATAACAACCTTCTTGGAACTAGCGAAGGATGTTGTTGCTGTCGGGGTACAGTAATGATGGATTTTCGTTATAACACCAAAAACAAATCAGGAGCTGACAAGAAGAAGAAGAAGAAGTGAAGATTCGTGACAGGAATTATGTACATTCTGTAAACACCAAAGACTCTTCTCTCTCTTGTGTGTCTTCTCTCTCTCTCTCTCTCTCTCTCTCTCTCTCTCTCATGAAATAGGCTCATCACTTATCTCAGAACACCGGCAAGTGATGAACCCTTTCTCATAGAGAGAGACAGTTAAAGATGAATGTCATCAAGTTAAATATCTCATAAAACTGGGAAGTAATTTTGTTGGCTTTGTTTGTTTGTTTTTTTTTCTTTTTCTTCGGGAGGAAACAAAAGGTTGCCGAAGTTAGAAGAAGCTTTGCTTGCACTCATCATTTGTTTCTAGAAACAGAGAGGCAAAAGTACACATTTTTCCTTCTCTCTGGCTTTATTTTTCCTTGCTTTCCATTGCCAAGAGGCTCATAAATCAGATTGGCCATCTCACAAACATCCATTTTCTCTCACTCATTGTAAGTAGTTGATGACCAAGTTTATTGAAGCTACTCCAACTCTCTTCATTCCTCATGATTTTTTTTCTGGCACTCACTCATAGAAGCTCAATCCATAGAATCATGTTGGTTTTTTTTTTTTTTTTCCTCTTTCCAAAATTTCTGATATGATGATTTGTTGTGTTGTCAGTCGTAGATGCTCACTCCTATCCAGTGGTTTTTCTCCCTCTCATTTTTGTGATGTAGCTAACTTCCTTCTCTCAACGCAAGAGAGATTTAGAGAATTTCTCTGTTGCAAGATACCCTTATTTTAAGAAAAAATTCGTCACATTTAGAGATGTTTTGAAAGGATTTTGTCATTGTGCGATCCAACTTTTGGCCACATTTGGACAATCCAGAGTTAGTGTTGGTAGTTAATGTGAAATCTTTTTTTGGGATGCACACAACTAATGCTAAATCTCAAAAGTGAAGAAAAATAAAAAAACATTTGTTGGAGATGGGGTGGGCATCAGTGTTTTTTTTGGCGAAATTCGTCAAATTTCTCCGAAAATTCAGGGCTGGCCAGGTGTAAGCTTGGATTTCAAGGGTGAAATCTGGAACTTTTCGTCTAAAAGTATCATGATGTCCTAAAAGGTCGCCAAAAATGTACACAATTTGGAAACTTTTTGCCTTACAAGCGAGTGCGTAACAACGGCTAGTTGCCAATTTGCCCTAAAAGCAACCTTACACTCGCCTATGTGTCTACCTCAATCATCAAATCATCGCCACTTTTTCCCTCCTTCAGTCTGAGCCGTTCATCAAACCTTTCCCCTCTTGCCTTAAAATTTTCGCCACACTTCATCCCATTTACTATTCAGATTTGCCAAAGGATTAGAGGCTCATATGTTACAAACTTACACTCTATGATTTTGCAGTGGAAGACTCTAGAGTTTGGATCTTGATATTAAAACTTACACTTTGTCATGTGTTTATGAGCAAATTGCATTGAAGTTTATTGGTTTCATGAGTCTTGATTTTGGGTATATCATCTTTATGTTGCAACTTGCAACTCACAATAGTCCTTGAACTTTCAAGATTTAGAGTTTTGTGTTCTTGATTCCTTAGTGCTTGCTCAAGAGTGTTCGAGCCTTACATAGCATGCATTGCACTTTTGTCTACTACATTGTTTGTTTTTGTGGTTTCACTGTGTTTTTGTGCAACTTCTATTTAAACCATATTTTGCACTTGTTGTGAACCTCAATGTGTATGGACTTTTTGTTTGAAGATTCATCCTTTTAAATCACCCCCAAATTTCAAATTCAAATATTTTTACACTTTTCGCAACCCTAGCAATGGCACCCCTCTTGCTAACTCTAATGTGGCTTCTAGCAATAGAGGTGAAACTCAATCCAAATGTGAACTTGATACCTCAAAAGGTAAGCAAGATGTCATTGATGTGCTTGTGATTTATTCATGTTCAAATTTTCCTACAAACAATCCAAGTCTTGGCATTGATTCACTAGAAACACCTCAAGTTTTAATAGAGGTCTTGGAGTAGAAAGTTAAAAAAACACATGATTATGAGTCAAAGAGGAAATTTCAAGTTTCTTAAGCAACTAAGCTACCTTAGGCTAAGTTGCATATGGGTGTTGATGGTTGTGTGCAATTTGTGAAGTGCAAAGTATGCTCAAAAGTTGAGCATAAAAATAAGTTGTTGGCTCCAAAATGGGACTCACTCCAGAAACATGCCGATTGGAAAAAGGCTGAAAAAAATATGAAGGGAATGAAGAAAGGTGAATGGTATACTAGCAATGATTGTAAGCACAACAAAAATGTAACTACTTATGCTTGCAAAGGGAGGGAATCTGTTTTGCAATAGGTTACTATTGGGTTGGTTAGTGAAAAACACAAAAAATTGGTTCAGTTTGCCACATTATTCCACACACTGAAGCATGGTCAACCAATGCTTAAGTACGAGGCTCACAAGGAGTTGTTTGATTTTTTGAATTTTGAAAAGAACCCAAAAATGCATTGGACATATTCATTAGGTTGGGCTATGGCTCAACACATGCATGGCATTGTCTTAGAGGCCACCAAATCTATTATTGGAACAACCCAATTCATTTCATTTATGATGAGGTTAATACCATCGACAATCAAAGCTAGTTTTTAATTCATGCTTGTGTGGTTTAGAATTGCTTGTGGATACCAATCCTTCTTTCCTTTGAATGTGTGGTGGCAAGATCATGTGTTGATAACATCATTCAAATCCTCATGCAAGCCTTGATGCATGAAGGAGGTCTAATGAAATATTTGATTGGTAAGAAGCTAATGACATTCGGTGTAGATGGAGTTCTATTTTTCAAGGCATTAAATCAAATGTTACTCAACAAATTTTTAATGGGTGGGCTCCACATTCCACAAGGGTTCACTACATGGCTCATATAACCAATTTGGCGGTTTAAACTTTGTCGCATTTGCAAATGGTGAACAAAATTGAAGGATTATTCCAAACGTTGTACAATTACTTCTCCAAAAACCCTAAAAGGCATTTGGAATTTATAAAACTTGTGGAAATTATGGAAATAAAGGGGGCAAAGATTTTGAAAAATGTGAAAACCCACTAGATATCTATGTTGTCCCCTACATGGTGTGTGATGGTGGAGTATAGGATTTTGTTGAAAAGATGGCCCTTGATGGTCATACTAATGACAAAACCAAGGCAAATTTTAAGTTTTTTTTGTGATGTGCAGATTTTACTAGGGCTTGTTACCATTTTGCCGTTGTTACAAGCAATCCACAACCTAATTAAATTTAGCTAGTTGCATGATGTTTTTATATATGATTTTGTGGCAAGAACAAATGTATGTCAAGGGGAGATCTTTGAATTATACATAAACCAAAACATGTTACAAAACTTTATTGGCTTTTACACATGATTCCATAATCATGCGTTGGATGCCAAACTTGAACTTTGGTGTGGAAGATTTGACCTTTCATGTGAACTAGTAACACATTTGGGCTACTCATCTTGATTTTTACATTAGTGTGGTTTCATATGTGACCAAAAAGGTGTATGTTATAGCCATCATACAGGTGGAAGCAAAATGTGCAAGTTTAACCTTAACCTTTTCTTTTTTTTCATTTTGTTTATTTGGAATTTGGAAAAGGGTAGTCTAATTTGCATTGATGTGGTGGTTATTTAGGTTGTAGGGATTGTCGATCGCCTTGCTAGAGAATTATAAAGGGGATTCCTTGCTCTTAATGTCATGGACAGTTTCGGTGTGATGTACCCATAATATTGGCTATAATCCGATGTAGATGAAAACTTCAACAAGCATTTAAATGTGATAAAAGTTACATTTTGCAACCCCAAAAAGCTAGCCAGTAATGATGTATGGGTTCCTGAGGTTATGTCAACATCTTCCCTTGACATTGAACAATCTATGTTCAAGCTAGCCATGAAATCAAATGCATGTACTGCAATGGCGAAGCCAATTGATGTGAATCCTTTGACGCATCTTTGGCACACTCTTTCAACATTGAAATTATTTGCTTATTTTTTTCTAGAGTGCTTCAAATTGGCGAAGATTGCCATGGTACAAATCATTGGTAATGTAGAAGATGAATAATGTTTTATTTCCTTGGCATTTGACAAATCCAAGTTGCGCAATTAACTACCAACCAATTTTGGGATTAGTGGTCAGAATGTTCTCCCTGAAGTTTTACACTCTATAGAATTTTCCATATGCAAAAGCATTCGAGTAGTGGTGAGCTAAATGCCTTCGATACAATGTGGGAACTTAGGCTTTCACTTCAACAATTTATTGATGCAAAAGTTGGAAGTTGGAACTATCCTTGGGTTTTGGCAACTTGCAATTTGCAAAGGTTTGTTGGTATTTTTTTGTATGGGAATTGGACAGTCCATAATGGACACCAATGTCCACTTTTAATTTACAACTATACCTTTTATGTTCATTTGTTTGCGGACTTTGGACAATTTCTGGGTTTTTGGGTAAGTGAAATGGTGATCCCAAATGGATACCACTTCTTATTCAACCTTCTATTTCCAAGTTCTATTTTGATTTGAAAGTTGAAGGTGGTTATGTGTTGAACTAATGTATTTGTTTTTGTAGGTAGGCCACTTGTGCTACAATGGGTAGTTTAAAAGGTTCAATCCCTTCACAAGTGATTACTAATTAGATTCCTACTCTCCATGTTTTAGTAGAAGGTAGCCTAGATTTCTCCTTGTGAGAATTGGCAATTACCAAAACTCTTACAATAATTTGACATTTATAGCCAAAATAGCCACATTTAAACAGATTAAATCACCTAAATAAACATCATTCCCTTTCAATTTGTAGCCAAAAAATTCATTACAAAAAAAAATTATAGCTTGTTGGGCTCCAACTCATTCCAACCAATGGCCAGCCTAGCAACACAAGGGTTGAAACAATAGCCAAATGTCATATTTTTCCAAAAAAAAAAAGAAAAAACATTGGTGAGCATTGGGGGATTATCCATAATTAGTCAAATTTGGCTTTAAATGAGATACGAATGTAAAAACACTTAAACATGTACAAGTTAGAATCTTACATCAAAATTTGATGATCATAACAATTTCTTTCCATTATTTTCCTGGCAAGTAAAAAACCCAGAAAATCTCTGACTTCTCACAAATTTTAAATTTTTCCAGGAAAAAAACATTCCTATCCCCCAAAAACAAATTAAAAGCGGCAGTAATGGCTGGCATTTTTGCTTCTTTTTCCATGGGAATATGCACTATATTTATGTGAAAGGCGAAGACTATTAATGAGGGAAAAACCACGAGAAGGGCCTACACAGTATATCAAGTGCCTTAACCTATGCAGATAACGAGGCATAGGAGGGGAAGGTTTTTACACCTACTTTCTAAGAGTGGGAAGGACCTTTTAGGTGGTAGGCAAGGCCCAAGGTGCAGGGCCTTCTGGAAATGAGGACCCCCTGCCTGAGGTGACAGCCAAAGAGCAAGCCCTTCATTTCCAGAAGGCCCTGCTCTGAAGGACTTACCTAGCCGTAAGATTGACTGGCACAAATTCATAAGAGAAAAACCCTTGGATAGCAGGGATGCAACTTAAAGGAGTTCATAAGGGACGGAGGTGCATTTTGTTCTGAAATGCACCTCCATTCATTTGGAATGTCCTTCCATACCACAAACGCCCAAGCGCAGATAAATTATGACAATTTCAGGTGCCCTGCCAGCACACTAAAAAAACTATGGAGGACTTTATGATGACTCTTGAGCCTGATATCCCTCCCGCTTTTGAAGTGTAGGCTTTCATAACCCTCCTCCTTTCTAAAAGGGGTATTCATGGATACCTACATATAAGGTGCCCTCCAAATACACTAAGAAATTTTTCTCACTGCTTTACATTCTCTAAGACTAATGTAATTTTTGGGAGGTCTTTACAAGTTTGGACTAAATCATTTGCTGCCATAGGCCCTCCAGGTTACATGCCATTCCCCCAACTGGGGATTACCTATGACTATTATTGTGTTGTCAATCATAAAGCTCATCAGTACCCCTTTCAAATTAGAGAGCAGTCAGTAGTTGGGAACTATTGATTTTCTTTAGGAAGTGGCTCTCGCTCTCTCTCTCTCCCAGTCTCATTATTTCCAGCCAGAGCAATCTGTTGCTTGATGTGATGGTAAGGCATTTTCTCAGCTGGAGATTATCATTGTATTGGTTGTCCATCATAAGCTTGCTCACTCCTTTCAGATAATTGGGTGCCAAGAGTTCGGCTGGCTTTTGCTTTCCACTGGAGAGTGATAGTACATTTGTGTGTGTGTGTGTATACCATAGCCTAGGGTCAGTTTCCACATTGACAAAACAAATAATTATTTGTTTTCAAAAAACGAATTCGTTTTTAAATTTTTAAATTATATATTTTTTCATCATCTACTATAAAATTGTGATATGAGTAGTGAAATTATCCAGAGTGTAGCCTATGATAACTATGATGATATTCATCATGTCAACTTGATATTTTCACAAATTATCATTTTCCTATTTTGAGAATTATTTAATGACGAAACTGACCTTACCGAAGTTAGTTAGGAAGATTGATTTGAGTCCCAAGCTATGGAGCCCACGATCATTTTGTTGTCAATTATAAAGCCCATCCAATTGCAATAGAATGTGTATATATTTGTGCACACATGATATAGACAACTGAGTACAGTAATAGAGACAACTGGCTATAGTTATAGAGAAACTAGGCACTCATTCATGATGACAAGTGGAATAGACTAGACAATTATCTCTTTGGGGAGTTTTTTTTAAGCAATAAAGGTTTCACTATACCTAATTTACATGTGGCAAAAAAAGACAAAATTGTAGCTTATGATATAAGAGATTGAATGTGAATTGATGGATGTATTTTGGTATAGTTAACTACTTTATTCTGGTACTATATTCTCTTTAACTACTTTTAAATGCACTCCAATATACTGAATCATATTACACAATGATACCCACACAATTAATGACATATTGAGGCAATGCCCCAACATATGTAAAACCAAGGTGCAAAAAAATAATTGAAAACCTCCAAATGAATTGCATTTGATTTTGCGGCCAAATGACCTTGCAATCCTTGGATAAGAAATGTCACATGCTCTTTGATTTTGAATGTACCCTTTTATGCAAATTAACCATGTTGTTTGCCTTTTTTTAATAAGATTTTCAATGGATAAGAATTGTTGGATGTAAAATGAATGCATATCCAAATTATTGGTCAAACAATTTTTGATTTATTTTTCATGAATGTCATGCAAGTTGATAAACAACATTCATCCTCCATACAATAAAGGACTTGAACACAAGTTACATTACCATAGTACCATGGCAAGTTCAACATTTTAGTGTTAGAGTATTGAATAATTATTTGATTTCAAGGATTCAATGTTGAAGAATAAAATATTTTATAACAATTTAAAAGATTTTCTATTTCCTTTGACAAATTTTTGTTCTTTGAAAGAAAATGACACATCTTTTAGTCTCCAAAGCACAAATGGTCTAGTATTTGACTAAACAAACATTTGTTTGACAATATATTTGCATAGTAAAGATTTAAGAATTGTTGAGTTGATTTTGATGCACAATGCCTCATCAATGGGCTTTCCTTTGATCCATTGTGACATTGCAAATAGTACAAAAAATAAACCCATAATTGTAAAAGTCCTAAGACTCTACAATTTCCCTTTTTGATACATAGTTTTGTTGCTTAGAAGTTAGCAAATGTGTGGAAATGCACAAGTTGAATAATGTCACACATGATAATGTTAAGAATACATTAATCCAATTTTTGTAAATCAAAGGCCAGATTGGAATGTACCAATAGAAGGTGAAGTTATCACAAATCCACAACCAAAGGTTTTGAAGCAAATATGGACATGATTCCTTTGATTGATCGTGCACTTTGATTTGTAGCTTTAAAAATCACCACAAGTAGGTATCCTAACCAATGACCAATGGATCATTCTTGTAAAAGGATCCATTTGACCAATGGATCATTCTTGTAAAAGGATCCATTTGTAGGGTTTATTGTAGTGTTTTACAACCTACACCGAAGACAAAAGTGATCATAATAAGCATTGAGCATGCCAAAGCAACATGATCAAATAAAGAAAATTGAATTGTGAAGACTTCAAAACATAACTTTTGGCATCTATGCATGTTGATGAAAAGTAAATTATGAAACCACAACAAGATCAAAAGGCCAAAATTAGAAATTACAAGCTCTAAAACTTCAAGTGTCTACAAATTACACCAAAATAAATTCATGTTTAAAATGTTAGTATGGAATGCAAAAACAAATTTCCACAACAAATAAAATTTTGAATATAACCAAAAAAGAAAATCATGTAGTGGTAGTCAGCCCAAATATAAATTGAAATGTGGTGAATATTTGTCATTAAAAAATATTGCTTTCAATTGCATATTCCATTGAGGATGATCATGTTGAACAAGATCCTTGTTGTATTGGTAAAAATATTTGGTTTGAAGTTTCAAGAAAGTTTTATGGACCCTCATTTGCATGTAAATCTAATGCCTTTTGCAATAGCTTTCGCTATTTTCAATGCCCACTTTTAAGATCTTTTTAAACAACTTGCATTGTGGGTTGAATTACTTGATAGCATGCCTTGTTACACCACAATATTCTTTTCAAGCTTGTTGCATTTGTAGACATCATTTAAAGATCAAATCCACAAGTCAAAACTCAAATAGGAGATCAAGCACATGAGAATCCAACAAAAGAATGAACTTATAATGAAACGAATCAAACACATCATTGATGGTATGTAGATCCTTCACATTTTCAACATTGTAGTGCATTTCTTGTTTGATGTGGGTTACCATTATAATATAAGAACCATCAAAATTAGCACAAAAAACATCATGATGTTTTTTTCCAATTCCTTTCACACCATCAAGATATCCATTGTCCATGCTTCGCAAATGCACAACTTTTGACCTCCACATTCATCTCAATGGGTGTCTTAACCCTTTTTTTTAATCTTCAAAATATGTTTCTCCTTGCATTTGGTTCATTATCTATTGACTTTCCTTGCCCTTTTTGTCATTTCATTTTTCACCCTTTTTTTTAATAAATGATTACAAACACAACCTACATAAAACATAAATAAAATATTTACACAAAGACAAAATCTACACAAATATTTACATTCAGTGCTCCTTCAAGACCCTTCAACTTTCAATTCCTCAATGACAATGAAACCTCAAATTTTCAATTCAAAAATTTCAATGCAAACCATCAACACCCACTTTCAAAATGATAATGAAATTTGTTTCATTTGTTTTCATATTTACAACATGCCTTCCAATGTTGATGTGAACACCTACATTCAATCTTCATAATCACACATTGTGTTATATCATCCAACATGATTATGTTTGGTTTGAATGACCTAGCCCCCATAATTGCATTAATTGGGATTTCCCTATTTTAGGATGAAAACCAACTCTAGATCTAACAATCAAAGGGGTGGTTGGGTTTATTTCTGGTCAAAAAAGAATAAATTTACAAGGAGAAAAATAATAATTCCAATGCCCCATTTCCTTCTAGCTAAGCTACACCCTTCCCACCACTCATCCACATCTTCTCTTTGTTTTTTTCTTTTGAAGCTTCCCAATGCTTCAAGTTCTTCAACATTCTCCAAGTTTTTTTTCTTCTCCTTGTTTTTTTTTTCCCCTTCTTCTTCTTTGTTTTGCAAGCTACCATTGTCATTGCCATGATCATCAAAGAAGGAAAAAGAAAAACCCATTTTTCCTCTTCTTTGTTTTATTTGATTTTTTTAGTTCTTTCTTGCCATGAAATAATTTCTTCTTTTTCTTCTTCTTCCTTTGGTTGGGGAACTTTGGTAAGTTTGTAAACATTTTATTTGTTGGGTTTTACATTGTTTCAATCCTTCAATTAAATCATGACATTAATTTGTTCTTTGATTAAACTAGGTTATGAGGCATAATAAAAGAGGTCTTTGTGGTAGATACAATTCAATTCATGCTTTAACATCACCAACTTTCACTCATCACCATGTGACAAAGGCCACAATAATTGCAACAACCTATTAGAGCAACATGGGCTTATTTGACAATCCATTTTCCTTGAGCAAGGGTGCACCTTAAATCATAATGTTGAACCATTTGTAACATAGCTTATGGTGGGATTTTTTTGCATCTCACTACCACTTTTGTAATGTGTCACTTGAATATTTAAAAACATTTTTGTACATGTTCATGGATTCATTTTTGTAACTTTCCACTCATTTTATTTTCCAAATCAAAATTTTCCAGTCCTAATCTATGAGCCTTGATCACTCTATGCCATATTGCACATTTAATTAACAAGCCCCATTCCACACAGTATCCCCATCCACCATGAATGGTTTAAATTAACCATAAAACAAAAGACTAATACATTCATTTTAGGAAGAAAACATTGAATGTGGTCACAATAAAATAAATAATACTTTCATTAATGAAGGTTTCTAGGGTCATTATTAACACAATTAACAATGCAATGTCATTAGTAGAAAATGGTCATTTTGCAACTGTTCCGTGCGACTAATTTTTAGTTGCATGCAATATTTGCAACAAAAATCTTAATAGTTGCATTAAACAAATCGCATTGACATGAGTCGCAAATGACAAAAAACTTAGGATGAAAAAAAAAATCAACAAAATATGTTTTCATCCTTTGATTGGTCATGTACGTATTGTCAATTGCAACTAAAATGCGACTTTTTTGGTGAACGATGAGAACAAATTATGTGTTGCCACGTGTCCCAACTCTTCATAATTAAAAATATTTTATTATTATTTTGAAATAATCTAAAATGCTTAATTTTTATGTTTGGATGGTTTAAATTGTGACACGTGGTGCAATATTAATTTGTCACGTGACACATTAATTAAATTTGTCCAAATTTAATTTAAATCAATATTTTAAGTATGTAGGTTGAACTAAGTACTTACTTACCTATATACTTACCTACCCATATAAGCTAAACACCTATCTAGATAAAACCTATTTACCTACTTAGGTAGGTAAATAGGTAGTAGAAAAGTAAATAAACAAGTTATAGAAATAGGTAGTTAGGTGTAAGTACATGAATATTTATATTTTATTTTGGGTTAAATCATTTTTATTGACTCATCCCATATGCCCATCTTTAAAATTTGAGAATGTAAGACAAAACACATTGTTTATATATTTTTCAAGATGAGAATGAAAGCCAAAACATATGGGATAAACTTTTTAGTTGCAAGTCATTTGTGATTAAACATTTGTAACTAACTTGCAACATTTACAAATGACTTGTAACTAAAAAGTTTATTCCACATGTTTTGGCTTTCATTCTCATTTTGAAAATATATAATTAAGTAGGTAAGTGACAACTAATTATCTAACTAATTACCTAATTAATTAACTAATAAAATTACTAATTATTTAATGAATAAAATATTTTAAAAATTAACTAATAAACTTGCTAATTAATTAATTAGCAACTAAATTAGAAACTAACTAATTATTTATAGTAATAATCATCAATATCTTATGATTACTGATTTAATTATATTATTAGTTATTATTAAATATAACTTAATTTATTAGTTAAATAAATATTATTATTATTTAATTATAATTATATATTAATAATTATAATATGTCAACCAATTTAATTAATTACTAATTGGCTAATATTGAAATAATTAGATAATTATTAATAATTAATAAATTATTATTTTGTAACCAAATAAATTAATATAGTAACTGAAATATTCATTATTTTAATACTTATCAACTAATAATTATAAATATTGGGTACTAGGTTTTTTATATCTAATAATGTAATTAAACCTAGCCTAGGCTAACTATTTTATTATAATTATTCCCATTTTTATTTTCATTTATATAATGAATAATAAATTTAAATGTAAATATTTAATAATAACAATAACATTAATTCAATTATTATTGTAGCTAGTTGGTAGCCAAGGTTAACTATTTTATTTTTATTATTCATATTATTACTTCGTTCATTAAAGCTATTTATGAACTATTACAATAAATGTTTTATATTTTTAATAAGTATATTTTTACTTCGAAAATAATTTCTGCATTTGTATAATAATTTATTAGATTTCCATTCTAATTAATACAGTAATTATTATATATTAATAAAATAATAAAACTGAAAATAAAATCTATATATCAATAATTGATTATAACCATTGACTTATTAATAATTAACAATTATAAATTATAAATTTGAAATATAAGAACTTACAATTTTATATTAATATTTCCTAATAATTATTATATTAATCTAATAATACTTCATAATTGATTAATTATTATATTATATTATATTATAATGTCACTCGTTAAAACTATTATGATTTATTGTAATTAATTTTTCATTTTTTTAATAATAAAAAATTATTCATAGTAAGTACATTAGCCATTTGAAAAAATAATAATAATAATTAATTCAGTAATTGTATTTTTTTTTTTTATCATTCTATCATCATCATCATTATGTAATAAAATATTACTGCTTTCAAATTTTAGTCAAAGGTAATACTGAAAATTAATTTTTTATTGCATGTAATTAATATAAATATGTAATATAATATTAATACAAATAATAAAAAAATTTATTTGTAATAACTTTAAGATGGATAATAAGATGGTTTGGATAAACTTGTAATATGGGCACAATATATTTAGCAAATATCTTACATAAAATTTTAATATACTCAAAATATACATTATTTAGTGTAACCATAATATCAAGGTCATTTATGCAAATAATAATATTTGAATACACATATAATATTGTTGTTTATATACATTCAAAATATACATTTATAAATCTTAATACACCCAACTATATTCTTTAAAATTCAGAAAATACACCTTTGTATACTCATAGGAATGCAACTAAATTGGTCACATTTGCAACTAATGGGACATAAATTGTTGTTCTTGGATGAAAACTAAACTAAATGTTGTTCACATGCAAGGATGAGCACCAAAATAGTCACAAACTAATTGCACTATAGTTACAAATATGGCCAACACAAGAAATAGTTGCAAAAATGTCCAAATGTAGTTGCAAATAACTAATAGTTGCATGTAGTTGCAAATAGGGTGGCTATATTTTGGCCAATTTCTACTAGTGTACCTTCATCATGTGAATAAACCCTCATCATTCCTATAATGTAATACTCACAAAATAATTTTAAGCAAAAAATATATTACAATACTTCCATATAATTGTATTGTGTACCTTCACCAAAGGGCCCCTTGGTTCATGGCAATGTTTCAATATGTGAATATTGCAAAAATTGATTCCTCCATCACTTAAAGTTACTTGGGCTCCATGTTGCTTCGCATTGTTAATGATGATAAATAAATTATTTAAAAATTAATTAGTTATCGAACATTAATAATACATGATCATATGTATTTTCCATGAAATTATTTCCATTTCCAATGATTTTAGAATATTGTATTTCATTTTCACCTACTAAAACCTTAATATTTCTAACACCCATGATGTAGAAGTTTAACTTCTAACTATTCTCTTTCTAAAAGTAAAGTGCAAGTAAGTAAAGAGATTCCATGTTGTAGGCTATAACAAAATTCAATCATGTTCCTTTCATATTCATTCATGATCATAAAGTGATATGGTCACGTAAATAAGTTGTTGGTTTTTTACCCTTTCCTTTGGTGCTTAAATGGGGACCTTTAATACATTCATTATTGGCACAACTACTTGGTACCCACATACAAAGCATCTAGTGAACAGACACACACATGATTACAACAATTTTTTAAGACTATTGGGATGGGGGGTGTGTGGATTTTGAGCTTTCTAAAGTGAATTTTTTTGGTTACAAGAATCTACACAAATTAGGTTCAAGATGGGAAAAACAACATATTCCACAATATGGAGTAAGTAATCCAACGTGGTATATATGAGACTTTCACCTTCCAAATATCAACACAAACATCAACATCGTGTTGTATACAAAACCACAATAGTGTGAATCAACACAAAATACACATAATCCATTCCTGTAAATGACCCGAATTCCAAGGCTTTAATAGTGGCAGGTTAGGTATGGAATATCAAAAATTCATTGATATAGGCTACTAGAATAAGAACATATTCAAAGGAAATAACACATGTTTACAATGTACATGTGTATGAAATTGGAAGCACACAAAAATTCCAAAAAACAACAAAACAAAAACAAAGATATTGAATTATAATTGCTTTGACATACTAAATGCAAAAACATGATTATATACTCACCTTTTGCATAAACATGTTTGCTCCTTTGTTAATCTTTTGAAATAACTAAGTAGCATATTCAAATGAAATCACACATATTTACATTTTTATGAAATTACATGTTTACATGTGTATGAAATTTCAAAGACACAAAGATTCCAATTTTTTTTTGAAAGGACACAAAGATTTCAAAAGACATTGAAAAAAATAAAGAAATTTGTTTCTTTTTCGATATTTCAAAATCCATAAGGACATTTTTGAAACATTACAACTTACAATATGTTTATTTTTTAAAGCATCTAGTTGGAATTGACCTATAATAAATTTCCAGTTTGGAATTGTCTTTTTGTACGACATACGACTATAGCCCATTTCAGTTAAATTAGTTCCGATGAAATCATCATCATTAGAATTAAAACTTGGGCTCCACGTTGTTACGCACTACTAGTGATGATGAAATGACAAAAGAAAAGAGGGTTTACATTTGAAAACTTTGTTATTTCAAATATATATAAGATTCAAATTGTACAAAATACCACCCAATTATCATCCAAAGGGAGATTTAATCAGCCACCCTTGTTTTTAATTCATTGAAATTTTGGAAGCAATTAGGGTGGATAAACATTAAACCAACTAAACAAGTGGGGATTAAATCCTTGAATTAGGTATTAAGGGAGAAGTTTTTATTGGAAAATAACTTAATTTCAAAGAAAAGAAAAACATGTTAATGTCTTGAAATAATCTCAACATATTCAAATGAAATAACACATATTCACATTTGTATGAAATTACATGTAAACATGTGTATGAAATTGGAAAGACACAAAGATTCAATTTTTTTTTGAAAGGACACAAAGATTCCAAAAGACATTGAAAAAATAAAGAGATTTGTTTCTCTTTCAATATCTTAAGATCCATAAGGACATTTTCAAACATTACAACTTGTAAAATGTTTATTTTTAAAAATTCCAATTAGGAATCGACCTTTAATAAATTTGCTGTTTGGAATTGTTTTTTTTGTACAACCTACGACTATAGCCCATCCCACCTAAATCAACTCCAATGAAATCATCATCACTAGAATTTATGTACACTTCCATTCATTCATCTAAAATTATTGATGCCCTTTTGTTTTTCCCCCAACATGTGGGAATTGCAAGGATTTATTTTTTTGGGTCCAAGTTTTGCAAAAAGTGCCCTATGTCATCATGGCCACATATGAAGGTATTGTAAAAACTTGGTCCATTGCGATGGGTTCATTGTATGCAATACCCATATGAACATTGATTCATGTATTTCTATGAAAGAATAAAATGAGGGATTCAATAAACAAAGATGGTGGGGTTTGGGGGGGGGGGAGGGAGTTATGTAATGCATATGTAATATTTTCATTTGTTATCAGTGGCATCACAACTTGGTGGGAAGGTAGATGGATGGGGCTCAAGCAAATATGAACCTCATGCATATTGTAATACTTGGTCATTAGCAACATCATGACCTTGGTGGGTCTTTTAAATGGATAGGTAGGTTGGCAGCCAATAAGAGTAGGTCAATAGCTTAAAAAGTAGGCTAGGATGGTGGGTGTGTTAGTTCATAGCTAGGGGCAAGGAGGTAGGTAGGTGGGTCTAATTGGATTTGGAAAAAAAAAATTAATGAAAAGGAAGGTTTAATCAAAAATAAAAATAAAAATCAAATTGTGTTAACATGTGTGGTTAGCATAAGGATATGAACCAATAGAAAATTAGTGGCCATCCAACTACATACATCCCCAACTAGTGTAATCATGGAGGTTGGTTCATTAGCCATTTTATTTAATAAGAGGAATTTTGTGATCTAATTAGAATTGAGATTATTTACATTATCTTTGGTGGACATATGGATATTTTTCCCCCTTACATACATCACTCATGAAATGGTTTTGGCCTCTAACATAAAATATCCATAAATATTTAAAAGCACAAATTGTGATGTTTAAGTGTTTTTTGTTCAATGTGTACCAAAAATGAAACACAAATATGGTGGAGGCGAAACAAGCCATATGTTTTCATGAAAAATGTATGAAGAAAGCCAAAAGGCAAAGGAGGTTAAATGCACCATATACTTCCATGAAATGAGTATGAAAGAGACAAAAAATGACTCAAAGGTTGAATGCACCATACATTTTTATGAAATGTGTATAAAGGCAAAAAACATTTAGAAGGTCAAATGGGCCATACATTTTCATGAAATGTAAACATCATCATGCTTTCCTATTAAATATTTATGAGAATTGTGTGTGATAATTGTCATCACCTCTCTTTTACAAATATGATAATCTTTCTTTAACAAAGGGCATTCGCAACAATCAAATTTTCATAATGATTGTGAAAACATGTTAAATGTGTAAATATAATTTCAATATAATTATAAAATATTTGCCAATGACCCCATTCCAAATGGTAAACATTAAACATGAACAATAAATTAAATTTGGCATTGGTTCTGATGTAATTATAGGATAATGTCTAACAAAAAAATGTTTTCAAATTTTTTTAACAATATCCAAACTATGATTAACACTTTAATTATCTTTCTTACACAATATTTTGAAGGAAACAAAAGTGATTTAATGGTTAGAATTTCCCCCTTAAACCCTTTTGATCTTTTTTTCAAATTTTATTTTTTTCCATGAATTTTTTAAATGAACAAGGAAATAAAAATTTTAAGCAAAATTTTCAAGCTAGATGCCTCAAGGAGAAAGGGACTTTCCCCTAGGGGAAAGAGACAAAATGGTAGGTCCAACCATGTTCTTCCAAGGAATAACTTTCTTGGGGAGAAGGGGAGCAACTTCCCATGGAGAAAGGGGCTAAGTTACTTCAATGACCAACTTTTTGAATGTTTGACAAGAAATTGTAAGGGATAAAGTCCAAATCAAACATTCTTTATACCATTGAAAAAAACTTTCAAAACATAGATATCAAAAATGATTTTGCATTTTTAATTTGAGGCTATGAACTAAAAGTTATGATGATAAGATAATTGAATGCAAATTTTAATCTCCCTTTCTCCCTTGGGGTAGAAGGGGACTTAAAAATTTGACTCTTGGCTTTTCATTTTGCCATAATTTCAAATCAAAAATGCAAAATCATTTTCAATACTGTAGTATTTACTTTTTCAAGTTCGACATCTTGTTGCTAAATAATTATTTTATTTTGAGTGATTTTTTTAATTGAATTTTTTTCATTTAAATTGAAAAATATCTACATGTTATTCATCACCAATGTTTTGCTAAAACATTTTGGTTCACATCATCGGTTTTGATCCCAAATCCTCCCTTACATGAAATATGGCACAAATTACTCGCATATCTTTAAGCATTGAAAATTAGGGGTTTTTTCACATTTATTGCATACACAAAGTCAAAAAGGGAATTAAAAAAAAATTGCAATAAAATGATACAGTTTTTTGCAAGGCTACACTATTAGCCCATAAAAGGCATCCAATAGAACTTATTAGGGGTTGTTTAACAACAAAGGAGAAAAACAGCCTAGGAATCCTATGAAATTGGCTTTAATAAACAATAATTTTAAAAATCTTCAATAGGAAGGGACCTTAATTTTCTAAAATTTTGGCATTTTAAAAAATAATATAATTTCTATAAAACCTGAAAAAGTACTACGGTATCTACACTTTTAGAGCTTTCCAATGGTATAAAAAATGTTTGATTCAAAAAAAGTTATCCCAAGTCTAGTTTTTTTAAAAACATTCAAGAAAGTTTTTCCCCAAGGGAGAAGGGGACTAGGAAAATTTGACTCCCAACTTCCTTTTTGTCATAATTTTTAGCTCATAACTTCAAATTGAAAATGCAAGATCATTTCAGATATCTATGCTTTGAGAACTTCTCAATGGTATAAAAAACGTTTGATTTGCACAAAATTAATCCCCTTTATATTCTTGTCAAATATTTGGGAAGTTGCTATTTGGAGGAAATTGCTTCTAGGGGAAGTTACTCTTTGGGGCAACTTAATCATTTTTTCCTTGAAGAAATTGTTTTTTAGGGCAACTTAATCCCTTCCTCCCCAAAGAAGTTAATCCCTAAGGCAATTTAGTCTTTTTCTCCCCATGAAAGTTGTTCGCTAAGGAACATGGTTGGGGATACCATTTTGTCTCCTTTTCCTAGGGGCATTTAGCGTGAAGAAGTTGTCTAGAAGCTTTTTTTTTTCCATCCATTTTGTTCATGGAAGAATTTTTTTTTTTGAAAAAAGGATCAAACCTTGAACCCTTAGGTTGAAGGGTGGTTGTGAGGTAAGGTGGATCAATTTTGGCAAATAAATAGTCCATAAAAAATCCATTTGGTAGTGTTAAAATTATAGTTTACTACGATATCATTGTTTAAATGGGGGATTAAATGCAATTAATGAGATAATAAAGATTATGTCAAGAAAAGCCCAACTACATAATTTTTTTAACTTGGATGTTAAGGAGAATTTTTTTTAATCCATTAAAAAATGAATATGATATGGACTTTTGAAAATAAGGTACATTTTAATACATTTAAAAGTTCATATCTTTTTTCAAGTTAAAGTTTTTCTAATAATTTTTTTGCATCTATGTCACTTTTGCTTTAATATATCATATATTGAATCCCTATAAAATAACCTATACAAAATTCATAAACAAAAATGTATTTGTATCAAGCCAAAAACAAAATTCTAGTCCATATTTTTCAACTCCAAAAGTCCAATACTCTATATATGGATAATACAGGTTATAATTTTTCATGTAGATGTCTTTTTATTCAAGTTGAAAATCTTAATTCAATGGAAAATTTGGCACAATGATGATTTTATGGCATGTTAATGACATGTTAATCCATGACATTCTGTAAAAACTTGTAGTGTGATGCAAAAAGTGGTCCACCTTAACTTACACCCACCTTGAAAGGGGAAATTCTAACCATTAAATCACCTTTTTTCCTTGAAAATATTGTGTAAGAAAGATAATTAAGCGTTAATCATAATTTGGGTACAATAAAAATAATTTGAAAATATTTTTCTTGCTTGGCATTGTCTTGTAATTGTCTCAAGATTGGTGTTACATTTAATCAATTGCTCCTATTTAATGTTTGGCACTCCAAACTCCCCAAAGTCTAGATAAGTACATCAATGACATATGAGTGTCTCTACTATGGAGAAGATCCATTCTCACCATTCTTATCATCCTTATACACTTCCAAAAGTTGAACATCAATTCATTGACAAATTGAAATGAAAGACGCCAAATAGTGTTTGATGGGGGGGTATTTAGCATCTTGCCAAAATATGTGGAATTTGTAAAATTTCCAAATGTTGCAAAACATGTACATTTCATGTTGCAAGCATCGTGGGTAATTATTAAGCCTTGCGAACTAGAGTCATGTGAACTTGCCTTCTTTTCTTGCACACTAAAAAACTTCAATCAGTTGCAAATTACAACCATGTAATTACACCATCTCAAAACCTCCATTAGTTTGGTTAATTATAAATGGTCAATGTTTAAATTCTTCAATTTAAACATTATGATCTTATAGACAAATGTTACACTAAGGGTAACATTTTGAACATGGAACCTCATATCTACAAGGTGCACCTGTCCCCCCCACCCCCCCCCAATTCCATTCTACTTATTTGCTATTCTTGGTTGAGCTCAATTGTTTTGTGCAAATATTGAGGTGTGAAAGACTAAAACTTGCCTTGGCTCCTATACATGGGATTGGTCAAGTTATGTTTATATGGGAGAAGGGTCTTTAATCTCTAACTTGAGATCCCTTCAAGATGCCCGATATTTGTTAAGACACTAGTATGCCACCTAAAGCAAATTGGAAATTAAAAGGAGCCTTGGAAATATTGTACATCCATTTTGACATTAAATGTCATTTGATTTTTCCTTAATTTATAGCTTGATAATACCCAAGACTCCAAAGAGTTGACAAGATGGTTTAAAGTTTAAACCACTAAGCTAAAAACTCACTATGGAGGTGCTTAAAGTTTTTTGCCTTGGGTGAGCCAACACCTACATTGGTAGGATGGTAAAACCTGAAGCCCCAAAAATGTTTCAAGTTTTTCATTATTTGCAATGATTTTTTTCATTTTTTGCTATTAAAACAAAAATAAAAATTCAAGTTACTTCTAGACATGATGAATTTCCAATTGAAAGTAAGGTCTTTCTCATGAGTAATTTAATAGCTCCCAAGTATAATGAAGCCATTAAGAGGCCTCATTCAACAAGATGAAAATACTAGTTTAGGTGGTGGGTCACCTTAGCCAAAATTGTGAACCTTGATTGATAGGTTGGCAAGGATTTTATTGAAAAGATAGGCAAATTGAAAGGTTGGAATTTGAATTGAACAATGTCCACCACCAAAGCTTAAGTAAACCAAACTTGTGCTAGAATATGATTATGGGAGTGTAAACTTATCTAGGTCAAATCCACCATGGCATGGTGTACTACAATCAATTGTTTGGGGATACTAGGCGAAATTATTCTTGGGTGGTACCACTAGGAATATCACACCTTGATTTTTCTACACCCATTGACCTTTGAAAAATCATAGGAAACACATAAACAAATAATTTCATAATTTTTTCTTAATGAATACATTTATTAGGTTCCATAATTTTTTAATTTTCAATATAATCAAGAATATTCTGTATTTTGATGTTCCTAATCATTGCATTTAGAAAAAGTTTTAGGAGTGTCATGCTAGTTCTTTTCCTTGAACTTTTTAGTCAAAAACACAATTTTGAAACATGATTTGAGAATTTTCTTGGGAATTTTTCCTAAGGTAATTTGGAAGTCATTATATTTTTAAGGTTTTATTAGACAATTAATTGAGTAAGTATACTTTAGTTATGAATTCCAAAGTTAAAGGTATCAATATTTGAAGGGGCACTTTTGATTAGGGATACTAATTTTTAACATTTTTTAATTTTTTAAATTCCAAAATAAACTTCAAGTTATATATTATTTCTTTTAATTGATAAACATAAGAAATATATATATATATAGTTATGAAAACATTTAAAATAAAGGGTTCAAGAAAATGATTTGGCCATTTTTAGTTCCTTTTCCTTAAGGTGATTCCTAAAGGCACCATCCAAGGATGTTTTCACCCTACTTTGAACCTTGATCATATATTAAACCATGATCACTTACTTCATTAGCTTGAAATTTAGTTAGATCATATAATTGGCCAAAAAGAAATTGCAACCCTTCTTTAAATTGGTTTCAATTTTCTAGGTAAGCATGTAACACATTTTTCAAAAAGATTAGGTCCAAGTTGTAAGGTTTAATCATATGTCTACTTTTAATTGGTTGTATGAGATTATTCCTACATTCAATCTTGGGTTGTGTATATGTCAGTGGAACCCAAAATCTTGGGTTGAATTTTGAGTTGGTAGAATTGCACTAAAAGTTTGTTCGAATTTTCATGAGTTACTTGCATCTAAAACTCAAAGTTCCATCAAATTATAAAATTAACTAAAACCAGAAACAACTTGGTAAATCTTGGCAACTAGGAATTGATCAACATTTGACAACAACTTTTTGTTTGTTAAAAACACATATTTGAATTTTGTGAAAGGGAAATCTTGAGAAGAATGTTTGCCCATGCAATAGAAAAGAGTTGTTAAGATTGTGTTTAACCAATAGACTAGTTCACGCCCTTTCATGGTGGAGATGTTTTGGTTGCATGCATACACAATGTAATAATGACCTTTTTGCAACCATGTGTTAGTAATAACTTTTTTCCAACTAGAAAAATTGTTTGACCACTTCAATTTCCCCTCCTCATGGACTTACTCACATATGATTTGTTAATTGCTAGGGGTTGTAAGATCATTGAGACAACCCAATTTCCAACACAACATTTGAAGTGTTCTTCCACTATGTGGTTGATTATGCTAAAGCTTTGTTCCAATGTGAGGTTTGAAGGCGAGGCTCTTTTGAATCATCATTGGGATTTTCATTTCACAAATTTATTGGAGACTCCATGTAAGGACTAGCCAACTAACAATAAATTTATTAATTCAATGATGGCTTCCCTTTAAACTAACTCCTTTTGTATATTATTTACCAACATTGAGCGGTTATTCATTGTTAAATTACATAATCGTTGGTTCTAGTTTTAATTTTTTTAATTTTGAGAATTGAGACAATTTTCAATTTTTTAAAAATTTATTTTCTTACCTTGTTCAGTTTTTTTTTTTTTTTTTTTTT
>Ga0209611_10001693_pt1 | contig 38062 bp, 35 predicted proteins | sample S1TSphgellanicum_3_FD_187693 | JGI IMG/M metagenome (GOLD analysis project Ga0209611, IMG submission 187693) | Host-associated microbial communities from peat moss isolated from Minnesota, USA - S1T2_Fc - Sphagnum magellanicum MG (SPAdes) (version 2) | ecosystem: Host-associated > Plants > Peat...
TCCGCCGCCGCCTAAACCGCCGCCGCCACCACCTCCACCACCTCCTCCGCCGCCGCCTAAACCGCCGCCGCCACCACCGCCACCACCTCCACCGCCTCCACCTCCACCGCCTCCACCTCCGCCGCCGCCTAAACCGCCGCCGCCACCACCGCCACCACCGGCTCCGCCACCTCCTCCGCCGCCGGCTTCTGATCATCACCACACACTTCCAAATGGGCATTCGCTGCCCACCAAAAATGGAGGTGTTGATAAACACCACCATGCAGGGCTCATGAACAAGTTGCCACCCGGCGCTCATGTACGTGTAGTGGATGAACACGGCCATGAAATCTTGGAGGAGTGGTAATGCCCAGATCTCTTCGAAACACCGTTGGCAGTCTGCTTATATTGCCGATAGTTGTGACATGTCTCGTAATCGTGCCACTTCTTTTAGCAGTGAGCCAATTTGGTCTGCTGCTTACCGAGCGCGTTCGAATTCAGAATGCGGTTGAAGCAGCTTGCTTACTTGCTGCCAACGATGTTTCAAGAATCATCATCAATGACCCGACTTTTGGTTACGTATCACTGAGCAACTATCCACCAGTAGGAAAAGCAACCTACGCATTGGATGGTGAACCCCTACCGGTTATAGGTATCAATACTCTTGTAGGGACAATTCGGCAAAACACAATCATCGCCCGAAATCTGGACAATGACACCATGCTGTCACTTGCCGATGCGGATCGCGTTTCGCTTGGATCAACAATCAAAGAATTGAATAAGACATTGGCAAACGCACTCAGTGAAAAGAACAAAATAAACTTTGTTGACATTGAAGGAGAACGAGTCGATCCAGTAAAGGACGTAAAAGCACTTTTAAAAGAGAACTTGCCGAACAACGTTTCAATTGAATCGATCAAGTTATCGAACGGGTGGGTCACAAGCGGCGGCGGGTCATCCATATCCATTCCACTGCCAAAGGAACTTGCTGAAGTAAAGCCTGATCAAATCCAGCTTTCAAAATACAAGCCGTTTGTGGACATTAAAGTCGATAATCGCTCGTTTACGTTTGCTGGTGTTGGTAGCACTGCATCCATTGTTAAAGAATCAAAATTTCAAACGGCAGATGACAAACACATTTGTTCAATCGTCAACATCGATTGCGTTTTAACAATAGACAATCTCTGGGATAAACTTTTGCCATATGCAAAAGGCGCTCATACAAAATTACATTTGACCGCTTGCTGCGAACCCTACTCTAACCCTGATATCGGCCCACCCGGAGTGCTTACTTTGAGATTTTCAGGAGCTGCAGTGCCAGGAATGCAATCTTGGCACGATCTTCTTAATGCCAGCAATTTCAAGGACAGTCAAGTCACCACTTACGATGTTGTAGGTGGTGACTATCCGACAGATTCAGCTGCACGCATGAACCAATACATTCCGGATGTTCAACCGAGTACAACTCAACAATTTTCGGAGCACCTTTACTACTGGTTGAGAAACGGGCACTTACGCCCAAGGATAGATGCTGTCCTCACCATGCTTGATGATCAGTTTTCAAAAAATCCATTGAACGGCATTTATATCTATGAGTTCGATAAAGGCGGCTATATATCTCGTCGAATTTTGACACGCGATCCATTTCCTGTGGGAGTAACTTCTGAATCTCAATATTCAGCAACAGCAATTACAAACATTCCAAATGGTCCCTCACCTGTAATCGTGTTTAGAGACAACGTGAAAAATCTGGGCACCATAAATGGCGGGAAACATGCCGGTCAGCCTCTGTCTGGTTATCCACTCAATTGGTGCGAATTACAGGAATTCGGTTGCGACGAGCAAGCTGCACTGAATGCCGGTAAAGGAAGGCTTGGCACAAGACTCACACTCGTAGATCCGGAAGGTTGGGCATCGCCGGCTGAAGCATTGAGCAATATCGGTTTCAACCTTTTCAAAACCTTCGATGGCAAAATCTTGTTTATGCAACCAAGACGATCCTTTTATAGTGGGGGGCTCGCCCTCGATATTGAAATTGGCGGAACTGTATTCCAGGATCCAATGAACGACGTATTCTCTATGCAAAAACTTCGTTTAGCGCGGAAAATTTAAGTTGGAGCGAAATCGAGTCGCATTACCACTCGCTTATCCATGGGAAGACCGGATTTTTCTTCATGCTGCCACTGCTCAATAATTTCGGGAGTCCATTGATGGCGAGGCAATATTTCGAATCCAAGTTTTTTATAGAAAGGAGCATTCCACGGTACTTCTTCAAAGGTTGCCAGATCCATTGCTACCAAGCCTTTTTCTTTCGCCCAGCTACATGCAGTTCTGATTAACCGGGTTGCCAACCCGCGTCGGCCGTGGGCCATCATCACATCAATCTCTTCTAAAAAGACTCTGTTTCCGAATATTGAACAAATCGCAAAGCCTACGGTTTTATTATCAAGACATACTACCCATACCTGTTGCTTTGCAGTTAGCTCGCGAAGCTTATCAGGATCGAATGTACAAACGTTTTGATCGGCATCGGTGATTGCATCCAATAATCCCGAACCATCAAATCTGTGCGCTGCTTCAAGTTCTATTTCTTTAACTTCGGGCAGATCGTTTAGATTAGCCAGTCGAATTTCGTAGTTGTCCATTGATACCTTCAGAAAATTCGCAGGCCGCTTTGAGCGAAGGCAACCAATCCAGTTATGTATTGAGTGGTGGTTATAACATAGACAGCGACGTAAATTCGACTTTGTCTTGACATACCGTATCCAATTGCTGGTCCATAAGGACGGCTAGTGTAAAGAGAACCATATGTGGTGGCATTAAGGGCAATTCCCAGAATCTCTTGGGAATCGCCCCTATTTTTTTCGCCTAAACAGGCGCTAATCCTGCGCCCAGAAACCGTTTGCTGGACACAACTTGGACATAATCTTGATTCTTTTTTGACTTCTAGCGCGGGTTTTTGGGGGTATAACGGAATCGTCACCACGAGGTGAGGTTTACTTAATGAATACTTCAAAAACAGAACAGGACCAAACGGAATCAGAGTTGTCCGCCGCCTTGGACAGAGTAGCTAAGGCGGCCGGATCGCTTCATTTATCAAAGGAGCGGGTTTGCGATCGACTGAAAAAACGGTTATTGAATGCCAATCCGAACAGTATCCCAAATAAGTTCGCTGCTCTAAAAAGACCAATGTTTAACTCACTGGCTGGGCCCTAGGACACCACTGAGGCAAACCCCAAACAAGTCATCCTTTATCCAAATCATCAATGCATCGCTTCGCTGAAACCGGTGCAGAAGGTATACCATCATGAACAGAATAGTTGTTAAGTTCGGCGGTACGTCAGTAATGGACGCCGAAAGAATTACGCGGGCAGCAGGCATAGTTGCAGAATTGAAACGAGGTCAAACAGAGTTGGTCGTGGTTGTTTCAGCAATGGGACACACCACTGATGAACTCATCAATCTTGCTCAAAAGGTACAGACTAAACCGAACGACAGAGAATTGGATCTCCTTTTATCAACAGGCGAACAGGCAGCTGCAGCTTTACTAACCATGGCACTGGAATCCCGGGGGATAAAAGCACGATCTTTTACGGGAGCCGGTGCCGGAATTTTAACTGGCAGTACATTTGGAAATGCGCGAATCGAAAGCGTTCAAACCGAAGTTCTAGAACTCTGCTTGCAGGATAACGTGGTTCCCGTAGTGGCGGGATTTCAGGGCATATCAACAGATGGTGAAATAACCACGTTAGGACGCGGTGGCTCTGATACGACTGCCATTGCAGTAGCTGCAGCTCTTCACGCGGAAAGGTGCGATATTTACACCGACGTAGACGGCATTTATACAGCCGATCCCAGGATTGCGACTAACGCGTTCAAGCTCGAAACACTTTCATATAACGAGATGCTCGAAATGGCCAAATATGGTGCGCAAGTGCTAAATGCACGTGCGGTCGAAATTGCCAGAGATAAGTCTGTGTCAGTTAGAGTAAGGTCAACTTTTGAGCCCTCTAATGAAGGCACTTTGATTGGTCGCCCGCCAAGCAAATTTACCGACTTCACCGGCATCGGTGTTGATACTGATACAGCATTTGTGAGAGTCAGCCTCAACCCACCGCGCTCCGACGCTAAAAGTTATATGCGAGTATTCAGGCGCGATCGCTCACATCGCAAAAACAAACTTGTGAGCCTGCTCTCTTCAGCTCATATTAATTTCGAGGTTGGTTGCACGTTCAATATAGTCGCACACGAGCTAGATCTGTGCATCGAAAAAAATGAACTGGAAAAATCTATCGAAGTCCTAAGACAGAACCTGCGAACAGGCGAGGAACTTTTTGTCGATATGGGATTAGCCAGAGTATCGATCATTTCTCAAGAGATGAGTTCTACTTGCGAAATTGATGCCGTATCCTCTCTCAGCAAAAATAATCTTCCGATTAAGTTGTTGGTGCGGACCGCCAAACGCCTGTCCTTTTTCGTGCCTGCAACTCGAAAAACGGAAGCGGTAAATTTACTGCACAAAAAGCTAGAACGAGTACGTTTGTCTGCTTGAAGTTGAGCGGTCGGTTCTCATTTACCCCATGAGATAATGCGGCCATGGACAAAACGCTCTTCGCCCAATATTTCCCACTCTTGTTTATAGCAATATGGATTGGTGCGCTTTATTTGTTGTCGTTGATCGGTGGTTGGAGCGCTCTTGCAGAAAAATACCGCTGCGATAGTGACATTACCGATAACTGGAGAGGTTGGCAAAGCGGGTACTTTGGAATTCTGCATTACGGGGGTTGTTTATGGATAGCAACGACACCGCGCGGTCTTTGTCTTAAAACAGGACCTTTCTTCATTTTTAGTGCCTTTCACCCGCCCCTATGTATTCCCTGGGAAAACATAGCCAGTGTCAAAGAAGGGACTTTTTTCTTCGTTCGTCTCACCGATTTTCAAACGACCAATCCAAATGTGAAAGTCTCCATCGCCGGCAGCGCAATTAGAGATGGGGAACGTTTCTACGCCAATAAAATCACGGCAGGCTGAACAACATTAAACAACGCTTAAAAACCAGATTAACTCTTTGCATCTCCGTACAATGTATGCAAATTGCATACGAATTTCGGTGCGTTCTTTTTTCCCGGTCAGGGGAAAGCTACGAGAACCAAAAGTGAAAAAGCCACATCTTGTTCACAAATTTGATTCAAAATATAAATCCTCGCGAACATCCCGAGTCCGCAGCAAAGTCAGAGAACGAGAACTAAGTTTGGTTCGAGGATAAATCAATGGCATTAACGGACACATTAAGGAAACTCTTTGGCATTCAGCAGAAAGAAAACGATGCCGTAAGAAAGACAGCACCGAAACGCAGCACTGCTGGTGAACAAAGCACTGACACCGAGTCGGAAAGCTTCAAACCGACACGGACAACGTCGAATCGTCTCAAGGCGATGACCTCTTCTGATGCATCACCACCACCGCCGGATAAACTAGGCGGTCACCTTGCGACAACGCAAACCGGTGAGCTCAAATCGCTCGGTAAAACGGACGACAAAAGCGCTCGATCAGAAACATTGAAAGCCTCGTACTCCCGACTAGCTGCTTACGTGCAAACTTTGCCGGAACACCAAAAGCAGCAAGCCGTAAAAACGTTGCCCAAAAACGAAGGCGCTGAAATTGTGCGCTCGATAGTTCAAGATAATCCAACGAAAATCTAAGTTGGGTCTTTTTCAGATGATTTTTCAGGGATTCGTTTGCGTCGAAAGACATCAGTCTTGAGAGACGTAACTCTGTCTAAAAACAAAATTCCATCCAGATGATCAATTTCGTGCAAAATAACACGCGCTTCGAATCCTTCTGCTTTTAAAACCACCTTCTCGCTTTTTTCATTTAATGCGGTCACTTCAATAGAGTTCGCTCTCACAACATTTGCCGTAAAGTCGGGCAAACTCAAGCAACCTTCTCTACCCATAACCGAACCTTCCTGGGCAACAATCTCCGGATTCACAAGTATTTGTTTGCCATGGTGGCTCGTGCATTTCTTATTGCGCGAAGCATCAATTATAATGATGCGCTGCAGCGCTCCTGTTTGAGGAGCTGCAATGCCAACGCAGCCCGGTGATGCGTAAAGTGTTTCGCAAAGATCAGCGATGAAACCTTCGAATGCGCTGTCGAATTGAAATACCGGTTGCGAAACCTTTTTTAGTTGCGGATTCGGATAAATCAGAACATCAAGAACTGCCATTAATCAAAAATTGCCATTAAAGCTCAACTACATCTACTTCTCTCACGGAAATATCTACGGCAAGGTGTTCAGCAACTGCTTGCAGCTCGCGCGTGAGGTGATCTGCCTTTAGAGACTTTGGTACTCTCGCTTCCAAAATCATAATAAAAATGGATTGCTTTTCGGAAGTTCTACTTGTTTGTACATCGGTTATATTGCCACCCAGAGCGGCCAACTTTCGCGTAATACCGGATACGATGCCCGGTTTATCGGCACCATAAACCGAAATCACAAAAATTGGATCGTCACTGTCATTTGACTTCAATTCTTCTTCCGACAACAAACGCACATTCAGAGCAAACCCAACCTTTTGTTGAACTGGTTTCAAACGCTCAGCCAAATTTTCAATTGATGTAGTTTCAGGAAGACTTACCATCAAAATGATGGCAAACTCTCCTCGCAAAAGGGTCATGCTTGAATCGAGTAAGTTGCAACCTTGCTCGAATAAAGCATCGGTTAGTTCTGCTACTATCCCGACGCGATCGCGCCCCACACCGGTCAATACAACAGTCTGACTCGCCATTAAAATTCATCCCTCAAGTGCTAAACCCATCATATATCTGGTGTTCAAATTTTCTGGCTGTAAAGCGATTAACTCATGCTTATCGGGCTCCTAATATTCGATGAGATGGCGTATTAATTCAAAGAATTCAACAAACGGGATTCAACAAACGGCTCAATTGAGGAAAAGATCTTGAAATTATTGGCTCCAATATTCCTGTCATTTCTCATTGCATCCTGTTGCGGAGTCCTCGCAGAGAGCCTGACTCCAGATCAGCAAGAAGAAGTGAAAATGAAAAGTCTGGATTGGATGAAAGATGAAAACATAGCCGGCACCTTAAAGAAAGAGAAAAAGTACGCGGAAGCGCAAGCAATTTACGAGCGCGAAATGACAGAACGGAAAAAGCTTGGTCTAGATCTTCTACCGCAATATGAAAACCTCGCCTCAATTTTTCTTTTGACAGGAAAGAAGGATCAAGAAGAAGAAACCTATAAAAACATGGTTGCTGAGCGTGAAAAGCTTAACGGTCCAGATGATCCGCAGGTAGCATATCCACTTAGAGTTTATGCAGATTGTCTGTCCAGAAATGGAAAAACAGCCGAAGCGCAAAAACTCCGCGAACGTGCTTTGAAAATAGAAAAAGAAGCAACTGCAATCCCCAAATTCCCAAAAATAACTGCCACTGTAGGTTCACCTGAGCGGGTTGCAGAAGCTGAGAAGATGCGTGCTACTGGCGATAAGCTCATGCTTAGTGAACTACAAGCCAAGGCGTTTGCATATTTCAATCGAGCAGTAGAACTCGATCCCCAAAATGCACCAGCTTACAACGATAGAGGTGAAGCGCGGACGTTTATCGGCCAAGACGCCAGTGCTTTAGCTGACTACGATAAAGCTATAAAATTGAAACCAGATCTTGCAAAGGCTTATGTGAATCGCGCTCTTTATTATGAAAATCTGAAGCAATATCCGAAAGCAATTTTGGACTTCAGTAAGGCAATTGAACTCAATACGAAAGATACAGAAACAATGGGTTCTAAAGCCAAACTACTTGCTGAAATGGGCAAGCAGAAAGAAGCAATCGATACCTATTCCAAATTGATAGCAGTCGATTCTGCTTTATATTGGCCGTACATTCAACGTGCACAATCATATAAAGCAGCAAAAAACTACAAAGCAGGAATCGACGATATTACGACCATCATTAATCGAGCACCAAAAGATCCAGAGTATTATCAAACCAGAGCAGAAATCTACGAAAAAAGCGGTGACATGCAAAACGCGCTTAACGACTGGAACAAGGTCATCGAATTAAATCCGAAATACTCAATCGCTTATCACGAGCGTGCGAAAATTTATGAAAAGCTAGACGGCCGAAGATCTCAACGGTCAATTGCAGATGATACCATGGCGAAAAAACTAGGATACGAATAACTCCGACTCGATGAAACGAACTGCACTCGCCTGCCTTACTACAATCGGATTAAGTTTATCTCCAGCGCATTCAAGGGATTTCGATGCGGAAGGCTATAAGCCCCAACCGCGCCCGAAATTTGAAGGTGTATACAAAAAGAATCATGCGCTTTCGAACGCGCTGATCATTTGCAAAGGAAAACTCACTCGGCCCGAGGATGTCGCTGTAGATCCCAATGGCACCATTTACGCAGGAAACGCAATAAGCGGTACGATTTCTCGAATCGTTTTAGCACCAGATGGCAGTCAATCTATTGAGACATTTGCAGAACCCGGTGGTGGTTCTACGTTAGGACTTCTTTTCAACCATGAGGGGAATTTGATTGCCTGCAACACTTTGCTTGGCCTTATTTCAATAAACCAAACTGGCGAAGTGTCCGTGCTCACAGATCGTTCTAACGAAGAAAAATTGACATTCCCGGATGACTTAGACATCGATAGCACGGGCAAGATTTACTTCTCAGATGCAAGCAACAAGTACAACAAGCTTTCGGGCATGCACAGCTACGAATTTGATTTCCTAGAAGGAAGAGCGCATGGCACTTTGAATGTATATGATCCCGCCACCAAAGAAACTAAGTGTTTGCTAAAAGGTCTATATTTTGCCAATGGTGTAGCACTTTCAAAAGACGAGGATTTCGTTCTCGTATGCGAATCATCCCGTTACCGTCTGAGGCGCTATTGGTTGAAGGGACCCAAGGCAGGAACCAACGATATATTCGTAGACAACCTCCCAGGACTACCTGATGGTGTAACGCGTGATCCACAGGGTGGTTATTGGATAGCGATTCCAGCCTTGCGAACAAAATATATTGATTTGGTGCAAGGCTCCGCCCATTTAAAAAACTCTCTAGGACACTTTCCGGCCGAAATATGGAGAAGCACCAAACACTATGGTCTGGTTCTTCACATGAATGATTCCGGTCAAATAGATCGCAGCTTACACGATCCAAAAGGCAGATTCTATTTCATCACAAATGTAGTTCCCTGGAAGAACTATTTGTTCTTCGGAACACTTGATGGCAACAGTATCGCCAGATACGAGCGTACTAACGAAACCAGTAACAAGTAGCGCTGAACCAAATTAACTCGGGATAGACAGGTGACGACTTCTAACGCCGATTATCGTTGCCAGATTGAACAGGAACTGGCTGAAGCTCTAATGTCTCGTCTGCGGCGAACGAAGAAGTCGGGCTAAATGGCGATTTCGGATTGAATGGAGTGTGTTCGTTCACATGATGAGCCAGACCGAAGAATCTACACATTTTTATGATGAGCCAGGACAAATCGAATTCAAAAGGCAGTTGTCCCGTACGAGCCGAACCTGGGTAGGCGTGGTGGTTATTGTGCCAACCTTCTCCCATGGCGAGAATGCCCATCAACCAAAAGTTGGTGCTATCGTCGGTGGTACCATGAGTCTTATAACCAAGAAATGGCATGTGGCAAAGTGTATTCACGAAAAGCGGAATCTGTTGCACGATGAGACCCGCTAACACACTAGCTAAAGCAACTTGCCAGCCAAACACCAACCAGAGAATGCCCCGGAAACCGAATCCTATTGCTGAGTTGGTGAGGTGAGCTTTTTTGATGTCCCCACCACGTTCTAGAAAGCGATAAATGGGGTCGTTGATCAAATCGATGGCTTGACGGTTTGGATCAAGATAAGCCGGATAGGTTCTTCTTAAAAACCATCCACAGTGCGCGCGCCAGAAACCGTATTTTGGTGAATGCGGATCTAATTCCGTATCTACGTAACGATGGTGAGCACGGTGATTAGTCACCCACCAAATAGGTGAACTCATGAAGCCTAGATAACCAGCTGCGACAAAGAAATATTCAACTGCTTTAGGACACTTGAAAGATCTATGGGACAGTAAGCGATGGTATCCAATAGCAATACCAGTGCCGTGCCATATGTAGAAAATTATGAACATCGTCCAGAATTCGGCCACGGTTTTTCTCCTCTCGGCTATTTACGCTTAAAAAACGCAGATAGGCTCAATGTTGCAATGTTAGTGGGTATTGCTCGAAGAGATTGTGAACTTTACGAATTGTCCAGGTTAATCTCTCAAATCTTTACTCAATTAATGTGCCTGGTTAAGGGTTGGCCACCCAATTATCGGCATGCATCGAGCAATTTCATAGCTTCACAAGCGGTAGTAAGGGGCCGCTTACCCTGTTCGAAACACCTCACTTCGCTTTTAGCACCGCATCAACACCCGAAATGGGAAACTGTCCTTGTTAAGAGCATAGCAAGAGCTTACCTTAAACGTGGAAGCTAGCCTGCGAGACCGAACCATGTCTTTGCGATCAGTAACATCAAGATCTGCAAAGACGATTTTATCTTTGTATTGTTTCCTAATCTCGCTGACTATTGGACTTACTCTTGCACAAATTGGGCATTCGCGTGAATGGATAAAAACCACAGTTGCATCACTTTGTAATGTAGTGCCACCAGTGACCGGAATTGGCTCCGTTAGAGCCGTTCCAGCATATACAAAAGGTACAACAACCATAATTGCCGACAAGAGAATTATTCGTAAAAATCTAGGCATTGGCTTCAACCTTCTCGTGCTTTTATTTTAAGAGATCTTCTTCTTTCAGTGGCTCAAAGCGAACCGTTTCCAACTGTTCGTCCTTAGTAGCATGTCCATCTAAACTACAAGGCAATGCAAACCAGAATGTAGTCGCCAACTGTAGATTCCAGGTTAATCTCGTCTCGATTATAGCCTTCGAAATGGCTTGAGGTGAACGAAGCTCGGGAGAGACCGTCGAATAAAATTCGCAATATCGTCGCTCGATTTCCTTTCGCTCCGCAATGTCTCTAAAAAGAATTAGCGATATGAAAACACTCACGATTCCCATTACAACCGGCGTGATCACAACCTCGTGCGGCATTTGAATCTTTTCGAGTTCTATTTTCGCCCCGCTTGCCAAGACAGAAATAATTAGACAGGCAGGAACGAGCCGGCGAGACCTGCAAAAAGTTTTCTCTAAAAGAAAGTCGGTGTATCGATCTTTATCCATCCATAGGTGAAATTCCCCGAATCGCCTCCGGGTAAGCGGTTTTGCCCAAAATTGGCTGTAAATTTGCCCTAAACGTCGCCCTACATTTGTCGATAGAGGAAGTACTCGGTGTTACTGGGGTAAGTGAGAATGCGCAGGGTCATTTGCGTTCTTACTTCAGTTTGTCCCTCCAGTTTGTTGAATTCGAATTTCGACAACTCGGTGACAAATCCTTCCAGGCCTTTATCAGGCACAATAACTGCTGCAATTATCGATTTTGCTTGAACCGCTATCAACAGGCGAAGCGTGCAATTTGCAGCCGCTTTCATGTTGGGAGCGGTTTGGTCCTTTAATCTTCGCAAAACCTGCTAAAGCAAATCAACCGAAATTAAAGGTTCGGAACAGCTTTCAATAGCATTTGCAATTCCGGCATCGTTTCGGAAGTTGCCTTCTCGCCTGCAGCGATCGTGCGGAGAACTATCGCTTTGTCTTTAGTGTTCGCTGGCGTGTCAATGATATCTTCCGGGTAAATTAGAAAATCGGCTTCTTCAATGTGGTTTTTGTCAATTTCAGCTTCCATAATGTCTGTAACTCGTCCAGCAAATGCGCCGAGATTTTTAAATTTTCGCTTTGCCTCAATTTCGATTGGCGCATCGGCGACTACACCGATCACAAAACGCGCACCAAGAACTCGGGCACAGTTGGTAGGGAGATTGGATCTCAAACCTCCATCCACAAAGAGTCTGTCTCCTAACGGCACGGGGCGCACCAGTGGTGGTATTGCGCTGCTTGCTACAACGGCCTCGGTTACATCTCCTCTGGAAAGGATGCAACTATTGCCTCTTTTCAAATCGGTCGCAACGGCAGCAAAGGGTATTTTCATTTCTGAAAAATCCTTTGGTAATCTGGCGTGAAGAAATTCGCGCAGATGATCGCCCTTTGTAAGCCCAGGGTATCGTGGCCGCCCAACTCCCAATAATTTTGACATCGTCGTACCAATAACTCTTATGGCTATCGACGGCACCAATGCTCGTTGCAGTGATCCATTTACAACGATTTCTTGAATTTCGTCTATCGGCACTCCCGCTGCATAGAGCGATCCAATAATGGCTCCTGCACTGGTTCCAATTATGTAGTCTACCTTGATGTGATTCTGTTCAAGTACTCTTAGCACTCCTATTTGTGCAAATGCTTTAGCACCACCACCTGATAATGCAAGAGCGACTCTAGGTTTGGGTCCTTCAACTTTCGGGACTTTCCTAACGTACGCATCACTTGGATCTACTTTGCTTTTTTTACCATTTTTATGAGCGGGTGGAATAGCTGCAGCTTCATCAATAGGTGGGGCGAGCGCTGCTCTGGCTTTGGCACGCCCGTCAATCTTATCCAACAATGTTGGCGCAGCTGGTGAAGCACACGCTTCAATGAGCATTTGCTGAGTTCCAATCACAAGAAAGAATACCAACGCTTTCGAGAGAAATGCTTTCAAGTAGTTCATTTTGAAACTCATGGGTGAAATGGTTGACTAGGATTGGAGCTAATTGTTGCAGGAAAATTGATTTATTTCAGGTTCAATGGTGCCTGACCAAAAATAGCGGCTGAACTGGAACTTCGTACATTGATAAACGTCTTCTGACGAAAGAGCCCGTGACACAGGCGGTTCCAAGTTTACGATGCAAACCACAGACAGAAAAACGGCGTCCCGAAGCAACAACAAATCGTTATCCGATTTGATCGATCAGTTTGAACGCCGCAGTTCAGAACTTGCATTTCTCTCTTTTGGCAAAGACAGGAAGAAAAGCCTTCCATACAAAGAACTCCTACATCTCATCAGAAGATTTTCGGCGGGATTGAAAAAGGAAGGTATAGAGAAGCAGGACATTGTGCTTTTGCTATCAGTCAATACTCCAAATCTATTCATTTCAGCATTATCAATCATTTACACTGGAGCCATCTGCGTACCGGTTGATCCCCAATCCAGCGATGAGGTGTTAGCCCACATTGTCAATGATTGCAAACCTAAATTGGCACTTGCTGACGGCAAGGGCTTGGAGCGCCTGCGCAAATTGAAACTTGGCAAAAAGCTTCCGATTTGGAGTCTTGATGAAGACGAGGATGAAAAGGATCCAGATAATTGGCGAGCACGAATGAGCAGGGTAACCAACGCTGCTGAAATTGATGAAGACGATCGTGCCGTTATTTTCTATACCTCTGGAACTTCGGGCATGCCAAAGGGCGTGCCACTCACGCATGCAAATTTGATGTCTCAAGTAGAGGCAATTCGAAAAACCAAGGTCGTGCATGCCGGCGATCGTCTGCTTTTCCCACTGCCACTTTTCCATGTTTATCCATTTATGGTTTTTCTTTGTGCATCATCATTAGGAATTCCAATTATTATTCCGAAATCTACAACCGGTCCTGAAATCATGCGTGGGTTGAAAGAGGGAGAAGCAACTCTATTGTTGTCTGTCCCGAGACTTTTGCGCGCTCTTTACAGCGGCATCGAAAAGAAATTTCGGGAGCACAAATTAAGCGGTGCAATCTTTGATGGCGGAAGAGCGATCTCCGAATTCGTTTTTGAATGCACACGATTCAACATAGGCAAAACTTTATTTGGCAAAGTGCACGAGCAATTTCCGAAACTGCGCTTATTCATTTGTGGCGGTGCCGCTTTGGATCCGGAATTAGCGCGCAACCTCAGAGCTCTTGGCTGGCAATCTGCTGTTGGATATGGCTTGACTGAAACATCTCCTTTATTGACATTACGAATGCCGAATAATACCGATCTTGAAAGCGCGGGCAAAGTGATACCAGGAGTAAAACTTCGCTTTCAAAAAGTTGAAGAAGAAACGGCTGAAGAAGGAAAAAATGACAAAGACGATAAGGACGTAAAAGAAGAACCACAAATGGAAATTCAGGCAAGAGGGACTGGAATCTTTTCCGGTTACTTGAATCTTCCTGATAAAACAAAAGAAACATTCACTGCAGACGGATGGTTTAGAACCGGTGATATCGGCTTCTTAAAGAACGGAAATCTGCATATTACAGGTCGCATTTCTTCTCAACTCAAAAGTGAGGGTGGCAAAAAAATTCAGCCTGATGATCTTGAAGAAGCCTATGGTAAATCACCAGAAATTAAAGAAATTGGCATATTGCAGGATGACAACAAGTTGGTGGCGCTCGTGGTGCCCGATCCTAAAGCAGTCGGCACTGGCGATGCAACGAAAAAAATATCAGAAGCTCTGCAAAAGGCCGCTTCAGGATTGCCTAGTTATGATCGGGTAAGCGATTTTGCAATTTCTAAGCAACCGCTGCCGAGAACGAATATCGGTAAGCTTCGCCGTCCAGAACTGATCGAACAATATGAAAAAGCGAAAACAGAAAGCAAATCAGGCAAGCCAAAAGGACACTCTTCCGAAGAACAATTCTCTTCTGAGGATCGCGCTTTACTCGATGATCCTATTGCGAAACAATGCTGGGAATGGTTGAAGGAGCGATTCCCCGATGCAGATCTTTCATTCGACACAGCTCCCTCCGTTGATCTCAATATCGATTCACTTGAGTGGGTAAATCTAAGTCTCGAAATTCGCGATCGACTCGGAGTAGATCTAACTGAAGATGCAATTGGGCGAATTGAAACCGTTCGTGATCTATTGAAGGAAATCACGGATGCTGCTCAAAGCGGTGATGATGCAATTTCTCCGTTTGAAGAACCAGAAAAGATACTGGATAACAGCGCAAAGCAATTCCTAAAACCATTATCCCCAGCAATGACATACATGTCCTATCTAATGTTTCTGGCTAATGCTGCTCTTATGCGAACCTTGTTTAAGGTAGAAGCCATTGGGCTTAAGAATGTGCCAACTACTCATTGTGTATTAACCCCAAACCATGCAAGTTACCTAGATGCACTTGCACTGGCTGCTGTTCTGCCTTTTGAACGATTGCATAAGACTCACTGGGCTGGCTGGGCAGGTATTGCCTTTGCCACACCAATAAATACATTCGTCTATAGACTGGCCCAATCTATTCCGATTGAAGCAAGCAAATCGCTTATGTCAAGCCTTGCTCTTGGTTCTGCAGTGCTTAAAAGACGAAAGAATCTCGTCTGGTTTCCAGAGGGCACACGCACAATGAACGGCAGATTGCTGCCATTTAAACCAGGTATCGGAATGATTCTTGAGCATTTCGATGTGCCGGTTGTACCTATCTTGATCCATGGCAGCAGACAAGCACTTCCTCCTGGTCGCTTTTGGCCGACATTCAGAAAGATAGAAGTGATATTCGGTGAGCCCAAACATCCGGATGAACTTGCTAAACTTGGGGAAGGGGATAATGTTCCGCAACAAATTGCAAATGCGCTACATGACCAGGTTCAAGCGCTGAGAGATGCCCGAAATAACAAATAGACTTTTGCCTAATTCTCCAGATTTGTTGCATATTTCTGCAAGCATAGTTACAAAGAGACAGGTCACTGGTTAGTATTTACAAGTCTGTCTTTCTCCCCAGAGGTATCCATGCTGCCTACTAAAGCTTACGCTGCTCAATCAGAAACCAAACCACTTGAACCGTTCAGTATTGAACGACGAGAACCAGGCGCCAACGATGTTCTCTTAGAGATTAAATATTGTGGGATATGCCATTCAGATTTGCACCAAGCTCGTAATGAATGGAAGAACAGCTCGTACCCCATGGTGCCAGGGCATGAAATTGTGGGTGTCGTGACTAAAATCGGATCGGATGTAAAAGACATCAAGATAGGCGAAACCGTGGGTATTGGATGCTTTGTCAATTCATGCCGAAAATGTTCAAGCTGTAAAAACGGCGAAGAACAATACTGCGCGAATACTGCGTTCACTTATAACAGCACCGATAATGGTACCCCCACATATGGTGGCTACTCAACTCAGATCACCATCGATCGAAATTACCTTTTAAAAATTCCAGCCGGACTTCCTCTCGATGCCACCGCACCACTTCTTTGTGCTGGTATCACTACATACAAGCCACTGAAAACATGGGGCGCAGGTCCAGGTAAAAAAGTTGCCGTGGTTGGTTTAGGTGGTCTCGGACATATGGCAGTAAAAATTGCCAAGGCGATGGGATCAGAAGTTACCGTTCTAAGTCGAGGCGAACAGAAAAAAGAAGCAGCCAAAAAATTGGGAGCAGACAAATACGTTGCTACCAACGTGGCTAAAAATATGGAAGACCTGGCCGAATATTTTGACCTCGTTGTAGATACAGTTTCTGCCGACCACGACATAGATGCAATATTGAGTACCGTCAAACTTGGTGGTGTAATAGTTTTGGTTGGCGTTCCACCCGAAGGCGTTAAATTCAATGCCCACAATATAATTTCGAAACGCCGCATATTTGCGGGTTCAATGATCGGTGGCATCGCTGAAACTCAAGAAATGCTCGATTTCTGTGCCGCTCACAAAGTTACTGCCGACATCGAACTGATCGACATCAAAGATGTAAACGATGCCTATGAACGAATGGAGCATGGCGATGTGAAGTACCGCTTTGTCATTGACTGCGCAACACTCAATTAGATCAAAGCCAACTATCACAAAGTCTCTAAAATCACTAGTCTTTTGCTACCCAAGAACAAGCATATAAAGTTGCTGCAACCATTAACAGACTTCTCAGCCCCCACAGATTCGACAAATACTCAAGTAGTGCTCCTGCAACGCAACCAAACAAGTTAAACGCAACGGCGCGGGACGGCATACTTACTGTCTTGAAACGAAGTGCAAATACAAGAGCCGCAAAGAAACAAGGCAACAACGAGAAAACAGTCAAAGCGGCATTTCCGGAAAAATCCACTACGTGATTGAATTCGGTGATTGTTTCAATCGGAACAAAATAGACAAGAACTAGAGACGCTATGAGCGCACCATAGACAACATTGAGGTAGCGCGAAAACTTCTCTCCATATTTCAAGATCAAGATATTGGCGAGCAAAATCATGGCCAGTATGGTGATAATTACGAGAGAAGCCGTTATCGCTGTTGCACTGTAAAGCAACGCTAATCGGCTGATGGCACAAAGCTCAATTAACATAAATGCGCCGCCGAGAAAAAACATGCTCCAATACTTCGTCCCTTTCTCAAATAACAGATTGCGCCCGGCAAACACTGCAAGAAAAATCACTTCTAACAGCACAAGTACGAATGGCAAGTCGAATTGATCATTCCTCATATACAAGAACGGCCAATCGTCATTTAGTATTTTTCCGTCCCAATCGCTACTTGCAGCAGCAACCTTTGTGTAATCTGGCATCGAAGCCGGTGCATCAAATGTCTTTTTGTTTACAGGCTCACCAATAAAGAAGAAAAATGCTTTGCCATCATATACAAGCGGCGGATACCCAAAGGCTTCTTCCAACGTATGGCGGATGCGTTCGCGCAGCCATTTATAACCACCAGAACCGAACGACAAAACCATAACTCCATCTGGTGCTAAAACTCGTTTGACAGCCGCGAAGCTTTCTTTTGTATGCACATAAGAATCAACACGAGTTGAAGAAGAAAGCCCTGCCAAAGTGCTTGAATCCAAGCATGCTAGAAAAACAAGATCGTACTTTTTGGAACACGTTTTGACATAGTGCCTAGCATCGTCTACGACAATGTTCACTCGATCCGATGAATAAGCAGGATTGATCTTTTTGCCCAGGTGAGCGATAAGAGGATCAATTTCAATTGCATCGATACGCTCCACGCCCCGCCTTGTGAATTCCCACGAATCCATACCTAAGCCACCACCCAAAATGAGAACATTGCGTGGATGTGGGCAAAGAGTGAACAAAAGATCGTAGTACGTATTGTGCATACCCATAGATTCCATGAATTCTGGTGCCATTTGTTCACCAGGGTCCATTTTTACTTTGGGCAAAAAGATCTGGTGCACCAAGCGCCCAACATTCAGGAATGTTCCCACTTGTTCCGGGGCACCATTTTTAGTGGCCTCAATCGGGAAAGCTTCAATCTTGCTGTAAGGCGACCAATAGACAGTAGGACCTCGGGCGGGCAATCCTACTGCCAAAAGCGTTCCTGCCAGCAGAATCAATGAGCGATTCCGATACCACTTAGAAATATCCGGCAAACAAACAACAGCTACTGCTATCGGCACAAGAAACATTGCCCAGAGAGGAAGCCAGGAATAACAGGAGATGAGAAATAGGATGCTGCCCAATACTGCGCCACCAATATTGATGCAATACGCTTTTAAAGGTGGCAGCCCATTGAAAAGAACACCGATTCGAGCACCGATCGAAAAGCAAGCAAAAAACGGTCCCGCCAAAAGCACGGGCAAAAACACCATGAACATCGATTGATAGAGCAAAAACTCAGGCGCGTTCACATGCACTTCCGACCATTGATAAAGGTTTATGGAAGGCAAGAAGAAGTACGAAAAGAAAGTGAGTGACAGAACCCGAATTAATGCAGATGCAAGATAGATTGCAAAGGGAAATTGCGAATATACCTTCTCGGCAAACTTTTCGTTCTGTGCAAGGGCGCTGCCTGCTCCAAGTCCAACCAGACAGGTTGCAAGTGGAAATGCTTTGAACACGCAGAGCGAGCGAAAGTCTGCAGCAAGCCAGCGAATGAAGATTAACTCAACAAAAAGGGACGACAAACTTAAAAGGAAGAGCTCTCCTTCCTTCGTCTTTAGATAACGATAAAATTGTTGCAAAAGTTGCCGCCTATCCTTGGCCCAAACGCCTTTCCGGGAACATTCTAACCGGTTTACATCGAGAAACGGCCCATCCTTCAAAACCAGAACTAGCTTTATTTAGCAACTCAGAAACGTCTTCCTTTATGCCATCACTTATTCTCTTGAAATCCAAGGAGATATGCACCGTTCATGGTTCAAGCAGCAGACAACCCGCCAACCGACAAAACCGGCGAAGCCACTGGCACGACGACCGCAAATGCCGTGAATGCTGGCGATGTTCTCCTTTCCAATCCGCAAGATTCGCTAAACAGAGTTCGGTCAGAGAGACAACAGCAGAATCATCATGTATCTACGCTCCAAGACTACAACAGGCTTACTGATGCAATGCATTTGGCTCAACTCGTCAGTACACCGGAGAATTCCACGCCCATTGCAACAGTCGATTTAGAATTCGGCAGATATTACGTAGACCTACCCCAATTAGATGCACTTTCATACTCTAAAGCAAAGGCAAACATTGAAGACGCGGTCCAGATTTATGAGCGCAATCACGACAGAGGCGGTGAACTGAAAGCTCTAAAAGAAGAGTTGGAGCTTGTTCAAAAAATGAACCCCAATCCTACGATAAAACAAAATGAAAAGACGGAAGCACAACAGCTACAAGAACGCATTTCGAAATTGAGTCAACTCGATAACGCCCTCGAAGAATATGGACAAGATACAAATGGGAAGGGTAAAGACAATAATATTGCCACCTCTCTCGATCATCTCGGAAAAGCATATGCCAGCCAGGATAACAAAGAGCAAGCTGACAAATCGTTCCAGAAAGCCTTTTACTTGTTGGATCACTCCGGGACAAATGACCAAGCGGTAACTTTGCAGGTATTGAAGGATTACTCAGCCTTCATGCATACCACTAACTACGGAGATCCAAGTTTTATTGATGACAGAATCAAACAATTAGGCGGCACGGTGGGTGCAAGCGAACAAGCCCAATCGGCTCGCAGTACTAATCAAGGAAGTGACGATCAACACTCCCACGACGGTGGCAGTAAATCAGAAAGTTCAACAGATAACCCTTCGGAGAGTGCCCAAGAAACTCAACTCCAGAGATATTTCAACTTGACCCTTGAAATGTTCGGCAGTAGTTCAGATCAAGTTGCAGAAGCAGCCAATGAACTCGGTGATTTCTACAAATCAAAAGGTCCTGGATTCGAAAATCAAGCACGTGAATTTTACGCCCAGGCTCTGGCGGTATACGATAGATCAGATCGTCCTCTCACTGGTGAAGCTACAACTTTGGTAAATTACGCAGATCTCTTCGAGTCTAGCGATCCTCAAAAGGCGATTGCGCTAAGAAAGAGGGGCGAAGGACTGTTATCTCTTGCCTCTAATACGCAAACTCTTTCGGAGGAAATAGGCAGCGAAATGTCCCCTGAGGCTGTAGTTAACAGCCTATGTAACCTTGCATCAAGCTATGCCAGAGTCGGCAATAATTCAAAGGCCGAATCTCTTTTTGCCGAAGCCGTTACCATGCACGCGAACAACCAGCTCGGAGATTCAGATTCAACCTACGAGCGCTACGCCGAATATCTCAAATCTCAGGGCCGAAACATAGAAGCAACGCACTTTATGGATTTATACAATGCTGAGAAAGCAGCCTCACAAATAGCTAGTAGTAGCTATCCACAATAGCTAGGTATGCGTATTTTGGCATTGCATAACTATTTTCATCTAACTCCCAGATGCGCTTGCAGCTGCAGAAGAAAGGTTATTCAACTGACTAACCACTGCCGAGAAACTTCTAGAAATAGCACTCATAAGAGCACCGCGGGTGATGGAAAACACAAGAGCCACCAGTAGTGCTACAAACGCAAGTATTGCTCCATACTCAGTAATACCTTGTCCAGACTCATCACAAAAAAACTGAGTAACTATAGAGCGCATCGAATTCACCCCGTGCATCATTACGGCAAGCAAACCTGGTTGCTTCAATCCCCTCCTTTCCACATTACAACATTTTTGTGTTTTACGCTTCCCTTATGAGAGGGTGCCCAACCGGGTGGTAAAACAATTAAGAGTCAACCCGAATGGCGACCCAGACTCAATGTATAAAGCCGGACACATCGCATCTAACTAATCGCGCTTCAAGCTTCTGGGTCGCGAGTGGGTGGTCTTCGCACGATGCTTCCATCGGGTCTTCGAACAGCTGTAACAACCGAACCGTCTTCTGTGACATAACGGATAGACTTCTTATCAGCAGAAATTATTCGCGTAACGACATGGGACACTCCGTCTATTTTGACGGGGTGAACATAGTTCTCTTCGACGGAACCGTTGGTATTTACCTGCAAAGAATCCATGGAGTCTAACGGATCACCCGAAGTCCTTGCACCCGGGGCAAAATTATATGCGGTACCATGAGCACCCGGATCGGTAATGGTTTCTCTTGAAACGACTGGCATAACTCCGTAGGGCGTTCCTAGATCTTGTGCTGGTTGGAAGTGATCTACAAGAGAGCCGACACCAATTGCAAAATTGAAATCAGTACTTCCTGGTGTTCTTAGTGCTTCTGTGCTTCCTGTTAGTGCATAGCTGCCATCGGGCTGGCGCACCGAGGTGTGCTCGGATAAGTCATCTAGTATATGGAGCAAGGTTTGCTTATCAGGGGAGATTTCCCGTGAGATCACGTTGGAAAATCCATCTATTGAAACAGGTGTGTTGTAGATTTCCAAGATTTTACCGGCGTGGTCAACCCGCAATAAATCCAAAGACGATAAAGGATCAGAATGTGGTGCGGACCCGGCAGGTTTACCCCAGAAGAGATATTCGGTTTCGAGGTGCGACAAGTCATTAGCATCAGAAATTCTTTCTATGGAATTTGGTGACATAGCACCGTATGGGGTTGAAACCTCACCAGGGTTTTCCCAGATTTGGTGTATCGTTTCTGCCCTCTCATTAAACCGTACATGAACGGGATTGCCCGGCAAACCTAATCCTTCAGGATTGGATAAAGTGATACCGGTAGGCGATTCTTCGCTTCTTGTGAAACGAACTTGCCCTATTGGCGTTTCTACGGTTTGCGGTTCGGGATAAACGGTCTCGACCAGCCTTCGTCCTCCCAGCTCGATTTCTGTTCGAATCGGCTGAGGGCGTCCAGCTTGGTCAGTCGGAAAATGCCTTGTTGCGTCACTATTTGTTCCACCATGTTCGGGTCGAGGTCCGCTCGAACCGTTCGCACCACTCGTTTCTGTGGACGGAGGTGTATTTGGTGGAGCGGGATTAGCATTCGGAACTTCAGGCGGAGGCGGTGGTGGAGGAGCGCCATTTGCAACCTCGGGATGAGGAGTCGGACCTCCTATTGGTGGAGGAGGTGGTGGAGGCGGAGGAGGCACTTCCTCAGGCGTAACTTTTGGGACGCGAGCGGTAAATTTGCCAACCGTACCGACTAACCTCAAACCCGAGAGGGCAGTTCCAGCGATTCCAAGTGCACCCATCGACGTCTCAAATGTACCTCGTCCTAAATTGTCCCTGACGACTCGTCTTGCCGCTTCTAATTCCGCATGGCTATAACCATCGGGATGCATCAGTACCGTATGTGCATTCACAGCAGCTCTCGAGTGCGCAGCCCGATTGAGATCGGAAATTCCACGAGCGGTACCATAAGCAGCAAGTGCGGCACTACCTGCGGTGACAGCAATATCTATTCCGGTTACTACTCCACCTGCTACTCCAACCGCGCCTAAAACAGGTGAGGCCGCTACTGCAACCACTCCCAAGCCAACAATCCCTGCTGTTTCCCACGGGTGCGTTACTACCTGATGATATGCAAAGTGCGCACCACCAGCGGCCGCCTGCGCTAAATAATCAGCATTTCCTTCAATCCACGCTAGAGCATCATTTCGGTTATGTGCTCCGTGAGCAGCAGTGTGCTGCGGTGCTGGAGCGATAGCTCGAGCGACTGTTGAGTGAGGAGGATGAACTTCCGTGGCCAGTCGATGAGAACTCGCCAGTCGGTTCGCCTCAGCCCTATGTTGCACAGGAGGATGGACTTGATCCATGTTGACCGCCAGGAAGGCTTGTTAATAAGAAACTCCTGACTTCCAAAATAGCGCGCAATTATGGCAAACATGGTTCCAGGGGCGGTTCTTTGGAAATTTTATTGGTATCATCGCGGGCAATAATAGTAATTTTTGAATATTGCGCACGACACTCGATTATTGATTCAAAACCAACTGTTTGACACGACTTACATCGCGCATTGGAGGCGCTCCAAATAGTCTCTTATACTCACGGGTAAACTGAGAAGGATCATCGTATCCCACCTTCACTGCAGCACTGCTGGCATCATAATTTTCAGAAAGAAGCAAGCGGCGCGCTTCTTGAAGACGAAGCAGTTTCTGAAATTGCAGAGGACTCATCGACGTGGCCGTTTTAAAGTGCAAATGGAAATTTGAAACGCTCATTCCAAGATCTCGAGCCATCTCTTCAATGCCCAACGATTCAGCGAACCGCGAACGCAAAATTTGAACGGCTTTCGCGATTCTATGAGTGTGTCCTCCAAAAGTTGCCATTTGCCGCAACCTTGGACCCTGCTCACTAGTGAGGATGCGGTAAATAATTTCACGAATCACCAGATGTGATATCACTCGATAATCATCTTTATTGTCTAGCAAGGTGATTAATCTTACAAAAGCATCTAACAATGGGGCAGGTAACTTGCTCACACCCAACGAACTAACACTTACATCATTACGTCCTGGAGCAACTCCAGTTTCTACCATCACTGAAGAAATTGTTGTCGGGTCTAGCTCAAGCCTAAGAGCAAGATGCGGACTTTCCGGCGTTGCCTCGAGAACTCGGGCAACAGTAGGCTGGTCTAACGCCACCAACAAGTAGTTATAAGGGTCATATCTGAGTTTTTCTCCGCCGAACTCAACCTCTTTTGCGCCCTGCGCTATCAGCACCACTGATGGCAAGTAGACTCCATGTGTAGGTTGGGTTGGATTTGAATATCGATAGAATTGCAGTCCTGGCGCTACATCGGTGCCACCATCATGTTTACACGTTTTGCTGAGCCTTTCGACTAACTGATCTCGGTTGGCCTGAGCTCGCGGGTCTTCTATTTGCATATGTGCCTTCTTAGGAGGATTATCCAAGCATTCTGGAAGTTTGTTATACCGAACTGACTAAAAAGCAGGATAACATGGAAATTGTTCTGAGCTTCGCTGGAAAATTCTCCAAGCCTGAATTACTCAGAGTTTGTCATCTTAATTCCAGGCAGACTAACCTTTGAGCGCAGCACCAATATGCCAACCTTATCAATCCGCCGTGCAATCACCTTGAATTCCGCTCTTTTCGCAGCTTTCTCCAGTCTGACAATTGCCAGTTCTTCTGTTAATGCAGCAGCACCAGTGAACCCAACAGCTAAAGGAAAAGAACCTATGATGGAGATTTCAAAAAATGGAGCTCGACCTGTTAATAAGGGTTCCGCTGATTTTTTTACTGGAAACGTTCAAGTTGAGCCTTTAGCTAAAGGTGAAGATCCCGCGAGGGTGTCGGCCGGCAAAGTAACCTTCGCGCCATGTGCAAGATCCGCCTGGCATACACACCCGCTTGGTCAAATGCTTATCGTAATAGAAGGGTGTGGACTGATTCAAGAATGGGGGCTGCCAGCAAAAGTAATACGACCCGGCGATGTTATTTGGACACCTCCTGGAGTTAAACATTGGCACGGCGCCTCGTCTACTTCGAATATGACTCACATTGCCATTCAGGAAAGTCTAAATGGCAAAAATGTTGAATGGATGGAGCACATCAGTGATACCGAATATGAGGCCGCCAATGCTTGTAATTCTGTAGTTCACCCGCTTCACGAAGTTTCGCCAGCGTTAGAAAAATATGACAGCGAAGTCATCGCAAAACTTTGGGAAAGAATAGAACTTTCAAAGCGCGACCGTTGCATCGTCACGGTAGCTGCACTAGTTGCCAAAAATCAAACAATCGAGATGGAACGTTATTTCAATTTGGCGCTAGACCATGGCGTAAGTGCAGCTGAACTTTCGGAGATCATCACGCACCTTGCCTTTTATTCAGGATGGTCGAATGCCATTTCGGCTGCAGACGTTGCGAAAGACGTTTTTGCAAACAGAAAAATAGGTCACGACCTGCTGCCCAAAGCTTCCCCCGATCTATTGCCCCTCAATCAAGAAGCCGAGGATGCGCGTGCTACAAGGGTGGAACAGCAGTTCGGTGCGGTTGCACCTGGAGTTGTGCAATACACCACAGATGTGTTGTTTCACGATCTCTGGCTGCGCCCCGACCTGAAGCCTCGGGATAGAAGTCTGGTTACTGTCAGTGCGTTAATCGCGTGCGGCCAGGTGGCACAGGTTCCGTATCACCTTAAAAGAGCCATGGATAATGGCTTGACGCAAGCGCAAGCATCGGAAGTTCTGACACATCTAGCATTTTACGTGGGCTGGCCAAATGTTTTTTCGGCCATGCCAGTTGCGAAAGAAGTCTTTGAAAACCAAGGTAAATAGGGAGCCCGATGACAATGTATCCATCATTTGAAAACAAAGTAGCTCTCGTAACAGGCGCCGGTTCGGGCATTGGTTTTACCACTGCAAAAGCATTTGCAGAGTCCGGGGCCTCAGTAGTTTTGTCAGACGTTGATGAAAAAACAATCAACAATGCTGTCAAAACTTTAGTAAAAGACGGTCACAAAGCGATTGCTGTGCGCTGCGATGTTGCAGACGAATCTGCAGTGGAAAGGATGATAGCAAAGACTGTTTCAACATTCGGTCGTCTTGATGCGGCTTACAACAACGCCGGCGTAAATTCTCCAGCGGTCGAAATTGCTGATGCCTCGGGCGAAGAATTTGACCGCGTGATTGGGATTAATCTGCGCGGCATTTGGAATTGCATGAAGTACGAAGCTCGGCAAATGCGTCAGCAAGGCAGCGGGGCGATTGTGAACTGTTCATCGATCGGCGGACTTATTGGTCTACCTGGCAGGGCGATATATCATGCCGCAAAGTTCGGTGTGATCGGACTGACTAAGAGCGCTGCTTTGGAATACGCAGATAAAGGCATCTGCATCAACGCCATATGTCCGGGCACCATTGAGACACCAATGGTTACGTCAATGCTTTCCAAAGAACCAGAAGCGATGAAAGAAATTTTGAAAATGCAGCCCATTGGTAGATTAGGCCGTCCTGAAGAAATAGCTTCAGCAGTGCTCTGGCTGTGCAGTCCGGGAGCCAGTTTCGTGATTGGTCATGCGCTGGCAGTTGATGGAGGCTTTACCGCGCACTAGCCAGGCGATTTGATGAAAATGCCCTCAATTTTTTGTAGAATTGCGCTTCTCAAATATTGAGGTTATAAACAGTGCCAAGTATCGCCACCAAGTATCGTTTTCTCTCACTTAGACTCAACGCTGTGCTGTTTATGATCCTTGGATCAAATGCACTTGTTATTCAATCGCGCGATCTTTTGACGAAAAGACTTAATCCGCTTTTTGCTGGTTTGTTAATCTCACTTCTTTTGAGTTATCTAATGCCCATCGATAAATTACTCAATATCAGCAATGGTTATACAGGTGCTTCTTGCTAACACTCGTGACTGTTCTACCCATGTTCATGGGTGGTTTAATTTTCTCAACTTCATTCACAGACGCAAGCAATGCAAGGCGCGCTCTCGCCTTCAATCTCCTTGGTGCCGTAGGTGGTGCGTTGCTTGAATATCTATCCGACTACTTCGGCGTGAATAGCCTGGTGCTTGTTGCCACGCTTTTGTATTTCTTTGCGTGGTATTTTCTCGTCGAGTTCAGCAACCAACGTAGTCAATTTGGAGATATGAATGCGCCTTACAAGGAGATATCGAAAAATTCCAAGGTAACGAAAAGATCTTTTGGCACGGCGATATTGTATTTACACACGATTTTATAGGCGGCTTAGTTATTGTAAGCTGCGCTGACGTGAGTGATTTGGTGGCGATCACAGTCGCACAGTTGAAAAACTGTCTGATCGATTCGCTCTAAAGAGCACGAGCTACTAAGATCATCTTAGACTTAGTGGAGAACAAAGCTATGGAACGCCCAACGATTAGTGAGAACAGTCCAGCGTGGAATGCATTTGTGTGGATTTCCTTTGTAATTTCAACGATGATGATGACCGGAGGCATCATCAATCTCCCGGTTGATATTTGGATTAAAGGCTATCTCGGAATGGGTCTTCTCTTTTGCGTCGGCTCATGTTTTACTCTGGCAAAAACTACACGCGATCAACATGAAGCCCAAAAGCTTATCAATAGAGTTTCTGAGGTGAAGACGGAAAGATTGCTTCATGACTTCGAGCTAAATTCTGCTGCGCGGTAAAGCAACATGGGCAGAGACATTCGGCGGGCTCTGATGTGCATTTGTTGAAGCATCATCGAGGTAACCGAGAATGATTCATCCGTATCTAGATTCCATCCAAGCAATTGAACATGCTTCGACGGACCGCGTCTTATTACTAATGCACGTGGTGCGGAGCGCGCGATGAGAACATTCGATGGAGCTTTGGTATTCATCTAGATGAGGTGTCCTCATGTACCTATGGATTCTAAATGACGAGTTTTAGAAAGTCCACGCGCAAATAACCGGACGTCCTTTCCAGCATCCCATTGAGCCTCGTAAATTATTTCTCTTGGACAACACCCCAAAGCAATAAGCTGCGTAAGGTATTTTGACCGACATAATGATTCGACTACGTTTTCGTAGAGCCATATCAAACATTCGGATATCTCCTTCTCGCTAGTTTCTTCAGCTAGTTCCAAAATCTCGAAACCAGCATTGTGTAATCGATCCAAATCTCTGATTCTCTTTAGAGCCGGCAGGATCAATTTCACATCACCTTGACGGAAATTCTTCCGTAACAGTTTCAGACCACATTGAACGTTTGCTTCTCCTCTTTTTAAGAGTATTTCAACGGCTTTCTCTCTAACGGATTCCGAGATTGAATTTGAAAGCGCCATTGCAGCAGCAGATCTCAGTCTTTCGTGAGAAGAATCTATGAGCTTGATAACATCCGGTGAAACTTCAGGGAGAGGACATTCTTTGAAAACACGCAAATAAGCAATTTTCCTTTTTTCGTCCTCCGTGAATCTCAGGAGATTGAATATATGACGCAATTCTGTTTGCCCAGCTTCACGTCCAAATTGCGAACACTCATATGCCCTTTCTCGACCTTCTTCGACCATCAAGAGAAATTCATCCATCGAAATTTTGGCTATAACCCTTTTCGGTATCTCAGAAACCTTGGACTTGTCTGCATCTTTTGCATTCATGAAAGATCGTATTCGAGCATCATGCATTGACAGCTCTTCCAGTCTCTGAGCCAGAATGCACTTTCCTAGCAGTTCGCTGGCTTTATCAAAGACCGTTGCGCATTTGTACTGGTAGTACGACTCATCATCGTCAGATATTGATTTTGCCGCAATTTCTATGCCTCTCATCCCAAAACATTCAATCATCGACTCAGAAGAACTCTCCCATTCTTCCTCAACAAGTCGTCCGTATTGTTTCGCCATGGCCGAACGGAAACCGGGAAAACCCATTTCATAAAATCTTTTCGCTAGATCAAATTGATGGAAAAGATCAAAGTCAGACTGGGTCTTCAACTCCAAATGGAGCAAAAGATGTTCCGCATAAGATTTAGTATTTCCTGTTAAAGCGATCAGATCACATAACCATGATGTACGCAGGTCATCGCACATTCCGCGAGCGTAATTCGTGACGAGTGCCTTCCGAATTAAATGCTCGACTCCTTTGTCACCGTACTCTCGCAGGTGAAGTAGTGTCCTTCCATGACCAAGTCTAATTGCCCGCGCGAATTCGCGCGGTGTAAGCCGCTTTATTTGCATTGCAAATTCTCCAAAAATCTTCAAACAATCACGAATTCATGGCGCGATGAAGCGCCTAACCGCAATTGGGCTTTGGATTTGCAACGAAACCTGTGCGAAAAGTTGTCTAAGCTTGAAAGCAGCGAAGGCTGCAACTAATTCTGGAAAACATGACACAGCCCTCCTGAGCTTGATACTTTAAACACTTTAGCATACATAGTTACCGACTGCGAGGTAGTTCAAATGACCCGCACCATTTAATTGTTCCACGTCAAGCAGATAAATCTTGTTTGTCGAAGATGTGAGCAAACTCCTTTTGGTGTTAAAAGTCCTAGTGATCCATGAGGTCGTGAATAGTCGTAATCGCGCTTCCACGCTTCGATTTGTGTTCTTGCGTGGTCGAGATCAAGGAAGTAAGTTTCGTTCAAACATTCTTCGCGAAATCTGCCGTTGAAGGATTCGCAGATCGCATTTTCCATGGGCTTGCCGGGTCGTATGTAATCGAGTGTCACCTCATTGGTGGAAGACCACTTGAGCATCGCTGCGCAGGTGAACTCCGGTCCGTTATCGCAAATAATTCTTTCTGGCTTTCCGAATTGCCAAACTAACTGATCAAGAACACGAGCAACGCGCGCTCCAGGCAAGCTAAATGCAACATCTATTGCTAAACATTCGCGAGTGAATTTATCGGTAGATAAGATTTTGACCAGGGAGGTCCTTTTAAAAATTCAATAAACCTAAAACGATAGCATCCCGGCTTCTGCTCATCAGGATACGGAGAAATGTACTCGCCAATTACTATCCACTCACAGTTGTATAACGCATTGGATTCATCCGATTCGGCTGAATGGCACAGCGACCCAATAATGCACAAAACAACGAATAATACGGCAAGAAATTTTTGCATAGATCGAATTTAAAAAGTGTCGGAGCATACAGTACAAACTGCCTAAGGCAAAGGCGCTTGAGGCGCTAACCTGGCGGATAGTCTGAACAGCAACAGTACCGACCATAATTTGGATTGTTCTGAAAATCTATTGTTCCTCCTGGATTGGCTGCGGTGTTACCGGACCACGCAGGGCTGGGTGGATCTACCGTTTCGGCAAGGTAAAATTCGCCTTCGCAAGCAGAATTTGGCGGCAATAGTAACCCGATGAGAAAAGGGTATATCTTGTCTGATCAAACATCGTTCTGTGGGACTGTTCAATGACCATCGCACTTTGTTCAATGTGCCAAAAACCGGTGAGCGCTTCGGGATTGGGTGCGCTAACTTTGGCGAACATTATCAGACGTTCTGTTAGGCAAAGCAAGATCTGGACCCTTGGTCAAGGTAACCATGAAACGTTGGTATTTATTAGAGGGCTTGTTCGATGATTTTCTCTAAGAACCGTTTAGCAGTTGTCCTGCCACTTACAGCAATTGCTACGATGCTGCTGTCCTCAGTTCCTGCACTCAATGCAGAACCAGTGGATTCAGCATCATTCGCTGTGCACGAGATTACGACACTTAATGACGCAAAAAAGGCTTTAGCAAAAGATCCAAACTGTGCCGATGCAATAGCTTGTATCGGTTGCAGTAAATATGGCAGTGGCGACTACAAAGGTACGATTGCAGACCTTACGAAAGCGCTAGATTTAAATCCGAAGGATTCATACTGGAAGCGTTCTGCTTATAGCTATTTGACCTATTCATACATCGCTCTTCACGACTATGCAAATGCTCTCGTGAATTGCAAAAAGAACTTAGCATGGGAACCGCGAGCCAATGTTTATTCCGATGCGGCAAAGCTTTGTGGCATTCTAAATAAGCCAGACGAACAAAAACATTTTTTAGCTTTGGCCGCTGACTTTTCCAAAAGCGGAGGTTCCGGTTTACCCATGAGCACAATGAATGTCGATCCCGAAGAATATGCTAAACAATCAAAGGGAGCTCCCAATTCCAGCGATGCACTAATAGGTAGCGGAGCGAGAAAATATGAAGCTAACGATTATAAAGGTGCAATTGCTGATCTCTCAAAGGCGTTATCACTGAAGCCAAAAGATGCTATCAAAACCACAGGTGCTTATAGCTACCTGTACAGATCCTACGTAGCGATTCAAGATTACCAGGGCGCACTTGATTGTTGTAAAAAGAGATTGGAATGGTATCCGCGGGCGGATGTAGCTACTCATGCAGCGTTGGCTTGTAAACGTTTAGGCAAACTGGATGAAGAAAAAAAATACGAAGCGATGGCGAAATCGTTGCAAAAATACGAGAACCGAGTTAAGGAAGCCATGAAAAGCCTGGCACTAGCATCCAATCCAAATACGGTCGATCAGTGTTTGGTGCAGGTTAGCGCTCAGTTGAAAAAGGATCCCGAAAATGCAATCGTGCATTTAGTCAAATTGCGCTGTCACGGAAATAAAATAAAGTGGAGAAGCGAATTGCATTACACCTTACCAGCTTCGAAAACCAATCGAGGTGGAACTCAGATGGATGCGAAAACAACTGAAGCTTTGAAAGATGCAGATGATCCGCTGAAGGTTGAGAAAACACTATCGACCGTCCAAGCTCGTTTAAAGACGAATCCTAATGATGCCGAAGCGGGCATTATCAAAGCCGAATGCATTTACACCAAGGAACAGCGAGATGGGGCAATAACTGAACTGACTTGGCTGATAGATCATCCGGTCAATGGCAAGAGCGAAATGCCAATGCTCGCTAAGATGTCCCAGCAAATGGGCTGTCCCGAATTAGCGAAAAAAGCATTGTCCCAATCGACTGCCGATAAGGGACACTAGAGCCATTGAGATTTGGCCAGAGATACTCAGTGATGAAAACTTGAGCGGGCGACGAGTCTTGAACTCGCGACCTACAGCTTGAGAATCTGACGAAAAAAACACGACAGTATATTTTCCCAGTTTTCCCGTGAAGGGGGCACAAAAGGGGCACCGCGAAGTTATCAAAAGTCTGAAAACTAAGCCGACAACGGGAAGGTCAAAGTGCTCCATTTCGCTACCTTTCCGATTCCTTCTTTAAATGTACGGTATTGCATTTCGCGAATTCTGAACTTTGCTTCAGTTTTGCGAAAATTGCCAAATTTTTCTCGTCGACCAACACAAAAACCAACACATATTTTGGGGTACCCGCTCAAGAAAACTTGAGTAATAGATCCGGCTCCCAGATTAATTTTGCAGCGATAAAGAGAGCGGAATTTTGGGTAATTTTTAAGCTATTGCCAGTTTGTCGGCTCCAAATTAGGATCTGCTTGTACGGACAAAAGTATTTCGCGCCACCAACTTGCTTGGCGATCCTTTTGTCTTGCTTTTGTATTGGGGGTCCTCATGGCAATTTAAAAAAGAGGCTCCCGTTGGACAGTACGCATCTGGGTAGACGGACAAAAGATCGAAAAATCCGTCGGTAAGGAACGCGCTTTGGCCGAGGCAGTACAAAAACAACTTGAACTGGACATAGCGTTAGCAAAAGCATCGGGGCTGCCCTGGACAGGAGCGCAAAAGATTCAAAAAGCGCGGGAGCGCAAAACACTAGAAGAGATCTTCGAAGACTATTTGCTTTTGCGGCAAGCAACATTAAAGCCAAGCACTCTTAGAACTTATCGAGAAAATTTCAGAACGCATCTTGCATCCAATTTCGGAAAAGTTCCGCTATTTAAGATCACAAAAGAAATGGTGGCACAGTTTCAAAACAAATTAGCCATCGGCAAAAGTCCGGTGCGTACAAACAACGTTATGAATTTGCTTCGCACGCTTCTTAAATACGCAGTTGCAGAAGGGCTAATCTCCGAGGATCCAACAACCAAGGTGCCAAGATTGAGGGAAGAGACACCTGATATAGACCCTCTAACACTCGAAGAACTAGAGAAAGCCTTAGCTGCATTTGAGCCATTTTACCGTCCAATCTTCGAGACACTGACATGGTCTGGCATGCGTCCCAACGAACTAAAGGCACTTCGATGGACTGACATCGATTGGGATCGTGGCGAAATACATATTTCAAAGGGGCGTGTCAAAGGTGCTGAAAGTACAGCAAAAACTCGAAGCAGTAAGCGAATTATATTCATGCATCCACGCGTTAGAGCTGCTCTGAAATGGCAACTCAACTATGGAATCATGAACTCTGATGGTTACGTGTTCACATCGAAAAAAGGAAATCCAATAAACCAACACTTAGATGTTCTTTGGGCGAGAGCTCTACGGAGAGCCGGTCTGCGCCACCGTCCCAGCTACCAACTTCGCCACACATTTGCAAGCATGGCTCTTGAAACAGGTGAATCACCCGGGTGGGTAGCTAAAACACTTGGACATTCCGATTTATCTACACTTTTTCGGCATTATGCCAGGTTTATTCCCTCAGAACGTAATGGCGAAAATCTGTCAAAGCTTGCTGTACATGCCTCGCTTCTTGAGCCGGCTCATTCGTGGGATTAAGTCCAATGTTCCCACCATTCGCAAATAGAGAAAAATCCGATCAGGCATCTATCTGAAGTGCATTTTGTCGTTATAATTTCCGATTATCATTTGAATCCTCAAAATACCAATGCTCAATGATTTAACTGTATTATCCGAACAGATCGTTCTAGACAAAATTAGTCTGAGATACCAGGTAGAACTGCAAATACCTGATGATCGACTATATTGTCCCGGTTGCTCGGACTATCGCTTAGTTTCAGTCCAAGTTTGGGTTGGAACAGGAACATTGTTGCGGCTTTCTCGCCGACATCCAAAAGCAAAATCAAATGTGTTCGATCCAGAGGAATGGGAACCTTCACTGCTTTCCTTCAAATGTGAACAATGTGATATGCGTTTTAGCGTAATTATTTATGATGGCAGCGAAGGTCCAGCATTGGCTATTTTCCCAAATGATTCCGGCGGACTCTCGACTCACCATACACCTGATGAGGTTAAACATTTTGTCGATGAAGCTTATAAATGTCATTCGGTAGGTGCGAACGGTGCTGCAGTAGCAATGTTTCGTGTCGCATTGGAACAACTTTTACACGAACAAGGATACACAGAAGGAATGCTGCACGAAAAGATCATCGCCCTCGAAACTGACATCGAGGCAGGAAAAGGAAACGATTGGGCTATTTACCTAGATACCGAAATTCTGTCAGTCATCAAAAAATTGGGAAACGTAGTCGCACATCCAAAGGATATTGCCAGCCTAACCGCACTTGATAATGAAGCCGTGGTAGGTGTGCAGGAAACATTCCACTTCCTATTGCACGAGATCTATGAGAAGCCGTATATCGAACAGAATTTTTTGAACTCCCTCAATCAAATTAAAGAAGGGACAAGTTGAGGAGATTGCAGAGATGCCACTAGATAACTATCAAGTTCTGATTTCAGCGATTTTAGCAAATATGAATAATAATCGCAATGACACTATATCTGGTGGCGAGAATGCTTGGTTAAGAAAACTGAATGACGTCGGATTAGGCAAGATTGGTACCATGTACTGCCCAACATGCTCTGAATATTGCGGAATGAAAGTGACGCCACTCTTTTTTCACGGGACAATCGGTCAAACGTTGCTCAAACACCAACATGCGCCGCACGAGCCTATGCCGGACCAAAATTCTGTTCCTTCACTATTTCGCTATGAGTGCGTCAATTGCCCAACGTTGTTTTGGGTGTTGCTGTATTACGGCAATAGTGCGCCAAGGCTGGCTATTTTCCCGAGCAAATCAGGCGGAATTAGCACAAAGTTGACTCCGCCTGATGTCAGCTATTATGTCGATCAAGCATATAAGGCGCAGATGGTGTCAGCTTATTCCGCCGCTATGGGCATGTACCGCGCCGCTTTAGAAAAGTTGCTTCAAGAACATGGCTTCACAGGAAAACTCCCCGCGATGTTTGCTCAGTTGGAATCTAATAAGAAAAGCGGAAATGCACCAAAATGGGCGCACCGTCTAAATATTGAAGCCCTTAAACTGACAAAAGAAATAGCTGATTCCCAAATGCATGCCAATGAGATTGAACAACTCAAGGCTTTATCACCACATTTTATGAACCAAGTGCAAGCGAATTTTATTTACTTATTGCATGTAGTTTATGAGGAAGAACCGAGACAGCAAGCCACTAAATCTCGACTCAATGAAGTACTCAAAAAAGCCAAAGGCAAACAACAATAGTTTGGTACTTTAGAATACAGTTGGCGAGCTAGTTGCCTAGTGGAGACACCTGATCGCTCGATCACATCAGATTTTTGTATCGATGTTTAGGCCTTGATTTCTAGTTTGTCCTTAACATAGAAGCCATCACAAAATAATTCGTACTCTATTTCAAGATCGTTGATTCCGAGTTCCAATATTCCAATTTCTAAAGAGCGCCTCGGAAGAATGACAATGTTTGCATTTGCTTGTCCCGATGCTTTCTCACTAGTCCTTTGAGTGATTATGTTTTTGCTTGCATCATCAGTTATCATTTTTGCCGGATTGAAGTTTTTACCCCTTTTTAAATCATACGCTGGGAATCGAGCCATACCCAAACCATCGTTTGTTATGGATAACTTGCAAAATGGTTGGACTAAACTAGATACAAGCCTTAGTTTTGGTTGCGGACGCCTCCCCATCCTGTCTGCCACCATCCATTGAGGCATGGGATGGAAAGCGGCTCCTCCTCTGTACATAAATTTGTGCCCTGACATCGCCATGTGAGCAGTGGATTCATTCCTCGGTATAAGCAAAACAATAAATCCGATGTCAGTGAGTTCATCCCTAAAAATTGGGAAACTATCAACACCCGGTACTGCGGGACTCACTAGACCGGCGCACAACGTTTTCATCTGCGAATGGACAATTGAAACGTTTTGAAGCGGCTTCAACTCTTGAGCCACATCTACTCCATCAACTTGTCTACAATCAACTCCCCAGACGATAAGTCCACCCTCGGAGTTCGCAAATCCGCTAAGAGCTTCTGACAAGCTTTTCTTATCGCTCTCATTCCAATTTCGTGGATTCGTACTCGAGAACGTCTTAAAATCAAGAATTTCAGACTCTGATTCGTTACCTATCAATGTTCCTAGGTAACTTAATCCGCCACTGCGGTACGTTTCAAAAAGCTGTTCAGGACCGTCCATTGAGTCTAAAATGTCACAAGAGCTGATTTCGAAGGAACCTTACCATGCAAACAACCATAGGTTATATACATTACTTCTCTACTCCGGTACCTGACGGACCAAGAGCCGTCCGCGTAGAAGCAATTGAGAGTAATGGGTTCGATTTTCAGCCAAATATTTTACATGGCCAGTTACTGGCTGACTTTCTTTGCGATTTCAACATCACTACTCGAGCTTGGTCTATAGGCAACGTAACAGGGCATCCGATAAATATGCCACTAGAAAGGCTCAAAAAGTGGCGATCCAAAATTATCGATCTGACCAATCAGTCAGCCACAATATAGTTGGCTCAACCGAATTGTGATAGATGAATTCTAATTCAGGGAACTTAATTACTGTGTATCATTAGTGCTTGATATGCCGTGGATACATCATAGAAAGGGGGTAGGCAGCAATGAGCAAATACTCCATAACTTTGAAAGGACCCAATACTAAAGGGACTGCGATTTCTGGCGCTCTGTTATCGGAGCTTCTTCAAGTTGTAGTTGCTGGCACCAAAGGCGCGTTGAGACTGCGCTTCGACGGTCGAAGCACAGCAAGAGGTTCGGAACCAGCCTGGCTTAAGAAAGCAGGCGACTTTACCTTTTTAGGTCTTTCGGAAGGATCGACTGTACTTGAGCTGGATTGCCCGCCGGTTAACGAAACCGCACCCGAAAGGTTTGCACAATTGCAACTTTTCGAAAATTCTGACCCAAATTTGTCTGCATATGACCTATTCCAACGGGCTCTGAAAGATGCAGCCGAGGGACGTCGAGACACCGACACTTTTGATGATGCTCTATTAGGAAAGATCGCACAACTAAACACCATTTTTGAAAATGGAATTGAGAGCATTGATTTCCGAAATGGGAGCGTCGCAACCCAATTTTCAATTACGGAGAAAGAGGTCGAGACTGTTAAACAGCTTCAAAGTACGATTCCTTCTCCACAACAAGTACGAATAGCAGGAAAAGTTGACACCATTCGACACAGCGATCGAATGTTCGTTTTGATTTTGAAAAACGATGACACTGTACGCGGTGTCGCCACCGAGAGTGTTACTGATAACTTGGCAGGATTCTTCGGTAGAGAAGTTATCATCGGCGGACTCGCAGTATTTCGTCCATCAGGTTCTTTATTGAGAATTGAAGCTTCTCAAATTAGTTTTCCTTCAGCAGAAGAAAATATGGATTTTTGGTCAAAGGCACCTAAACCGCTTTCGGCTCAATTCTCTTCATTGAGAAAACCTCAGACTAACAGTAATGGTTTAAACGCAATTTGGGGCAAGTGGCCCAGCGAAGATCAGAATACTAGTAATTCTTGTGCCGGCAAGTCGTGAACTCAACAAGTCAACCTGTTTTTCTTGATACCAACATATTAATCGCTTATCTGCGAGCAAACTCGTTAGGAATCGCAATTGAGAAAAAGTACGGGTTCAAGCAACGGGCGGATAAACCGCTAATTAGTATCGTAACTATTGGCGAAATTTTGGCTTTCGCTGACAAACACAATTGGGGTCTCGATAGGGTAGAGTTGATGAACGAGTTGCTTGCAGAATTGGTTCACATCGACATAAGCGACCGTCAGATTATCAATAGATATGCAGAGATAGATGTTGCTCTTTATCGTGCCAAGCCATCAAAAATTATAGGAAAGAACGACATGTGGATTGCGGCTTGTGCATCCGTCACTGGAGCAACACTGTATTCCACTGATAAGGATTTCGGCCACATTCCCAGTGATCTTCTACATTATGTTTATGTAGATGAAGCTATCGCTAACGAATCGTTGAGTACAGGTTCTGATGCGAGCGCTACTGTATTTGTGAATACAGCAACAGAAACGGAAACAAACGAGTAGCATTCTTAGGCGCCAGTAATAGGGTTAGATAACCGCGCCCGCGCACGTAGGACAGGATAAAGTGATCAGGATCCACTTGCTCACAACGGGCACTGTATGGGCGTCTTGGCGTTGGGCTTTTTCATCTGAAGTGGTGCCAAATAACGGACGATTCTCCGGAAAGCCTACTCTATCAGGCACTTGCATACGGACATTTTGTATCCGTCCGGTGAACCCCATCTCGACCTCGCTTTAAAAGTGCGGCATGATCTTGAGCGATCGAAAAAGGGGATAGAGACATGCACGCACGATGTGCGCACTGCAGCGCAAAGAAGAAG
>Ga0209611_10001694_pt1 | contig 38059 bp, 31 predicted proteins | sample S1TSphgellanicum_3_FD_187693 | JGI IMG/M metagenome (GOLD analysis project Ga0209611, IMG submission 187693) | Host-associated microbial communities from peat moss isolated from Minnesota, USA - S1T2_Fc - Sphagnum magellanicum MG (SPAdes) (version 2) | ecosystem: Host-associated > Plants > Peat...
CCCCCTTTCTTTGGACTAATTTTCACCATTACTCCAGCATTTCTAAAGCACAAATTGGAGTTTTATTTAACAAAAATTCGTAAAAAATCTTTTTAAAGCACTTCACTATATCAACATTAAATCATCATAATGATCATCACTGTTCCAATAGACGACATAACCTTGCTATGGGTGTAATAAAAATAGACTACCATAAGATATATAGCTAGAATTGTACAATTAATAATAATGAAAATCTTTTTATCAATGGTACCAGGCCATACGCGTTTTATAGGTCTCTAGTCTTTTTGAGCCTACTGAAGAACAAAAAGCAATAACATATATATTTTTTGATTTCATAAAATCCATCTCAACTTGCTAATAACTTTCTTCCCCAAGGTTTGAAAAAAAAAGTTCATAGTTACACAGCATACAATCAAAATCAAAGCCCTGGCTGAGAAGCTGCCTATTTACTTAGGCTTTTTTATTACGGTATTCATATTATTAGCATTTATAGCCATCACTTTATCCTCTTGAGAACTTTAACCAGTGACAACTCTGATATATTTGAAGCATTTTGTTAAAATCATTGATTCGGGTCACAACCAATTAGCCACCACAAAAGCAAACTTGGCTACATGATTTAGATTGGCTTCAGTTTTAAAATACTTAATTGTCATGTGTGGATAAGAGTATGTGCCCTAATTGCAATTGGATGGAGAAAAATGATTATTCTAAAGAAATAGAAACATTTGACAACATAACATCTTTTTCATTTTTCCCGTAATGAAAACTGCTCAACTAACATCCAAATCATTCATCAATCATACTATTTTGTCCCATTCTAAAAGTTATGAATAAATCTCAATTTTCACAAACCCTAAACCCCAACCAACTCTTCATCAGCTTTCCCATCATTAACCTACCTTCTAAAAACTACCTCAAGTCCTGCAGGTAGGTAATGAAAGTTCATGGATACTAGGTACGTACATGCAAGTAGATGGTTAGTACATAAGGCAGTGCTAGTGGGATTGTTAGGAAGTAGGAAAGGCGGAAACTGAGCTCACCACCATCATGCACTAGAGAACTAGAACCCAATAGAAAAGTATTTCCTGTCCACCCACCATCCATCCCTCAACTGCATACATTTGTTCTCTTTACCTTATCAAATAGAGTTTTTTCTTCTTGAGCCAAGAAACATCTGGTGTAAGATCACTGGATCTAAGAAGTTCAGATGCATCAGCAAACCTCAAAACATGTCTCTGTGTGGGCGTCTGAAGAGGCACCCATTACCTCGTTGGGTAGACTAATCAACTAAACCTAGTGGATCTATTTATCAACCTGCCATTCACACCAATCTGGCTTGGGGCTAATTACATAGTAGTGTCTCCCGCAACACCAGCGGTTCACACCAAAAAAATCAGAGGGTCTGGCATACAAGTGGGCATCGAAACTATTAACTGCTGACAAGCTACACAACTTCTATCGCACTTTATAATTTAAAATGTAGTAGTATCCTTAACCCTGAGGATTCTCAAATGCCAATTTCATAGTTCCTACATAGTCCTTCCCTTTCAACTCCATAAAATTGAAGGGCCTAGACTGAACCTAAGCTCTCTCAACAGCTCAAAGTATTCTACAGCCCTACAGGGAAGTTATTGACCTGGGCTTGCTCCAAGTTATTCTGTCCATTTGCTTTGAAGCTCACTCTCAATTTCATTACCATAGCTTTCTGCAAGCACACCAAGCAAGTTTGTGAATGCAGTGACAGTTACAATCCATATTCTGAAATTGGAGACACAAGTATAAACTAGACCTGACACAAGACAATGGTATCAAGCTTATTTTCCCACAAGCTCTCTGTCAATTGTTATGTGCATCAGCTAAGTCTCAGTCCCCTTAACATTAACTCCCAAGGAATAGTTTCTGGCTAGCAATCATCAGACCATGAAAACTCAGGAATCTGCCAGAAGTTCCAGTGAAAACACATGGGTGGTCTTAGGAAGAGGCAAGAGAGGCAGGAGAGCAGAGGTGAACCTGGCCATGCATATTGTTGGTTGCCTTGACGACCTGTGTGATCACACCACCCCCATTTGCAGGAAGAATGTTGCTACTGGCTGGCTCTAGCTGCAGTTGCATAAACTGTGTAGACACCAGTTTGAAGACTGGTTAGCTACAAGCAGAACCTGACTGATTCACTGCAAAGAAAGGAAAAAAGTTACCAAAGTAACATACAGAGCTCCCCAATGTTAAATTAGAGATTATTACCTTTGGCACTGCTGCTTGAAACAGATAATCTGAGTATGGACTTGAAGACAAATTTGTGTGAGTGGCCTTAATAATAGTAGTCTGTGGAGAGTTTGCTTGCTTTGTGAATTCAAATGTAATCTTCAACCCACTTGTCTGCATTGCCACAAGCGATGGGAATGCTGGATTTTCTGCAAATGAAGAAGAGCACAGAAAGCAAACAATGAAGTGTTAGTGTTCAATAACAGAAGATGCAAGGAGACACAAGACTAGTTTGAGAGGAAAGTCACCTATATCCATAATCCATGCAACCTAAAAAATAAAAAACACTGCCGAGGCTGCATTACATACCACTAGCAGCTGTTGGCTTTGACAGAGGAGCGAGATTTGCAAAAGGATCAGCATTTGAAGCAGGACCATTGTGAGTCTGGTCACTCATCACATGGGAAACTACAGAGCCCTTGGGAATGGCAAAAGGGTCAGCATCCAACAGAGAACTCCTCAGCGATGGTTGGCTCGAAGCTGGGAGAGGGGATTCTTGAGAAGCTAATGGAGGAGCTGCTGGAGTGCCAAGGGACAGAAGCTCCAACAACATATCAGCACCTCCTGACAAGGGAGGTACTGTATGTGGAAGGTCAACAGGACATGGTCAGAAAAAACAGAGTAAGGTAAAACCAAATCACTACACAAACATAATAATCACTAATTCAAGGTCCCTAGCTTACAATCCTGCCACACCAACTACCTCAATTCTCTATCTCCAGCACCAAAACTTCCTGACAGAAATGTGAAAATTCAAGAAACTTCAAGGAACACCAACAAATAGTAAATCCCTTATTCCTGTCATGCAAAGCCTGAATAGCATAACAAAACAAGTTGCAAGGAGACATTGCTACAAAAGTGAACCACACCTAAAGCCCACAAGTAAATGAGCTTCCAAACATGTGCTATAGCCTGCCCACATGAGACTAGGAAGAACTCACCAGAAGATGTCACAACATTGGCACCCAATGAGCCTAGCAAAGCATCATCAGATGACTGATGAGGGACTGATGGTTGCTCATCAGGGAGAAAACTGAGTAGATCTATGAGGGCAGTTTCAGGAGCCAAATGTTTTGCAACTCCATTTGGTTGCTTCGCATGTCCATTGGAATGGGGTTCAGATTTGGCAGTCTGATTTGCATCAACTCCCACTTCAACTTGCTTGGCTGAGTAGTAGGTTGCTTCATCTAACACAGGCATCCTCTCTAGCAGGGCGGCTCTGGAGACATAAATCACCATCCCAACCCATGACCTTAAGCTCTGGACCAGATACTATCTATAAGCAAGGATGAGATTGAGGCCACAATAACAGAACCACAAACTGGTACAAGACATTCAAGATCAGGAAGATATGTACTTTATGTTGGTGTGCTTGCTTAGGATAGATCCAAATTCAATAGCACGCTGTTGCAATTCAAGCACCACACTCCCTTTGTACTCCAATATCAAACCTTTGAGACGGCTGCTCCCAAACTCACCATGAAGGTACAGCAGCAAAACAGGTCAGATGAGTCTCACAATCTCTGAAGCAAATGTACAGAAAAAACAACACCATAAACAATGGAAGCTTGTGCTAGAAAGAAAATTCCTACAGATCTGCAAACATGATTACAACCCAAGAAATCAGAAAGAAACAGATAACCACAAAGGGCTGATTCAACAATAAGGCAGTGAGAGATCACGCATTGCAAACTTACTCTGCACAATGAGAGAAGCGGGATGAAAGTTTCAAGAGTGCTGTTAAAGAAAATGCTACAGTGTCTGGTGAAACTCGAATGTCTTTCAAAACAGTCTCAACTACATCAACTGCATCTGATTCTGTGACCTGGAAGACACCAACCGAACAAAACAAGAAAAGATGCATCAAACTGAAAGTTGTAATTGAGCAATGTCTTCCTATGACATGTTTGACTTCTCCAAAGACTCCTGAAAAGGATATCGGAATTGATGTGCATAGTGTTAATTTGTGGTGAAAACTGCTACACCCTCCTTCATGGTTCTCTATGAAATACCAAAAATGTTTTGCTATCTGTGTCATGTACCACTTGGGAGGCAATTGTTTCATCCCTGCCTAAGAAGTCTGTTGTGCATATGTGTGGAGCATTCAGTCCAAATTGGAAAGGATAAGGCAGAAAGCAGCAACTTACAGTCAATGGTTCTTCACCTTCCACCTTGTTCAGATTATCTACCAACATTTCACCATACTCACCAATGCACCACACTGTAACTTGTCCCAGACTTTCCTGTTTTAACAAAACAAAGCCAACTTTCAGACATGTGCTATAAAGGTTGTTCAGCAAACTTAGCAAAGACTTTTGACACAAAAACAGTCATACCCAAGGACCCATAGATAAGTGCAAGCTCTTTGCAAATGATGGGGGACTTCCTATAGGACTACACCCACACAATTTTGGAAAAAGGAATGTTGACAAGATGAGAAGAAGCACCTGGCCATCCCATGCTTGGAAAACACGATACAATGCCCTCACTGTGTAGCCCTGAAGCTCAGATGCATTGCTGATCACCACTACCAAAGCCCTTGTCACATCAGGAGTCACATATTTCCCAGCCTGCACATAACCATTGAACCCAATGACATCAGAAAATGTCGTAAATAGCAAGCTTACTTTATGATGTCAGACTTCCATACAACAAGCATTTTGGCTGGTAGGTTGTACTTTGCACAATAGCTGATGTGTCAAACATAAAATTACAAGAACAGATTGATTGATGGCTTCTAGAGCAGATGGCAGCAGTCAATGCACCTCAACCATGAGCAGAATCATCTGATCAATGTACCACTGCTTGTTTGGAGAGAATCTGCAGAAGAACCACAACACCACAAGCAAGCCATGGTAATAAGGTTGCCACATAGTCCATGTTCATATTTACACTTTTGGCAATAAACGCATGGAGAAATGCATTCATCACAATAATCTGATTCCTGGCCAGTACTGCTGAAAGAATCCCAACTGAAAATGATTTGGAACTCAGGTTTTGTGACTAGATCAATAGTCCAACTCAGATACAAACCTTGTGGATAAACCAGTTGCACCCAAAGTTCATACCCCATAAAAATTACCAATACAGTAGAGCAAGTGTACAGCATTTATTGAGGACAAACTGCAGATTAAGCAGAGGCGGAAAGATGAGGCATTTACTTCTGCACAAGAGAAGATATTTTGGCTGTGAGATCTCCTTTGAACTCAGGGTCGCTCACTTTCAGATAATCCATCAGCTCCTTTGTCAATGGCTTGACATTGCTTACATTGACTAATGCACAGATGAGCTCCAGTGCTCGTCGCCGTATAGAAATATCTGAATCCTGTAAAGAGATATCGACACTCTGAGAAAACATCTTCATTTCATATCACTCAGAACTATCCATACTTAGACTTTGAGTCAGCCTGCATAGAAATTGTGACATGACCTGATTAAAGGTTAGAGAGATTTCAGACCAGACAGCAAGAGACTGTAATAACAAACCGTCACAGGAAGAGAAGAGAGAAAAACACCAAATGCATGTTGCTATTAAATGGCAGGACACCACATTGTAGGGTTTCAATTGTTTAAGGCAATTTGGAAAAAAAGTCATCCTTCTTACAAGTGTTCACATTTAAACTGTTAGGGCATTTGGAGGTATTTCTTTCCAAGCCATATCATCTGCATGTTTGACAAACAGAGATGTAAAGTGTGCTGAGGAGGCAACAGCTTCATACCTTCACACACTCCACAATAGTACTTCGGTGACGCTGAACAGCTTGAGTATCAATGGAAACAACTTTCACCAGCGTGTTCAGAGCAACATATCTGTCACCAAAGTAACAAGCAATGAGAAGTCCTCCACTGTCTCTAACACTTCTCTAATCAACAAATGTTCACGACATTGATGGAGCTGCAATTTGAGGACCCTGTGAAGGCCCAATTAACTTTTGGACCTTGCCTCTCAACACTGAGATCTCTGATACATTACTCAGATGGCTCATATAACAGAAGTGGCACCCTAGATGAACCAAACAGTGGTCATGTCTTGTACATACTGACCCATCCCTCAAAATACCTTTGAATGCAGACTACCTTAGACATGGAAAACAAGCCTGACCATGTTAACATGAAGCATCTTCCTTCCTCTACTGTTGTCTCAAATTCAACCAGGAGGCAGGACGCTTGATTGGAGGACTACTGCAAGCAGAGTTGACCTTTTTGTGTTGCAAGCATTACAGGCACATGTTCAGTCAAGAATCAAGCAGTGTACAACTTCTCATGTTAACTGCACCAGGAGATGGTCTAACCTACCTGATATTATTGTCACGATTTGCCAAGAAGCGGCCTAGAATGTTAATGGCAAGTACCCGAAGGCCCCCAATGGCCTCTATAGACATGATTGTCTTTACACACTCGTACAAAATAGCATTGCCAGCATTCTTGCTCCCCTCTGTGTTTGTTGCAACCTGCCCCAGAAATAATGGGCAATCATGATCCACAATGGTAGAGAAATAGAGCTACTTGTAATTTTCTAGTCCCACAAAAGAAGTAATGCAACTGAAAGGCCTAAGCTGCACATGAGTCACAACATAAGAAATTCCAACATTGTTGCCCAAGCAAACATGTATGAATCACATATCAAACCAATTACAGGAAAGGCACTAGGATTATACCTGGGCAAGGATATCACTCATATTATCACTTGTTTCTGAATCACCCTTGCCTAGAAGGCTGAGCAGTCTAAGAAGCCTGATTTGCAAAAAGGGGTCGGTGATACCATTCACATCATACTCTGGGGCATAGCCACTAACAACCAAGTTCTTCAATACCCGAATCAGCGAAATCACATGCTGCATCCACCAAAGAAGTGTTCAAGACAAGCCCTATAAGTATTGTCACGAAACATGATGGATGAATCATTACTCAAACAGGCAAAAGCAAGACAAATGGCTGGAAAGAGGAAAGCATGACATCTTACTAACAAAACCAACTTAATGCAAGCAATTGTGCTTACTTATTGCCAAAAATAAACATCCTCATTTGTGAATTTACCCGTGACAGGAAACCCTAGAAGATGGATCTCTTTAATCCCATGAATAAATTTCTAGGATAAATATTGGCAAAGTGAACTGGTCACTTCACTGAATGCTTCATCATGCTTGCAAAATTGTAGGGATGGAATCTTGAACCCTACTTACAGGATATTGAGGACCACAAGCAGATCAATTGTTCTTGTTGAAGACAAGAATTCTTTGTCTGGACCAACAAGATTGTTCTCTAGACTTTTGGAGCCTGGTCATTTCATCCATTCAGTCCCAAAAGGACTGCCATACACACCTTTCTGAAATGTTGAAGTGCAACTTCACTGCCTTCACATAGCTCTGTGCAAAGCTTCACTCCAGAAATAAGAACCCCATGATGCTTGTCTGTAAGGAGTGCTGTAGCTGGAACCATCACATAATCGATGAGCTCGGGCACCTTCCGAACAATACGCAGTGAGCACAAGGCAGCCTACAATAACATATAAATCCAGACTCTGCTGATTAGACTTGTATGCACATACACATATTCACCTCAAAGTGTTTCTCCAGACTTCCAATTTATCAACAGCAAAAACCAGAAAACCACAATATAATACCAACTGGTTAGGCACCTTCTTCCGAATGTAAGAGTTGTTGTTGTGCAAAAGCTTCTCCACTTCAGGGGCAAGATCCCGTGCCATCTCTGCTGTGCAGATGTTCCCGAGTGCACAAAGTGCTAGCCCAACAATGAACTGATTTGAATGATTTAAGTCACTGCAGCAAAATTCAAGGGAGAGCCCACAGATAACTTCAGGAGAGTACTTTGAGGACCTTTACGAGAAACCACATTTGTTCGACACGGAAGCAACCACATTTGTTCGACACGGAAGCAACCACAATTGCCTTTGAATGTTGATCTGACAAAAAAACCAAGCAGACTTCTAATTTGTTGGTTTCAACTGACAAATTGACACCACAAACAACAGGATGTTGTGAATGTTTACTTCTTGAGAGAATTGGTGACCAGCATCAGCACCTCCTGGCGCTCATCCAGTAGCAGCATGAGCCCCAAGTATCCAATCCTCTTCTCAGGAAAGCTCCCAGCAGCAATGAGCTTGATGCACTCCATCTGGCCAAAATGTGTGGGATAGCCCAGCATATGAATGAACATAAGCTTGGCCACATTGCGATGCCTGAAGTCCTGATCATTGTCCTTGAATGCATTCCGAAGGGTTGCACATTCTTTTGCCACTACTGCCCTCTCATCTGCCGCTGTTTTACAAGCCCTGATCGACCGGATCATGTCTCTGCAAGAAAACAACTCAAATTCAAACACCATGACAGACAAACCACACATTCCTCCAACACACTACACATTTCAGATAAAATCGGACACAGAGATCCCTGCAAAATCCTCGCTCTCTTTGTCACAAAATTTTAGGGTTTCCAAAACTTTCTGCCAAATATAATCTCTACTCCAGCTGAATCACACTTCCCACTCCCCGCCCCCCCTCCAAGAAAACAAATCCACGCTAAATCCTGCCAGATCTTCAAAACCAGAAACACATCTGTTTTCTTAAAATACATAAATTTTATTTCTCCTCTCTAATGCAACAGATACGAGTAGCAAAAAGCAGCTACACAAGCTCCCTGTTCGCCATCTTCACTTTCCCTTTACAAGCCAACAAACCTGACATAACAACAATATAGACGGAAAGAAAAAAGCTATCGACAGAGACGAAACCACAAAAATCACCCAAAACAAGACGATGTGAAGCAGACAACAACAGTACTAACAGACTTGAATCCAAAACAAGCTTCCAAATTGCCACACAAAAAAACGAACAAAAATTAAAAAATCTCTTACCTCAATCTGGTCCCCATGATGACCTAACACCAAAGCGTTTGGCTCCTTCCACCCGATCTGCTGCAGCTCTCTCGCCCGATCACTCTATCTACAACTGCGGCTGCGTCGTTGCCGTTTGCTTCAGCACTCAAAACTGTGAAAGATCAGAGATCTCCCGATGACAATGATGACTATAATACCGCGGCATTTCACAGATCCACCAGCAGCACAACAACAACAACAACAACAAGGAGCTTCGCGCACTTCGCCTTCTTACTCGCATTCAATAATGGCTCTCTCTCTCTCCCTCTCTCTCTCTCCCTCTCTCTCTCTCTCTCTACGATCGTCCTCAACCTGTATGTATTTCCATGTATTCGTATTTCTAAACGTATATACTCATCCGTATATGGAATTGTCTTTCCCATCTACTAAGAGCATCTCCACCAACGCTCAGTATGTGGCCCTACACAAGGAATCTTGGATGAGGTTCATCAGTAGTCCAATTGACTGGAACTCTGCTGGGGACCCTTTAAAAAATTTCACAGCTTTTCAAGTGGATCTTCGGAAGAGTCTAATAAATTCAAATGCGAACTGTTCCCTGTTTCTGATTGGGTAGATGGTTTGATTGTTCCAAGTGGGTTGCTATTAAGGTAATAATCTCCAGCCACTGTGAACCAGCAGCACCCCACCAGCGTACCATGAAGGATGAATGGTAAGTGGTCAGGAAACAGTTTTCTGTTGGGCTTCAGTTCCTTAACTAACCATGGTGGTTAGCTCAGTTGCTAGCCTTTTTTTTTCACTACCTACCTACTTACTTTAATAACCCACAAACAGGTTGTTAGTTAGTAGGCAGGTAGTGAAACCAGCCCTTACCTATGTATAAACCATCTACTTAACTAGTAGTTACCTACTTACTTTCCTACCTATCTACTTATATATGAGACCTATTATTATTTCCTACAGAATTGGTTACCAAGGCGAAACCAAATATAAACTCAGTTCAGTTCAGTTCAGTTCAGGTTCATCCACAACTGAGTAATAACTGGCGTATCTAAAACTTGGATGTGAGAAATAATTTGGCAAGGTCACATACTGAGCGCTGGTGGAGATGCTGAGTTACCTATTAAATGTTGTACATTTTCATCACCCCCTTTTGACTGCTGGACAATCAACCGCTTCTTATTCCCACGTTACTTTTTTGCATCCAAGGCAACTAACTACCTACCGTAGGTAGCTTGGGTTGAGTATATCCACATGGACAACACCAATAACTTTTTTTTAATAAAAATTAATTCGTTTTTATAAATTTGAAAAAATTTTTTTTTAATGATCTATTATGATAATTGTGATATGAGGAGTGAAATTATTCCAATTTGTAGCATTTGATAATTATGATGGTTTTCAACACCTTTGATTCTTTTTCTTTTTTTTCATGAAAATTTAGTTTCACTATTTTTAAAGATTATTTAGTGATGAAACTAAGCGTGAGGGGAAAATATTTGAATAATTTCTTTATTAGCTTTCGAACTATGAGATAGTATTTTATTGGATTTTACATATCGTACCCGTCACTCACAATTAGCGGTTTTTGTTGGAACTATTTAATTGTTTCAACAAAAAGGGGGTCTAACATCCCATTTTGAATATTTCAGAATTTTGACATTCTATAATAATTTCACATGAAAGAGCAAACAATTTTCTAGCCAGTTATTTAATTTTTCATATTTTTTCAAGATTGGTTATGTACCAAAACCAGTTCTTCAAATATGTTGATGAGTAAGTGGTATATACCCGGGTTTATAACTCATGGATATCTATCCCTCAATCTAATTAAGAATTAATTACCAGAGTTCAATTTTGTTGTTTTTCAGCATAACTATGTGTACATTTTTTTTTCCAGCTTTTCCTTTTGGGAATTAATTAAAATTGAACCATAGAAGCAGATATGATTATATTATATATCTATATATATACACCCGTATTTGAAATACCCACCTTTTTGTTAGATTTTAAAGAAATTAATTAAAAATTTGGATGAAGATAATGTTTAGAAATGTCATGAGAATTTTGAAGAATTCTATAAAATTTGTAATCCATAGAGATGAATATTTTTAAAGTTTCAAATTGAATCAATGAAAATGTGAAAATTGATCCATGTTGCCTAATGTGAGCTCTACCTCACAATTTCATAGGAGGAAAAATGAATTATTGTAACTAAAAAGCAATCATGAAGACAAAATCTAATCCAAATTTAGAATTGTAGATCTATTCTTAAATGGTAATCTCAAGATATATTATGGAAAAGGCCATGTAATAATGGAAAAATAATGGACAAGACACATACACACATATATAACTAGAGTCAAAATATGTATAATGTGAAAGTCCCATGTGATGAACCTTAAAACTAGAAGTAAAGTGTTGTAATGGCCTTGTAGCCTAAAATGAATTGATGTCCATATTTGTCCCTTAAAATTGACCATCCCGATTGATATTAAATTTATGTTTTCATCATCCCTTTTGATTGCTTTATAATGAACACTTTCATACCAAGTGACTTTTACATCCAACATATTTGAACAAGCTTTCATTTGTTGTGGAACTATGAATGTGGCACACCTTCCCCAAAAATATATATATTCTATCACAATTTGGTGATTTAAAAAAAAAAAGGGAATTTATGATAAAATATTCACTTTTTAAAAAAAAAAAGTCATGTTTGGGTGATTTTTCACCCAAAAAAAGGCTACCTTTAGAAGAAGGTATTTTAGGGGAAGGTATTGTATTTTTATGTACACTAGTGTGGTTTGTATTGTTGGCCCAAATGTGAACCCATTTCAAAATAGGGAAAACTCAACATATGAAAATTGTTTTGTATGGTTTTAAGATTAAATGAAACCCTAAACCCTAGACCCTATATTTAGTTTTTTGAGAGTTAAATATGACATGCAAGTGTGACCACATTCTCAACTGATTTTTCCTTTCAAAACCTGGTTTTTTGTAATTTATTTGATTTTACAATAAAAAAAAGTTATTTCAAATTTGATATCTCGCACATCTTAAATCCAAAACTTACAAAATAAATTCCATTAAACCCTACTCATTGAAATCTTTCCAACAATACCAAAGGCACACCCCAATTCCTCATACTTGATCTGAATGGTAGACCTTCAAGCGTGATCACATTTTTAACTGATTTTTCTTTCCAAAACCTGATTTTTTGTGATTTATTTGAATTTTTAATGACAAAATTCACTTAAAATTCAAAATCTTCCCCATTTTAAATCAAAATCCTATGAAATATATTCCATCAAATCCTGCTTCTCGAGATCTCCCCAACAACACCAAAAGCACAAACCAATTCTTCTAAAAGTTTTAGTTATGATTTAATATAATTTTCAATGAAAATTTTATTCAATATTCAAAAAAAATTACACTACAAGTCCAAATGTCATGAACCAAACTGATGCACCCTTCCTTATCAAAAGAGCTTTCCAAAGATACCAAGAACACAATTTGAAGCCCCTAATTTGATGAATTTCATAGTTACAAAACAAAACAAACTACCTTGCTTCATAGATAAATTACAATATATCATGTTATGCATGTGTGCTCATATATGGAATAGTACTTTCACGTATTAAATCTATGATTTCACCACCCCCCTTTTGAGTGTCTAGATTAATCAACATCTTATCAAGTTATTTTTGTGTTGAAGATCTTGAACATGTTTTCAATTCTTGGAAATTGTGAGATATTTTAATTATATTTTCACATATACATAACCATTTGTATCTGAAATAGGGTTTCCATCTATTAAATTGACATTTTCACTAGCCCTTTTGATTATCAAGGATTAATCAATATCTTACTTGTTTTTGTATCCAAGATTTTTTAACATTTTTTAACTTTGAGATTATGGGATATTTTAGTTAATTATGTGATTTTTTTGCATTGGGATATTTTAACTCCATATGCTTGTGAAGGTACCATTGCTTGGGACAATTGGCACCTTGAATGCAAGCTTCAAGAATAGTGGCAAATTTCAAGCAAAGATCATCAATTTTTCATAGTCCCTTGTGTCATCATAAAATTGAGTGGAAAACTCAAGTTAAGGTTTTTTTTTTCCATCTTTATTCTTTCATTTTTTCCGTATCAATTTCCAACATGGTGTCCAACCCTCATTGTTCATGATAGGAGGGATTGCAATTGCATTTTAGAATGTTATTTGTTTTTTTACCTTCAAAGGTTAGTAGTTTTATATGCTTGTTGTTGTTTTATTTTTCAAATTTTTGATGTTACCATATAATTAATGATTATCCCAAAGAAATTTAACATCAATTAGAATAAAAATTTGAAATTTGCCACAACTAAATCAAATTGGTAAAAAGGTACCTTAGAACTTAAAAAGGTTTCCCCAATAACATTTTTCTTAAAATTTGGCATGTTTCTTTGAACATGGAATTTGCAACATGATATTTTGTTGAAAGTCAATATTTCATGAAAAAAGTATCAATGTTTACATCTCTTCCACCAATTCACAAGCCAATGAATTACAAATATATATTCAATATTAAGGATATTGCAACTAGTCTTATGACAAAGCTTAAGGTCCATTTGGTAACAAAAAGCTAATTTTCACAAGTTAAAGATATGATTTCTATGACACATTTCCCTTATTACATGAATGTATTCTATGTATTCAAATAATTGTTATAATTGCAATCAACTATTCCAACTATGGACATGTAGCAAATGGATGTTAAAATCACATTTTTCAATGAACTCTTGAATATATGTCCAACAAACAAAAATATATGCGCTTAAAGGTAAAGAAATAATGGTATGTAAGTTTTTAAAATCTCCATAGCATACTTAGACCTTAATTTTGGCACTAAAATGCTGATTTTATTTATTTTTTAAATTTCACATGAATAGTTCAACACCTTCAACCAAAGTTTACTTTTCCAAACTTTGGTTAACAAGAACCAAAAATTTATGTCATTTTGATAATGGGCACAAAATACCTAAGGTCAGCAAAATGCACTCTCTCTACATTGTTTTCTTAGGTTGAAATCATTCTAAAATCCTCAACATGCTCCTTGCATATATAAAAACAAAGGGAAAAAGAGGTAGAAAAAATAATAGAGAGGAATTGTTTTTTTTATATCAAATTATTTCTTTGGAATATAATCAAGGAAGTTAAGTTTATTAAAAAAATTTAAAATCTAGTTTCCTATATATCATTTGCGAGAACATGATCTAATCATTTTAGATTCCCAACAGTTTTGATGACACCAATTATGGCATATCCAACATGAACATACCATGTCAAAGAAATAAACCTTACATATTTGTGTGTGTGTGTGTGTGTGTGTGTGTACAATGAGGATTAACATGCGCTCATTTTGGGAATCAATCAAGTGCTACCAAAATTTTCAAACATTGAATAGAACAAGTGACACCCCTAATTGCAATAGGATAAATTTATTTGTATACCCAAAATGGAGGGTTAACTTGGTGCAAAAAAGGTACATGAAAATTTGTGTGGATCCTTCTTTGATTTATGAAATTGTATGACAACAATCATGATATGGCTTAGGGCTAAAAAAATCTAACATTTATCATGTTCCCATTAATTTTTTATTTGTGGTTTTGATGGGATGGGACTAAGTGAAGCTCCAACCTCTTTCAAATTGATGAAACAAACTAGACCAAAAAACCTTCCTTACAAAAGAAATAAGCAAAAATTATGTATATATCTTGAATTCAATTTTTCTTTGTTGGAAATTTTGTTGTATATTTTCTTTTTCTTACTTTGCAACAATTTTCTTTTTTGATTAAATTATTTTTTAAACTTGAACAAAAACTTCCTTTGATAGTTTAGAAAAAATAGTTTATGAAGTTCTACTCGATTCATCTTTCATTAAGTTAGGACATTTTTTCATAAAGAATATTACTAACATGTTTGGTAATTTTGTGAATTGACCAAAATGTTTTTTTGGTTTTTTGAATGATTTATGTTCTTAAAAACAAAGACATGGATTTTCTTTTGATCAACCAATATGGTTTCCAAAGTCATTTGGATTATTATTTCCCTACAAGCTTGTGGTTTCATATGAGAGATTATTCTTCCATCTTTGTGTGCATGTGATTATAATATGTTTTTAAATTAAATAAGGTTTTTTTCCTTTCATGTAATAACATTGATGACAACAACAACAACATACACTACAACATTAAGCCAATCACAACAATCATAAACATATGTTTAGCCAATTCAACAAGTTCAACAACATTTGTTGTTGGTGGCAAACCAATGATGACAACAATAACAAGTTCCACAATCATGTACACAATTGCATCTCACACTTATGGACTATTGTTTGTCAATGTTACAATTAATTGTCATCAAACAAAGGTAATATTTATCATTAGTTTCTTTTTTGATTATGGATCACCTTACATGTGATTTTGTACAAACTTGTGTATAACATTAGTTGTTTAACTATTTTTTATACATGGGGTTTGTTGCAACAATAACCTTAGTCACAACAAAACATGTTTGATAAAGAATCTTAGGTTTTTCAAGTTCAACAAAAGCAACAATGTGTTGATTTCCCTAAGAATAAGCAACAACCACTTCCTTGATGATTCTAGTGATTATGATCAAGAAGTTGTATCTACATCAAAACAATGGCAACTACATCAAATTCAAGACTAGCAACAATAACATTAACACAAGAAGTAGTACAACAACATCAATAATAAATAGGAATCATGCAAAGGTTTCTTTATTTTTGTGCTTGAATGTTCAAAATATTGTAGGTTTGTTAATTTTCTTATGAAACAATTGTGTGGAAGTGAGCATCAAAGTTTGAAAATATTATGGGTTAGTGTAAAAACATATTAAGGAGGTTTTAACAAAATGTTACAATAAGTAACTCTAGCCTGTTTTCACATTTGTTTCTTAACTAGTTTTTTCGTTTTAGATTTTGATGTGTTCATACATGTATAATTGATGACTAAACTAAAACAAAATTTTCCTACATACACTCTTCCATAATTGTTGATATTAACAATGTAGGGTCTTCATCCAAATTTTCTTCCATTTGCTCCTCAATGTTTTAATAATTGTGAACAATGGTGTAACAACATTACCTTCCAATGCATCAAGTTGAAATCAGGTTTGAATGTTCTTGTGAATCATGTATTGTCCCATCCCTTCACAATCATGTTCATCATATCCAACCTTCATCCATGCAACATGTAACCATGTACACACTTTGGGTTTGAAACTACTCCTTTTGAAGTCAACACAAGGTGATTGTTCATTGTCCATCCATTCTTTAATGACTATTGCTATCCATGTATTGAATTGGATGCAAACACGAACAAAAGAACCAATCTTTTGATAACCAATCCATAAATTAATATATTAAAAAGGGTCACATTAAATTAATGTTGAAAATGTATGTTGTATTTGTGACACACATTTTTAATATATTCATCTAGCATTTGGATAAGCTTGAAAATAATTCAATGATCATAAATTATATTTTAACATGTTTGAAATTCATAATTAATGTTTTTTTTGCTTAAAAATATGAAACAATTTTAAATAAATAAATAAACATTGTTTAAATAGTTTGTTCAACACAATCAAAACTAAATTCAAAAATTGTCTAAACATTACTAACAGTTCCTCTTATTCCATTTGCACCCAATTGAACTTTAAAAACATGTTTTAGTGATTGTTGGAAAATCACATTGGTAGGTTGTAATTCACTTGTGCAATTTGCTAGTATGTAAATGATCAAAATGTTGGGGGTAATCTTCTTTCATTCAATTAAAAAACTCTTTGCTCTTATGTATTGACCAACAATCCAATAACCAAATCATTTTATGGTAAAACCAATTATTTGATCTATGGATACAAATATGGCAACAAGTTTTTTGAACAAGTTTTTTTTTGTATCAATCTCCAAAGTTAACCAATGATTCTCTTTAAAAATGAGATCTAATTCACTATTGCTACACGTGAATTTTTTTCATTGTTTGCAAGCAGTATTATTCTATGTGTGGTACATGTAAATATGACTTGAAGAAGGAACAATAACCAATTTGTAAATGATGAAAGGACAAGTGTCACTTGTCATTTATCTTTTAGCCCTAAAATTTTGATATGTTTTGTACCCTTGTTTTTTCATTGTTAACCATTAAAGTTACATGAAAAGGTAAACTAGTTTTGAAACTTATGTCTTGCCCTTGTCGTTTCTAATAAACAAGAAGTATATTTATTGCAATTGTTATCATTTTGAAAATCCAATTTATACATTGTCTTAAGAATTGACAAATCCATTTTCTTGTGACCTTGAAACCTCCATGTGCAGCATGAATGATTTCAGGAGCAAAAGACTTTACCTTCCCATGCAAAATGGGTTATATGTTGAAGTAGCAAGTGATTGACCCCCCTTTCTCATTTTTTGTAACATAATAACCCATGCATCTCCAAGCATTGGGTACTATTCAAGTACCAACATATTTGTATTTTTAGTTTATTGCAATCCCAAGTTGCTATGCATGAATGTCATTTGATTTCAAGTCACCTTAGGGTGTAAACCAATCTCACAAACTTGCCCTTCCTAGCTTCTCATATGGACTTTAGAAGTCATGACTTCTTGTATGTTGTTTTGAAGAAGTGCATGGCTTGTGAATTATTATTGTGTTTCTTCACAACTTGATGGGTGGCCAAAGATTTGGTAATAACTAACTAGTCAATGTATTCCCCATTTGCCTTGTACCACTTTTGAGTCCTTTTATGTTGCCCTTCCCTTCACTCTTGTTCAATCTCCTAATCTACTAACAACTTTGCAACAAACTTGTGTGGCCTACTTATTGGCCATTTTTCACTTGCTTTGAGATGGTGTTGATTAGTACAACATATGTATTGAGGAAGTTTATCTTATGTTGTTGTAGTGTGACCTTTTTCTTTATTCATTTGTGACTTTTTTGAAAATAGAAATAAATGAATTTTGTTGTAACTTATTATTTTCCATCTTTCATTGAACACTCAAACAAAATACTTGTAAAATTGTTGTTCGAGACTATCATCGAGTTTTTATCAAACAAAATTTGATAAAATCACAACTCTAAATTGTCTTCTTATAACTATGAAACTCAAATTAATATTAAAAAATGAATAAAGAAGCTATGAAAATTCAAGAAATAAAGCTATATATATATATACTGACCATTGTTGATAACTGACATTTTTCTAAATGACAAACACTAATAAGAAGATGAAATATATACCCAATAAGAAGTAAGGTTTGTGTTTGGTTCTTAACCAATTTCAGACCTAAACAAGTCACCCATGAATAACTTACCCTTGGACCCTTGTTGATAACCGGGCCCAATTTCTGAATAAGGAGCCAACAAACACTAGTATTACCCTTGTTGACAACCAGGGCCATTTTCTGAATAAGGGAGCCAACAAACACTAATAGTAAGAGCCCTCACCAAAAATTTGCAAAAAAATAGGAAAATTTCCCCAGCTTAAAAAAATCCAAAATTTTTAAAGAAAAGAAAATAAAATTTAAAATAAATTATTAAAAAAAAACTGTTTGCAACAAAAGCAAAAGGAATAGGCAGAGCAGATTGAGCTTTTAAAGAACGGGACGAAAAAAGACTGAGTACAGATTAACCTAGCCCACTTTGGTGGCACGCAAGTGGGCCCAGCAGCAGCTGAGGATAAGGAACCAAACAACACCCCCACATCACTCCCTAGCCTACCAAACTCGCCTACTCCATCCCAGCACTAAATTCACAACACTACCCTACATAGTGACTGGCAGCCAGCACTCATTTATCCTTTTTTTTTAAATAATAATAAAAATAAAAAATCATTTTATCTGTTTTCAATTTATTTTATTACTCAACCTATCATATTACTATTATCAGTATTAGTATATTTATCTATTATTATGAGGGTTTTTTTTAATGGCGAAATTTCGCCATAAAACTAAAATCTTAAAATCTTAAAATGTGAAAAAGGTGATTTTGGAGGTTTTTAATGGCTAGAAATGTGAGAGGGAAAAAAAGGGGTAAAAAAAAATTTGCTAGATTTTATATGTACTTGGTTTTCATTTTGTAGCCAAAAAATATAGAAGGATGATTAAAGATTTGTTACTTAATTTCTGGTTTATATAGCCAGATATAATTATGGCTAAATGTTCCTAGGGATGATCATCACTTTTTTAACATTTTTTAAATGGATTGATCATCATTTTAGCTACAAATAAAATTCCTGAAAAAATATATATATATATATATTATTTTCTTTTATATTTACTCACATTGGAGGATTGGACACATAAAAAAATATGATATAAAAAAAATATAATAATATAGATATCATTTTGGCATAGTGCAAGTTCCACTTTGGTTTTCAAGGTGGGTTTGTTTTGGAAGAGGAGACGACACAGACACGCACAGACAGACAGACAGACAGAGAGGAGACGAGAGGTGTGCAGCAATGGCGGCTCTCTTGGCTTCTTCTTGTGCGCTTTCTTCGTCATTGACGTTGCTCGCTTCTTCTCCCTCGTTTACTAGCTCTGCTCGGCTTCCTTCCTCATCTCGTTCCGTATCCGGAGTTGGAGTTTTTGTTGCTGCTGCTCCTGCGGCTGCTTCTTCTTCTGCTGTCAAGGTGTGTGCGGCTTTCTTTCTTTCTTTCTTTCTTTCTCTTTTGGTTTGTCTATTTGCTAAATCGGAAGAAAGAAAATTGTGTTTTGTGAGCTGCGGTTTTCGGTTTTTGATTTCAAGGATTATCGATTCATGCCTTCCGTGTGTGTTTGATGTAAATGCTTTCTATTATCGTTGTTCTTGTTATTATTATTATTATCTGTCATGGTTCTTTTGGTCATGGATATGCTTGCTTTTTTTTCTAGCTTTTTTTCAGTGGATTGGTTGTATGGAGTAATGCTGATGCTCCGACGCAGTTTCTCTTCTGGTTTTTTTTAATGTCTCTACCATGCGATGATTGTTTAGGTTGGAATCAGATGCCAGATAGCAGCAGCTAATGCGGATGATGAAGAAGCGTCGTTGTCGTCGTCAGTCAAGAGACGGGACATTTTCGTTGCTCTCGGTGCTTCCACCATTGCTGTAAGTATTTCCCATCACTGAAGGCGACCAAAAATAGAGAGAGAGAGAGAGAGAGAGAGAGAGAGAGAGAGAGAGAGAGAGAGAGAGAGATTTGTATGTTTCTGCAAAGAAAATTTCTTTTATTTTCATTTCCCGTTTTTTTTCCTCACACTGCAAAACTACTGAAATCTGGAATTTTGACAAAAGATCAAAAAATACACCTGGCATTATGAGGGATTGTGATGCATGCAGGCAGGAGTGTGGAGCTTGTCACCAATGACTCCAGAAGCAAATGCTGCTGATTTGATTCAGAGACAACAGCGATCAAAATTTCTAAGTACAAATAAAATTTTCCCTCATTCACTGGAGATTCTTCTTGAGTTTGAAGCATTTCTCAGTTTTTTTTGCATTGGTTTTCTTCCCCTGAAGAATCAGACGCGATCTCTTCTTTCACATCCTTTCATGAAATATTCTTCCTCAATGAGAAGCTCTGGAGCTTTTCACAATTGCTCTACAAAATTCTTCTGCACATGAAATAGGCTGATCATCAAGCAGATGAACATTCAGTTTCTCTTTTCTGTACTTGGCTCCTGTAAAAGGTGCCTCCAAAAAATCTGATACGAAGAACTCAAACCATTTTGATGAATTTCAAAGTCTCTTAGTGATTCCTGTTCTCTAACCTGTTTTCCTTTGGTCAATGGTATGGCGGGGGTGAAGCTAGTGTGAAGGAGAAGCTTCAAGCTGCTATCAAGGTCAATTTCCTCATATGACTTCTTCTTCCTTTAGACACTTTGATGTATTTTGGGATTGTTATTTTTGTTTTTCCTTCTCCTCTCATCCTTGAATAATCTATTCACCAAAGTTTCACCATGCAATTGGTCATGGTTTTGTGGAGGTGGTGTAGCTATGGTGCCATTTGTTGTCTGGTGCTATCATGGAGGTTATGAATTTGTGGACTTGTATTGGATGATTATGCAGGCTAGTCCAGAACTGGTGCCAGACTTGCTACGTTTATCCCTTAATGATGCTTTAACCTATGATAAGGTTTGTGTTTTCAGCCACTTTGAAGGACAGAAGGAAGTTTTTTTGGGGTCATGTCTGTAACTTTTTTCTTCTCCCACACCTGCTCTCAAGGCATCATCACTCATCACTTTGGACACCGCAAGTTTCTGTAGAACACACAAAGTTATGTAACTTTGCTATTTGTGCTTGAATGTTGAGCAGGGCTCCAAGACTGGTGGAGCAAATGGATCAGTACGGTACATCCCTGCCTTTCTTGCTAAGACCTTTTGTTGGCTTGGCTTGTTGTTTGTTGTTTGTTTGTTTGCTTGTTGTTGCCAATTGTTTCATCTGCTAAAAAGCCTGCCTGACATTAATGGTGTGCAGTACAGAGCTGAGCAGGCCAGAAAACCAAGGACTAGAGAAAGCAGTGAACCTGCTTCAAGATCTGAAGAAGGAGATTGATGAAGGGGCGAAGGGTGGTCCCATTACTTGGTCTGATCTCATTCACATAGGAGGTATACACTCCTGTTGAATTGCTGTGCTTTGCTTGCATATTTTACTATCGCTGCATGTATGGCTTTGTGGATCACTGTTTGCTGTCTAAGCCAGTTCATTGAATTATATTTCAGGCAAATGGGGTGAAGGCTGATGGTTTAAATTGTATCATGTCCAGATTCCACTGAGATCCTTACCTTACCATTTAGTCTTTTTTTTATGTGTGTTTGGCAGCACAATCAGCCTGCAAGAGAACATTCATTGACTCAGCAATCCGCAAGTGTGGAGGTAATGAGCAAAAGGGTCTCCAACTATATGGTGCATATGGCTCAGCTGGGCAGGTTGAGCACCACTTTCCTCTCCCTTTTGGCTCAGGCAGAGATTCTGTATTTTAAAATCTTGCATCTGGGTATAAAACTTCTGGATTCCCTTCTGCCTGTTCAATGGCATGAACTTCAGATCCATCTGACCTGCTTTCTCTCTGTCATCCTACAGTGGAGTCAATTTGACAAGCTATTAGGTCGCTTTGAGACATCAGAACCTGATCCAGATGGAAGAGTGCTATCATGGGAGAAAGCATCACCAGCAGAGATTAAGGAAAGGTTTGCCAACTTGGGATTCAAGGCACGACAGGTAAGGAAAAAAACCCAGACTCAGCTACTGCTGCTGTTAGTGTGCTCCTATCAATTTGACCCCAAATCCATATGCAGATCTTGGTCTTTTTACATTCTAAGTATAGTTTGTTGGGATATCACACAGGTGGCAGTTTTATCTGCATTCCTTGGCCCCGATCAAGTTGAGACAGAGGCGAAGCTAGCCACTGACCCTGATATTGCCCCTTGGGTGAAGAAATATCAGGACAGCAGGAGAACAGTCTCTCAGACTGACTATGAGGTAAAAGGCAACCTCCCCAACATCTTGATCATTTCACAAACACAAGGGAGAACAGGGAATAGGGTTTGAAAATGTGGTTTAGCCCTGGAAGACAGATTTTGTGTTGGTTTCTTGAAGCAGATGTGAGGAGATGATGTATTGTATTCAGAACCTGATTAGTGCTGACACAAATCTTACCTTTTCTGTGGCAGGTGGATCTTATTACAGCATTCTCAAGGTTAAGTACACTTGGGCAAACCATTAACTATGAGGCTTACAGCTATTATATACCAACAGTCCTGAGATTCTAGTAGTTTTGGAGTTCCAGGTTTGAGCAAGTTTCGATCAGGGCTTTACAGTTTTTGTCATAATGTGGATTAGTATGTGGAGGATAATTGAGGTTGCATTTGTGTTATCTAGAAGCATCTTGCACTTGGGCTGATGCTGGATGCAGAAAGTCCGATAAAATTTTCTCTTTGCAACTATGGGGAAGATTTCTCATTGTCCAATTGGGAGATAAAGTTGAGTTCTCCATTTTTGACAGTTCAATCAGGCAAAGGTTCTACAACTGTTGCACTTCGTGTATGATGCCATTCATTGTAAGTGCAAATCTACATCACTGGTCTCTTATGCGTGGTGTTCTCAATCACTTTGTCACAAATGAAGCTCACTGTTCTTTTTGGCTTATTCACTGGAAGAGCAACTCCTTATCAGTTAAAACTTTCATGTTGATGCTTGAAAGTAAGAGCCTTGACTTCTGTGTCATTCCTTCACAGTTTCTCTCAGTTGCAAATGCTGTGGTAGTATATCATAGCTCATCACTTTCAGAAGGCAACAACTTCAAATGAATCTAGTGGAGAGATGAATTTTGGAGTGTGAAATTTAGATCTTAGCTTCAGTGTACTTTTGTCCTTAGCTAGATCTTCAGAGAAAAGGACCTGGAACTCCAGTCCAGCCATCAATGCACTGCATCAAAGGGGCCATGTGTTTGCCATCCAAGATAGCTTCATAGACCTTTTCAATCTCTTCACCAGGAGAGATGGTCTGCAAGCCTGACAGTAGCTGGGTATGGAGTTCAGATCGAACAAATCTGTAGAGAGGGTATGTCCGACAATCTGTAATTCTGTTGGGAACTGGGGAGTAACCCTTGTTGTTGTCGTATGCTTCTCGCACATGAGGAACTTCAACATCTAACCTCTCCTTCAGCTCCTCCTCGAAGTTGGAGATTTTGTGGAAAATGGAGGTGGGCGCAGGGTTCTCACTGGTGGAGCTCTTGAGTGTGTGCTCAACTAGCACTTGTCGGAGCTTTTCCATGAGTGGGCAAGTCTGGCTGGAAGCATTGTCAATGTATGTGAATGGTGGTTGATGGTCCACTACCTGCAGTAGATCCTTCTCAGCAAACCGTGATGGTAGAAGAGTGCCATCAGCTCCTGCAAACAAAGTCTTCTTTGCCACTTGTGCAACAATTTGCTTTACAGTGGCCTGCATCATCTCCTCGATATGGCGCAGATCAATTGCCTGGCAAAGAGCCACCAGGTATGTTGAACTCATGAGCTTCAGAATTTGGATGGATTCTTCTGTCTTGCGTGCAGACACCAACCCAAGAGAGTTCACATCCTGGTTGTGTTGCTCAGCACTTTGAACATGGGTTGTCACTGGATTTGCAAGGTAGTTAAGTTCTGAGAGATATGAAGCCATCGCTATCTCTGCTCCCTTCATGCCATAATCCAGGCTTGGATTAGGCCCTCCACTGAGGTTTGAAGGCAGCCCATTGTTGTAATAATCATTCACAAGCTCAGAGAATTGTGCAAACATGAGCTTGCCAATAGCAGCAGTGGCTAGCCGTAAGTTGTCCATTGAGACCCCGATGGCAGTTCCTTGGAAGTTTCCACCATGGACAGCCCTGTCTCCTGCAGCATCAATGAGTGGGTTGTCGTTGACTGAATTGATCTCCCTCTGGATGGCATGTGTGGCATACCGTATTGCTTCTACCTGACAACACCAGAGACCATCAGTTGCTTCTTGCTGGTAACATCCCTTTTGGCTTCATCATCTTTTGCAACTCTTTTCTTGCACATCTTTTTCCTAATCCCAGTGCTTGCATTGAGTGTGACCAGAGAGAAGACATTTTGCCAAGAAAGAAATCTCTGAACAATGACAAAGCAGGGATTTTGAACAAAATCCCTGCTTTGTTGTTGTTCAAGCAGGGATGAAAGGCTCAGAGGTTTCAAGTGACGAACACAACAAAACAGTGATTTGCTTGGTGATGGTACCTGAGGACCGAGCCATTGTGGGGAAGTACGAAGAGCATAACGGTCCTGCTTGGGTTTCTTCAAAGGATCAGTCTCATGCAGTTTTGCAGCTGTCTTTGTATACGAGCTTCCAGCAAGGAGCCATTCCATGATGGCTGCAGCCTCAATTTGACCTGGGTGATGCTTCAGTTTGTGAGTCAAGGGATCTGCAAATTCAGGCTTCCCCTGCATCACCTCGCAAAAGAGAGCTGAAAGGACTTCAGCAAGCAGGACCAGCACATTGGCATCGAAGCATGCAGTGGATGCCAAGGCAGAACCCACGGCTGTTCCATTCACCATTGCAAGTCCTTCCTTTGGCTGCAACTCAAATGGCTCTTGTATTCCAGCAAGCCTGAGAGCAATCTCGCCTGATACTTCAGAACCATCCTTGGTGATTGCTCTTGAGTTTGGTCTTGCAGTGAGAAGCCCTGCAATTGAATGAAATGTGAGCCAAAACTGTAATCAGAACATTTCAAATTTCTTCAACTGCAAAACTAGTGTTGCATGCAATTCGCGTAATAGAGAGTTCATCAGACACACACAGACATGTTTGACACAACACACCAGCAATGTATGACAAGGGAACAAGGTCTCCCGATGATGAAATGGTGCCTCGAAGTGGCAACTTTGGTGTCACATGAGCATTCAGGAGCTTCTCCATTGCCTCCAAAATTTCCCAGCGAATGCCTGAGTAGCCTTGGAGCAGCGTGTTAGTGCGCACCAACATAGCTGCTCGCGTTGTGCATGCAGCAAGCGTATCTGCATCACCCTTTCCAAACACTCCTGCATTCAAAAATCTGTTCACCAAAACTCAAGGTCAGAAAAATTCCACTCATGACAATCAGCAGCATTTTCCCACAAGAGGCACACAGGATTCATGCACAAAATAGAGGCTCTTATGTTTGGGCCATTGTGTGAAGCAGGAGTTGAATGAGATTCAATAACCATGAAACAAGGCACCTGATGAGCTCCTTCTGGAGCTCTACTCCTTGCTGAGTGCGGCGATGAGAGGTTGCTCCAAATCCAGTGGTGACACCATAGATGTCAGAACCTTTCATGATTTTTGAAAGCACCCAATTGGAGCTTTTGTCCACTCTGGTCTTCGCAACAGCAATATCCAACACCACTCTTACTTCCAGTCGCCGAGCAACTGCAGCCACATGGGCAACAGTCAAGCTCACACCCTCGAGCACCACCTCCTTGCACTCAGTGAATGTCTTCACCATACCTCTCACCTCCTCTAAATGGCTGCATTGTAACTCTGCAGCTGCTCGAGCCCATTGAAGGGGATCCGAGCAGCTGGTTTCTGAATCAATCACAACACTACCTATGCAGAGACTTGAATCAAGTGCTGCCACATGATTCTTCTTGCTGATGATTGGATCACTCCCATCAACCATATCCGTCAATGCTAGAGAGCCAGTCTTTGCCATCACTGTGGCTACAGTGACAAAAGCTCAATCCAGATCAATACCAGGTCTATCTCTCAACACAATTCTCACCCAAACACTTTCCTTTAGAACTCTACTCCTTGGTGATCCAAGAGCAATTCTCTCCACGGCTAAGTGATTCAGACTCAGAAACTCAATCCACAAACAAGTTCCACAGAACCCACTTCACATCAGCTCAACTTGAAGAACTTGTGACCTGAGGGACTAAGGACAAATATTGCTGGCGACTGTTTGTACTGAAACTTTTTTGCTTTCTCAAGGTACCAGAGCTGAGGAAAGTTACCTCTCCAGCAACTGGACCCAGACTGAGCCTGGACTGGAGCTATGTTGAAGACTGAAGGCTAGCTGGTCCAGGGAGATCAACGAGTGTGAATTTTGCAGTAAAATTGGGTTCTGTTTGCAGGTAACTAGCAGAGGCAGAATGGGAATGCAGTATTTATGAGGAGAGGATTGATCAAAAAACTGGATGGAAAGTGGAAGAAGAGGAGGAAGAAGAAAAAATTGACCAGCAAGTGAACTCACACACCAGCTTTCCAATTTGACTATCTGACTTCATAACTGAATCATGCACAAGACAAATGTCATGGTGCACCTTTTTCTCATCACAGCTGCAACAACAGTAGCAGCAGCAACAACAACAACCACCACTGGTGATCTGAGCAATCATCTTCTTCACCTCTCACTGGACAATTGTTGAACTATCTGATGATGACCATGGAACTGCTGCACCGCATGCATATGTTGTCCTTCTTTTCATGGTTTATTCTGGTCAACACTGTTTGGTTTTTTGTTTGGTTTTTTTGGCGATTTGGGTAGTGGCAAAATCAGAGGCACAAATTATATCCTGCAACACTTCAGTCTCACTTTGCAATTTTTAAGTCTCAAATCTTTTTAGTTTCTCTAATCTAATACTTGCAACCAACCGATCCTTTTCTCTTTTTTTTTCCTTTGCCTTTATCAAATTCTCCTTTCACAATTTGATCTTCTCAAAACATAATTATGAGGAATCCAGTAATATATGTATATCGTTATGGCCCCATAACAACAGGATTTCTTGGTCCTAAACTTATTGGGTATTCTTTGCTTTGCTTCAGGGTAATCCAACTGGAGCAAGCTGGTGATAGTTTTGGTCATGATGATCACTCTTTTGGACTGATCATGGCAGATTTATCTCACATGATCATTTTCTCATGGTTCAATCATTGGTTTGGATATTCAACCAGTATAGATCTATGTTGCATAATCTTGACCTCATTTTTGGGGACTAGATCATATCCTATATGAACCTTGTATAAATCTTTGATGGGAGTTTTGGGGATAAGATTCTTTTTTTTCTTGCTAGAATTACAAAGCTATGAATCTGCTACTGGTGGAAAGGGCACAATCTAATGTAATTCACACTACAACTGTAATTCCTTTTTTGGCATGTAAAACTCAATATGCATTAGGAGTAAATGGAATGTAAATCCTTCTATACACAGTCCATTTGCTACTATTTACTCTACTTTGTGCTTGATATGGCATTATTTGTAGAGACTCCCCAGAGTAGTAAAAACTACTATAAGCAGCCTGATCTTTTGCTTAGCAAGAAGTGGACAAATTGAGAAATTAAAACATTTGGAAGTTTTATTACTTTCTTTCTTCACTTTCTTTCTTTTTCTTGCTGAAAGTTGAAAGTTACACCTGGTTGCTGGTTGATGATCATACATGAGAGCTGATAGGAAGGACTCTTGTAAGAGAGAGAGAGAGGAAGAGGAGGTGGGGGAGGGGTGTGTGGGGTGGACTACTTGTGTGTGCATTATGGAAGCAATCAAAGCATGAAAAAGGTTTTCCCTTACATGGGTATTGAGAGGTTGAGCATACCAAAAGTGTGTCTCTAACAGCCAGTAGTTAGACAATCGCACACAATTCTAGCTTGCACACCCATCTTCTCTCTCCCAAGTCCCAACTCTTGGGCATTCAGATGATATCTCAAATCCACAATTGTTTTGTTGCAAATAGAACCTAGCACAAAACTACCCATGAGTTGCATCATGAGTTTTATGTGTAACAATTCCCCCAAGTCATAGCCCTTTTAAAAGTTTCATTAATTAATTAGTTAATTAAAAGTTTTTAACATTTCTTTGTTATTAAGTAAGCCAAGGAGTAAATAGGTTCTAGTACAAAATCCAACTAAGATAAGAAATAAACAAACAAATGAATAAAATTTAAAACAATAGATTCAAGGCATCCTTCCATAATGATGAATGGTTGAAGAATTTAAATCTTTTTTAGAGGTGTCAAGTTGTAATCTTGTTCAACATTATTACATTATGTTAAAAGGTGACATCCATGACTTAAACATTTTTGTAACTATGATTAAGTTTTAGTCATGTCATTAGTCATGTAGCATGATTTAGTCATGTGTATAATTACACGAGTAATCATGTCATGATGTTCATTACTACATGATTAAGGCATATGATTTGACTTCAAGATCAAATTTGACTAATTAACAAAAAATATTGGACATGTCTAAAAAAATGTGAAAATTATATATTAAAAAAAATTGTTGGTTAAATGCATGCATTTAAGAACAATATGTTGATAATTTTCATTAGGGGAAAAAAATGATGTATAATTGAAAACATTTTCAAAATTAACTTCAATTTTTCTTTAACTATTTGAAATAACATATAATCATTAACCAATTGTGAATGCTTTTAAATATTGTGATTTTGCACATGAACCACAAAAATAAACTTAATCCAACATTAGGTCATTGAATATTTTTCTTTTTGACAAGCGATATTAAAATACACCCACACTACAAATGCATAGGTAGCTAGCAACGGTTTAAATACCTACCAAGGTAAATATATAAGCTAAGTTAGTATATGCTTACCTTTGTAAGTAGCTAAGTTTGCCTAGTTGCCTAAATTGAATTACCATTATCTAACGACTTGTTAATTCCTACCTTCCAACTACCTATCTATCTATGCTAGCTTAGACCACCTACGAACCTAGGCTAAATTACACGTATATTAAGGTTAAATTACATGCCTACCTAGTTTAGGTAACCTCAATATGTTATGTAGGTGGTTTATGTAGTCTAGGTAGTCTAAGTATGTAAGCTAAAATAGACTACCAACATACTTAGGCTAAGTTAAGTAGTCATTAATATAATTATTAACTATTGTAACTAACTCTTATTATTGACATGAATGTAATAATGTGAAACTAAATACCTAGGTATTAATTATTATATTAACCGAATCAATATATGTATATATATACCTCCTTATTTAATTAATTTGCTTACATATTTAATTACTTACCTACCTACTTGATTAATGTACCTATTTAATTACTACAATGTGGGATAATGTTATATGGGATAAAGGGTTTTACTATTGTATGGGATATGGGAATGTTTCCATTTCCCAAAAGATTATCCCATATTGTTTATCATCTTTTCAAACTTGTAAACAATATAAATGGGTGCACTACAAGCATTTAAAAAAAGTAATGTCATTTGGTATGAGCCAATAAAAAAGGTTCAACTTTTAAAATCAAATTCAAAATGAAATAAGATTTTCCTAATTAGGTGCCACATGGCTTGTGTTTAAGCTTAACCTAGGTGGTTTAAGTTTAGGCCTAGCCTAAGTGCCATGTGGCCTAGGTCTAGGCATAACTTGGGTGCCATGTGGTTTAAGTCCATACCTAACTTATGTGCCACAAAAGGCTATTGGGGCTTAAACTTAACTTAGGTGCCACATGGTTTAGCCTAGCCTAGGTGGCTTATGTTTAAGTGCCACACATGTCTTAATTGCAATGTGCCACATGTGTACATGTTTAATTTGTTAAGAAATAATATAATTTTATTTAATATTTAAAATTTTGATGATTGTGTTCACATGATCTTCTAAAATCATGATCATCCATCCATGATTGTAGTCACAAAAATGGTATGGAATGGGGCAAATGACTATTATCATGGCAACTGTATGGCATAAGTGATGAGTTTAAATTGATTGCATAATCATTTAGTTGCTAAGGCATATATGACTAACATTTTAAATTATGGATGGAGTCATAGATGGCGCCTTTTGGTGTAGTGTTAGTCCAAAGAATTGAAATTAAATACATAAAGTTAAAATATTCAACAAAACTCAAACAAATCCATCATAAACAAGTGGATTGCCAAATGTGAAAATATATGCCATAATTTAAAATTCAATGTATGATGAATCTTATCAAATTTGAAAATAATTTGTTTGAGTATTTGTTCTATTTCTCTTTATTTGATATTGATTTTTTTGGGGTGTCATTTTGATATTCTAATTCTTTGCAATACTTATTTGTTGTCAAAGCTATAACACCAATTTCACAAGGATAATTGAAAAATGTGAAGTGGATGGAGTCAATTATGTAGCCCCAAGTTTGTTTAACATGTTGCATTGTCTCTTTTAAAATGTGCAATAGTTCCTTTGAGGTTTTCTGTATAGTAAGGATTGAACATGGGATTGTTTTAAGAACAAAGGCCCCATGTGAGGTGTGGGTTGAATGTAGGACCCAAATTCTCAAAATAATTATTTTCAAAATCCTTACGAATGTTGTTTGGTTCTTGATTTGAAAAGAAACTTTTGGTCTTGGTTCTAGCTTTTATTCTTTTTTATGGAACCTTTAGTTTAATCTTGAGACCAATTTTTTGAATTTCTAAAACATTTAATTCCAATCATTTTCATAAAATGCGTCTGATTTAAAACAAAGTTTAATTTATCTCCATTACACACAACTAAACCCCAAAAAAAATGTAATATTAATTTGTTCAACTAATGCACATTTGAAAATAAAAATTATGTAATATTGATTATGTACAATAAATCAATTGTAATGATTTTTTAAAAATTTAAAGCCATGTTTATATTTTTTAAATTAAAATTGTACTTATTTACCTAAAGAATTAAACCTTTCTAAGTAGGGTACATAGCACCCCTAGGTTAAGTGTTAATTCAATTTTGAAAATAGGTAAGTTCCTTGGTTAAGTTGTAGTGATGGTACTAAAAAAGCTTGGAACTTTTAGTATGAAAACCCTAAAACTTGATGTATAACCTAGACGTAAACCTACAAAAGTCCAGGAACCTACCAACATTAGTCCTTACCCAATGTTAAGAATCAATAGGTATATTATTGACATAAAACAAACAATTTGAGAGGAGAGGATAAACCTTTAGTGTAAGGTTATGTGTAGTATAAGTCCTTAAATGTAAGTTGCCATCTTCTTTTCATGTAAGAAATGTAATGTAGGGTAATGCATTAAAAAACTTATATTCTTTATGGTTTTTTTATTAATGTTCATTGAAGTTCCAACCCTCCTTGTTAGTATTGATGGGTTTCAAGCAATAATAATATGTCACAAGTGTTTCATTAATACCATAGTTTGCATTCCTTCATCTTGAAAATTAATAATGTTCTTTGTCCCCACATTTTGATCTATATTGGAATAGCATACTTAAAATTATGACATCATTCCAAAAGTCTCATGCATGTGATTCATAAAACTCATGATGGTTGTACTTTCTTAAGGCAAGGTTTCCTAAAGTCTCTTTTCATTAAGCTATTGTGATCAAACACATGTACTAATGGAAAGCCATTGAAATGGAACCTTATTTCTTGTTGCATGGATGCATGTTTTACATTGGAAAACTACAAGCAAGTTGGCAATCTATAGGTATTATATTTAAGATTAATAATTGGCAACTCTCATCGAAATATTTATTTTGTGAAAAAATGGGGTCTAGCAATCCCAATTTGAATATTTCATAATTTCAATAGTATAATTTAAGGATGTTAAGTTTCTTCATATCTTTCAAAATCATTGTGGTAGTTCAGTGGCTAAAACTATTTATTGGGTGCATGGTTCAATTCTCCTTAAATTTCACACAATATGCTCTTTTTTAATTTTAAAAATGACTTGTTTTTCTTGAGAATTAATTACCATCAAACATTATTTGCAAGTATGGTAATTAATGTTAAGATGTTTGGGAACATTTCACGTGTAGGGAACTTTGTAAGGAACTTATGAGAACATATGATCCCATAAAAGAGGATGATAGGTGTCACTTTCAAATGATTCACACATTGACTCATAGATCACACAACTTTGCATTTGGTGAATGTTTGCCTTATAGACCTATGAGGTGGTTGTGAACACAATTACATTGTACAAATGTAATGGAAAGTTGTTGGAGTAGAACTTGTGATCACAATGGTCTAATGGAAAAAAACCTTGATTGGTGTGATGAAAAGGTTCCAAGAAGATATTTAAGTAACAAATAAATAATCGCTTTCACATTTCTCCGCTATTGAATCTTTTATTTCTATGCATAATTGAAAGAGCTCCAAATATGATAACTTTTTTTGCTTCCCTAAAAATTATCAAATTTCTTATTATCACATGGAAGATGTTTTGCAATCAAAAAAAACATGCACTCATAAGTGGATCAAATTAAATGTAACTTAAACTCCTATGCAAAAGTCCACAAGTTTGAGTATGCAATGTGCACTATGCATGTTAGTGGTGCTCAACATGGAAATATATTTCAAAATTTTGATATGTAATCAAATTTCTATATTTAAACTATAAGTATGCCTTAACCTTTAAAGGAATAAATGGAGGTAAATTCGTCTTCTTCTTTTATTATGAGATGAATTGAACTTGTCACAATTTGAGGCCATTGTTAAAAAATTTGGTGGTTGGATATGAGTAAACATAGTCCAAGAAATCAAAACTTTAAGGTTAAACATGAAAGTCAAAATTTTAGAGCTAAACATGGAGAGATGAGTAAGATATAAGCCAAAGTTTGATAAAAATGAGGAATCCCAAAAGAGAGAGGACAAGTAGTCTCACTTTTGCATTTAAAAAAACAACCAAAATTTAGGAAATATATTTTTTCATTTCATTTTGTCAAAAGCATATGTCAATTACTTTCACTTCACATACAAGCATTTTTCACTTCCATTTGCAAAATGATTTGATCCATGCATTATCCTTGTCATAGTTCCACTCATGGAACTTATTCGATCCCTTAGGTCATACCCAAAATCATTCTACAAAAAATTATTATGGTGAATGCATGCCAAATATACAAAAGACCTAACGTAACAAAAATTTCCATTAAACTTAAAATTGTGAAAAAAGATTGGCTTCAATTGACCAAATCCAAAGTTTTTTCTTCCAAGTCCAAGGTTTCAAAAAACTTTAATCATTGCCTTATCATTCATTGCAAGTGTGGTTTCAAATGTTTTAAAAATCTCTAACCTTGCCACAACATTTGAATAATGGCTACATTGCCTTTAAAACTAGAGGTGAATAGCCTTTGACCCAATAGGTGGGCACATGTAAGCATTTGCACCTTGAACCTTTGATTTCTACCCAACCAAGTGTGGGCAAATGATGATGACAACCTTTTGACAAAGTATGCAATGTGGTGCCCCTTCACAACTAACATGTAAAATTAGCTTGGTGTGTATGGGCTAATTTTTGACATCTTCCCACTCTTGGGGATGTAGAAAATAGAAATTGCAATTGCATGTGTAAAAACAGGCAAATCCTAGCTAGAATTTTTTTTCCCTTTATTGAGTAATAAAAAAATTAAACTAATTTGGTGGAATTCAGTTCCACTTATTTCCCTCAAAAATAGGAGTGACCAAATTTGGGTCTATTTGGCTTATAAGGTTTTAAAAGAATGTTTTATTGCACGATGTGATCCATTGGCTTAGATCTAATCTTTTGTGTTGAAGGATGGGGGCTTGCTTTTATTTATTTTTTCCCCATAAGCTATCAATTAATTTGTTTTAAATTCCTTACATTTTTTGGAATGTTGTTGCACTAGAAAAAAAATAGGGTTTTGCAACTATCATTTGCAACTAATTTTTAGTTGCATGCAACACACATGCAAATAAAACTCTTAGTTGCCAAAGACAAATCACACACAACTTTCAATTGCATGTGATAGATCGTACTTAACATGTATATACATTATCATTATACACTTTGATCCATTCATATTCTTGTTAAGAAGTTATAGATGTAACTAATTATATGCAATTAAAACGTTGACCTATCTTTTCATGACATGTGTCCAATTTTGAATGTCAATTATATGGTGACACATGCCATTTGAACCATATCCTAATATTCAATATAATTAATAATATCTAAACCATCCAATAAAGTGTGAATTAGTCAAAATTTGTCCATTTTAAAAACCAATTATTTGGTGACATCTAGCAATTTTAAGTTCATATTTTATTAATTATTTTTAATTAATTAATTGGGGTTTAGCCTTTAAATTGGGCCTCTTTTATTGGTTCATTTCAAATGGCACTTGGTTTGTGAACATGTTTAGTGCACCTATGTACCACAATTTAGCGCACCACATTTTATTAGTTTTATAGTATATTAACTTATGTATATTAGTTATATTGACCAATATGTACATCATTAGGTGTATTAACTTATGTATATTAATTATAATAACCCATATGTACACCATTAGTTGAACACACAATCATATAACCCAAAAAATATACAATGTCAATTTTGTAATTACAAGCATGGCCATTCTAGTTGTAAACAACCAATTGCACACAATTGAAAAATGACTAGTTGCATATGACAAGATTTCTTCTAGTGTTGAATGAATAAAAACCTAACAAACTTTATCACCCCTCATTTGGAAAGTGTATGTAAAAATTGTGAAAGGGATGAAGTTTTAGGGAAGTTGGCCCCACTTTGCTAAGGAAGGCAACAAAGGAACTTGGCTTGCTCCTTCAAGGAAATGATTTAAGGAAATTGCATAGTGAACAAAAATATGAAAAAAATGGCGTCACTTCCCCAAGGACAACATTGGAAGCAATTTGACCAATTATTCCCTTGATGAAGGCATTTGAAAAATGTAACAAATGTTCCCATGAAGCTGCATAGAGGATAAAGATATGGAGAAGTTGACCACACTTTTCCAAGAAATGTAGTTTCGTCTCTCAAGGGAAAATATTTATGGAAGTTGCAAAATGGATGTAAATCCAAGAAACAAATTGGCCTTGCTCCCTTAAGAAATTGCACAATGGACTAAAATCCAAGAAAGTTTGCCCATTTCCTTGGGGAAGTTGCACAAATGGATGAAAGCCCAAAGAAATGAAAGCATTTGGGAAAGTTGCGCAACGAATGGAAAAAAAAGAAATTGACACAATTTCCTCAAGGAAATGGGATGGTGGATGAAACTCCACTATCCAACTACCCAAGGTTTAAATTTGTTGATTTTGTTCCAATTGTCCAACTTTCCCAACTTTCCAACTAGCTTGATTTCCATTCATTGTTGAACTTTCCAAAAGTTTTAAGGCATTTTAAGCAACTTAGCATTTGAAGGTGATGACTATTGGGAAAAAGGTTAAGTGGTAAGAATTAGCACATTAAATTTGAACCTTAATCCTTTCACTTAAAGGATTGGTCCTAAATTGGTGCATTACATATCTTTCATTGAAAGATGATTAATGTGAAGCATACTTAAATTGCTTATTGTGAAAAAAAAAAAAAAAAACCTTTCTTGTTTGGGCATTTGTCTTGTAGAAACATTGAACTTGGTGTTACATTCAATTTGTTGCAACTATTTTTAATGTTCTTCTAGGTTACCATAGCATGGGGCCAAATTTGTCACCATAAAAATGAATAATTTTATTCCCACAAATTTCGTTTTTGCATAATGGAATTATTATCATTTTTGAACTTTGTCATATTTTGAATGTGCATATACAAATATTGGATGTTTGTGGCAAATTGTGGCATTGAATGCATGGTCAAATGCCTTATAGTTAATGCCTATCAATTCACACTTGTATAGTGCATGGATGTTCATCATTAAACACACCTAATCCAAGTTATCAATCAAACACAAAAGCAAGCGTTTTGTCATAGTGTTGATGTATTTGAAGGATCAAAAATGACCTCAAAACAACCATTGAAGCAATCAATTTCACTCATAAAAAAGAGGAAACATCAAGTAGATTACTTGCAAAAGGTGGTTGTATACACAAATTCCTATACTTCATGGTCACAAATTTCATCATCAAAGAAGGGTGAAGCCAAGGGTGTCAAGCCCAAAGTTCTTTCCAAGGATTGCATTTTTACACATGTGGTGTTCATTTGTTGGTTTATTGTACCATTTCTTTGCATTTTTCCATTCAAATTTTCAAACTAAATATTGATTTTGAAAGCAAATATGACCCATAATATAATAAAACTTTGAAAATTTTGTATCAAACCTTACATTATAGTAAAGTATACGACTTTGGTTTGAACCATGAGCATAAATTGCGAATTATTTTAATCATTAAGGACTTTCAAAACTTAGAATTCAATGGGGGTGAATGTAAAAATAAATTTGAATGGTTCAACACTTATGGCCCTACTTGTGAAGTATATTAAAGCTCATAATAAATTTAGAAAAATTTCATGCATATTTGAAGCACAATTTCATGCATTTGGAGCGAGTGTTTTTTTTTTTTTTTGGGCTGGCTGGTGGAGTTTTGGGGAGTTAGATCTTTGCTGAGTATTTGGAGATTGAGATTTGGGCTGTCGGGGTTCAGACACGAGAGAGAGAGAAAGAGAACAATTTGCTTGTTTTGTGTGTAGACGGGAGTAGTACTAGTAGTAGTGCACGGATTTTTTTTTATTCAGAGAGTGAAAATGGTACAGCAGCAAGCCTCATTTGCAGCCGGATGTTTCTGGAGCGTCGAATTGGCCTTCCAGCGCGTTCCTGGCGTCATCAAGGTAAAAAAAATTCGTATCGCGGAAGAATACAAAATTCCTTCTTTGTGTACCTAGTTGGAGAACTTTTCCCCTTAGTCTCCAAGATTTCAAGCGTTTGGTGGTGTTGTCACGGGAATGGAATCTGGGCAGTAGAACTGATCGTTGGCAGTGTGCTTGCTTGCCTTACGGATGTGCAGACAGCAGTCGGTTACGCAGGAGGCAAGACGGTAGACCAACATACCGCCAAGTCTGCAGTGGCAGGACAGGCCACACAGAAGCTGTACAACTGCAATATGACCCTGCCCGAGTCTCTTACAAACAATTGCTTGATGTCTTCTGGAAGAAGCACGATCCTACCCAAGTGAACCGCCAGGTATGTCTGTCTTCACCATGCCTCTTCCCTAAACCGTCTTCACCACGTCTCTTCCCTAAACCCTCTTCAACATGTCTCCACCATGTCTCTTCCATAAACCCTAAACCCTCTTCACCATGTCTCCACCATGTCTCTTCCCTAAACCCTAAACCCTCTTCACCATGTCTCTTCCATAAACCCTAAACCCTCTTCACCATGTCTCCACCATGTCTCTTCCATAAACCCTAAACGCTCTTTACCATGTCTTCAACATTCAGTCCTGTTGTTCAACCTTTGACTTGTCCTTCTCATGTATGGATTGTCTTTCAATGATGTTATTGCTCATGGATTTTTTCCTTTTGCCCCTTATGACTTCTCTCAGGGTGCTTTATTGAATTGAATTGCTTTTTTCTGTTCTGTCATTTCCTTTCCTGACATGACTGTGTTGGGCAGGGAAATGATGTTGGATCACAATACCAATCAGGCATTTAGTTCCATACGCTGGAGCAAAAGGAGGAAGCAATCGCATCAACGAAAGAGC
>Ga0209611_10001695_pt1 | contig 38031 bp, 47 predicted proteins | sample S1TSphgellanicum_3_FD_187693 | JGI IMG/M metagenome (GOLD analysis project Ga0209611, IMG submission 187693) | Host-associated microbial communities from peat moss isolated from Minnesota, USA - S1T2_Fc - Sphagnum magellanicum MG (SPAdes) (version 2) | ecosystem: Host-associated > Plants > Peat...
GATCGAGCTGATCACGCCGATCGCGATGGACGAGGGGCTGCGGTTCGCGATCCGCGAGGGCGGCCGCACCGTCGGCGCCGGCGTCGTCACCAAGATCCTCAAGTAGCACCAGGACCACCTACCCACGCAGGCACAGGGCATTCCCATGGCAGGCAGGATCCGCATCCGACTGAAGGCCTTCGATCACGCGGTGATCGACCAGGCAGCCTCCGACATCGTGCGCACCGCCGAGAAGACGGGCGCGCAGGTGTCGGGCCCGATTCCGTTGCCGACCAAGACGCAGCGCTGGACGGTCCTGCGCTCGCCGCACGTCGACAAGAAGTCTCGCGAGCAGTTCGAACTGAAGACTCACAAGCGGGTGATCGACATCCTCGATTCCCGCGCCCAGACGGTCGACGCGTTGACGAAGCTGGATCTCCCGGCCGGCGTCGACGTCGAGATCAAGGTCGAATAGCCCCATGATCGGCATCATTGGCAAGAAGGTCGGCATGACCCAGATCTTCACCGAGGACGGGCTCCAGATCCCGTGCACGGTGGTCGAGGCGCCGCCCAATCCGGTCCTCATGGTCTCGGATGCGGCCGCGACGGGCATGGCCCAGGTGCAGCTCGGCTACGGCACGCAGCGCCTGCGCCGCGAGTCGACGAAGGGCGAGCGCACGCCGCGCGGACGCCGCGCGAGCCGCGCCGCGGTCGGGCACGCCGCCAAGGCGGGGCTCGCCGCGCCGCCGGCCGTCCTCCGCACGCTCCGCCTCGATGACGGGCCGAAGAGCGCCGAGGTGCCGGCGCTCGCCGTCGGCGGCACGGTCGATGTCGGGATCTTCGCGCCGGGCGACACCGTCAAGGTGACGGGGACGACGCGCGGTCGCGGCTTCCAGGGCGTCGTCAAGCGGCACGGCTTCGGCGGCGGACCCAACACGCACGGCAACACGAAGCACCGGCGCCCCGGGTCGATCGGACCGGGCACCGATCCGTCGCGCGTCATCAAGGGCAAGAAAATGCCCGGTCATTACGGCGACGAGCAGCACACGCAGACCCACCTCCGCGTCGAGAAGGTCGATGCGGCGCGTCATCTCCTCTATATCCGCGGCTCGGTCGCCGGTCCCAAGAACGGGATCGTCGTCGTCCGCAAGCAGGGCTGAGCCGGTGGCCGACTCCTACGACGCGGCAGTCTACTCGTCCCTCGGCACGGCGCGCGAGCGCCTGCCGCTGCCGACCGATCCGTTTGACGGGACCGTCAACGTCCCCGTGATGCACCAGGCCGTGAAGGCGTTCCTCGCCAACCAGCGCCAGGGCAACGCGGCGACGAAGATCCGCAAGTTCGTCACCGGCGGCAACCAGAAGCCGTGGAAGCAGAAGGGGACCGGACGGGCCCGCCAGGGCTCGATCCGCGCGCCCAACTGGGTCGGCGGCGGCACGGTCTTCGGCCCGATCCCGCGCAGCTACGCGCAGTACGTGCCGCGGCAGGTGCGCGCCCTCGCGCGCCGCAGCGCGTTCAACGCGCGCGCGGCCGAGGGCGCCGTCGTGCTCGTCGACGCGTTCCGCTTCGATGCGCCGAGCACGCGCAGGCTCGCGACCCTCGTCGAGAAGCTCGGCCTGTCGGCGAAGAAGGTGCTGATCCTCACCGACGGCGTGAAGCCGGCGCTCCACCTCTCGGGGCGCAACCTGCCGACGGTGCACGTGATGCCCTACAGCGACGTGTCGACCTATCACCTCCTCTGGTCCGACGTCGTCGTGATCGAGGCGACCGCCGTCGGTCACACGCTCGAGCCCCTCGCCGAGCGCGAGACCGCGCCGACGGTGTCGGCCGTGCGCGCCGCGCGCGCCGCCGCCGCCGAGAAGGCGAGTGCCGCCGCACCGGCCGCCAAGCCGGCGAAGGCCGAGAAGGCGGAAAGGACGGCCGTGACGAAGGCGGCGAAGAAGCCGGCGGCGAAGGCGGACAAGAAGGCCGCGAAGAAGGCGTCGCCGAAGAGCAAGCCGGCGAAGCCGGCGATCAAGGCCGCGCCGAAGGCGGGCAAGAAGGCGGGCGAGAAGGCGGACAAGGCCGGGGTCGAGAAGAAGGCCGCGGCGAAGAAGCCGAAGAAGAAGGGGAAATAACCGATGCCGACACTGCACCGTACCATCGTCCGCCCGATCGTGACCGAGCAGAGCTCGGCCGCGTACCAGGAGCGGGGCGAGTACACGTTTGAGGTGGCGCCGCGGGCGACGAAGCCCGCGATCCGCCAGGCGATCGAGACGCTCTTCGGCGTCAAGGTCACCGGCGTCTGGACGTCGAACCAGCGCGGCAAGCCGCGCAAGGTCGGCAAGAGCGTCGGCACGCGACCGAACTGGAAGAAGGCCATCGTGACGCTGCGCGACGGCGACGCGATCGACGTATTCGAGGGATAACGGGATGCCGATTCGTCAGTTCAAGCCGGTGACCAAGAGCTCGCGCTTCCGCTCGGTCCCCGATTTCGCCGAGATCACGCGGACGACGCCGGAGAAGTCGCTGACCGAGCCGCTCAAGAAGTCGGGCGGTCGCGACAACCACGGCCACATCTCGATGCGGCGGCTCGGGGGCGGACACAAGCGCAAGTACCGCGTGATCGACTTCCGCCGCAACAAGACGGGGATCGTCGGCACCGTGCGCGAGATCGAGTACGATCCGAACCGCTCGGCGCGGATCGCGCTCGTCGAGTATCCGGATGCCGAGAAGCGCTACATCCTGCACCCGCGCGGCCTCAAGGTCGGCGACACCGTCGTCGCCGGGCCGGGCTCCGACGTCCGCGTCGGCAATGCCCTGCCGCTGCGCGAGGTGCCGCTCGGCACGGACGTGCACAACATCGAGCTCAAGATCGGCAAGGGCGGGCAGATCGCGCGCTCGGCCGGGGCGTCGGCCGAAGTCGTCGCCAAGGAAGGCGAGTACGTGACGCTCCGCCTCGGGTCGACCGAGACGCGGCTGATCCACGGGCTCTGCCTGGCGACGATCGGCACGGTCGGCAATGCCGAGCACGAGCTGATTTCGTGGGGCAAGGCGGGCAGCACGCGGTGGCGCGGCCGGCGGCCGAAGGTGCGCGGCGAGGTGATGAACCCCGTCGATCACCCGCACGGCGGGCGCACGCGCGGCGGACGCAACGTCGTCAGCCCGTGGGGCAAGAAGGAAGGCGTCAAGACGCGCAACACCAAGAAGTCCTCGCAGCGCCTGATCGTCCGCGGTCGGAAGCGCGGCAAGGCGACGCAGTAGCAGCGGCTCGACACAGACACCGAGAGATTCATGTCACGCAGCGTCCATAAGGGTCCCTACGTCCACGACAGCCTGATCAAGAAGATCGGGACGATGAACTCGCGCAGCGAGAAGCGCGTGATCAAGACGTGGTCGCGCTCGAGCACGGTGATCCCCGACTTCGTCGGGCACACCTTCGCCGTCCACAACGGCAACAAGTTCATTCCGGTCTACGTGACGGAGAACATGGTCGGCCACAAGCTCGGCGAGTTCGCCCCGACGCGTCTCTTCCGCGGCCATGCCGGGAAGGCCGTCGACAAGAAGGCGGGCGGCGTGCCGGCGGGTGGCGGTGGCGGGGCGAGCAGCGGCGGTGGGGCCGGCGGCGGCCAGAAGGGAGGCCGCTGATGGCGACCACGGGAGCGGTGCGCACGGGTGGCGGGCGCGCGGCGGTGCCGGCGGCGCGCCAGGCGCGCGCCTTCCAGCGCACGACGCGGCAGTCGCCGTACAAGATGCGGCTCGTGATCGATCAGATCCGCGGCAAGACCGTCAACGAGGCGCTGGCGCTGCTGGCGTTCTCGAAGAAGCACGCCGCCAAGCAGATCGAGAAGGTCCTGCACTCGGCGGTCGCCAATGCCGAGTACCAGGCGCGTGCGGCGAATGCGGCGGTCGATGTCGACACGCTCTTCGTGAAGCACGCGATCATCAACGAGGGGCCGAAGCTCAAGCGCTTCATGCCGGCGGCGATGGGACGCGCGACGCCGATCATCAAGCGCACGAGCCATGTCGAGATCGTCGTCGCGGAGAAGCCGGCGCGGGTGAAGCCGGTCGCGCGCGCGGCGACGGCGGGCGAGGCGACGAAGAAGGCGCCGGCAACGGCCGCCAGGAAGAAGACCGCGTCGGCGAAGAGGGGGAGCAAGTAATGGGACAGAAGGTCAATCCGATCGGATTCCGGCTCGGGATCTCGAAGCAGTGGCGCTCGCGCTGGTACGCGAACCGCGACTTCCCGGCGCTGTTGAAGGAAGACGAGCTCCTGCGCAAGTACCTCAAGGCGCGGGTCGGCCATGCCGCGATCTCCGACATCCACATCGAACGGAAGCCGGGAAAGGTCGTCGTCACGATCCACACCGGCCGGCCGGGCGTCGTCATCGGGAAGAAGGGCGCCGAAGTCGACAAGCTCCGCGACGAGCTCGCGCAGCTGACGGGGAAGGAGATCGGGATCAACGTCGAGGAGATCAAGCGCCCCGAGCTCGACTCGCAGCTCGTCGCCGACAACGTCGCCAACCAGCTGGCCCAGCGCATTTCGTTCCGCCGGGCGATGAAGCGCGCCGTGCAGAGCGCGATGCGGATGGGCGCGCAGGGGATCAAGATCAAGTGCGGCGGGCGACTCGGCGGGGCCGAGATCGCGCGCGTCGAGGGGTACCACGAGGGCCGGGTGCCGCTCCATACGCTGCGCGCGGACATCGACTACGCGACGTCGACGGCGAAGACGACGTTCGGCACGATCGGCGTGAAGGTCTGGATCTTCAAGGGCGAGATCGTCGAGGACCGGCGCGGCAAGACCTACTCGACCGGGGCCTGACGCGATGCTGAGTCCGAAGCGGGTCAAGTTCCGCAAGATGTTCAAGGGCCGCATGACCGGCCTGGCGACGCGTGGCAACACGGTGGTCAATGGCCACTACGGGCTGCAGGCGCTGGAGCCGGGCTGGGTCTCGAACCGGCAGATCGAGGCCGCGCGTGTCGCGCTGACGCGGCACATCAAGCGCGGCGGCAAGGTCTGGATCCGCATCTTCCCCGACAAGCCGATCACGAAGAAGCCGGCCGAGACGCGCATGGGGAAGGGCAAGGGCTCGCCCGAGGGATGGGTGGCGGTCGTCAAGCCGGGACGGGTGATGTTCGAGCTCGAGGGCGTGACGCACGAGATCGCGCTCAAGGCGATGGCGCTGGCGGCGGCCAAGCTGAGCGTCAAGTCGAAGTTCGTGATTCGTGAGGAGGCGCACACCGATGGCTGACACGCTGAAGGCCGAGCACATTCGCGAAATGAGTGAGGCGGAGATCCGCGCGGCGATCGCCGAGCGCGAGGAGTCGCGGTTCCGGCTGCGCTTCCGCGGGGCGACCGAGCAGCTCGAGAAGCCGCTCGAGCTCCGCTGGCTTCGCAAGGACATCGCACGCCTGAAGACGGTGCTGCGGGAACGGGAGCAGAGCGCATCATGACGGACGGGACGCACGGAACGAACGGACACGCCGGCACGCCGGCGCAGCACGCCGAGCGGCGGGCGCGCAAGGTGCGCACCGGCACGGTGGTCAGTGACAAGATGCAGAAGACGGTCGTGGTGGCGATCGAGCGGCGGGTGCCGCACCCCGTCTACGGCAAGATGGTCACGCGCACGACGCACCTGAAGGCCCACGACGAGGAGAACGCGTCGAAGGTCGGGGATGTCGTGCGGGTGATGGAGACGCGGCCGCTGTCGAAGGACAAGCGGTGGCGCCTCATCGAAATCCTCGAACGCGCGCGCTGAGGCTCCGATGATTCAACAGGAATCGATCGTCAAGGTGGCGGACAACTCCGGCGCCAAGCGGGCCCTCGTCATCCGCGTGCTCGGCGGGACGCGGCGCCGCTACGCGGGGCTGGGCGACACGGTCATCGTCGCCGTCAAGGACGCGCTGCCCAACGGCACGGTCAAGAAGTCGGACGTGGCGCGCGCCGTCGTCGTGCGCACCGCCAAGGAGACCCGCCGCAAGGACGGGAGCTACATCCGCTTCGACGAGAACGCCGTCGTGATCATCAACGAGGCCGGCGAGCCGCGGGCGACACGCATCTTCGGGCCGGTCGCCCGCGAGCTGCGCGAGAAGAAGTACATGAAGATCGTCTCGCTGGCACCGGAGGTCCTCTAGCATGCGGATCCTCAAGCACCGCAAGCGCGCCAAGGCGCGCCTGCTGCGCCGCCACGCGATCAACGTCGAGCGGGTCAAGACGCGGATCACGAAGGGCGACACCGTGCGCGTCGTGCGCGGCGAGGACAAGGGGAAGGAGGGGAAGGTGCTGCACGTCCACCTCAAGACCGGGCGCGTGACGGTCGAGGGCGTGCACATCGTGAAGAAGCACCGCAAGGCGCGCGGGCCCGAGGATGCGGGCGGGATCATCGAGCAGCCGGCGCCGGTGCATCTGTCGAATGTGATGCTGCTGGATCCCGCCTCGGGAACGCCGACGCGGCTGCGCGTGCGGATCGACGCGGACGGCACGAAGGAACGGCTGAGCGTCAAGGGCGGGGAAGCGATTCCCCGCGCCCGCTAGGCTCGGGCCCCACAGGAGCGAGAGATGGCGACGAAAGAGAAGGAGCAGCGGAAGGGGGGCACGGGCAGCGGCGGAGGCTCCCGGCGGACCGGCGGGGGCGGGAACCGGGAAGAGTCCGGCCCGCGGCCGCCGCATGCCGGGATCGGCAAGCCGGTCCCGCCGCCGCGGCTCAAGGCGTACTACCAGGACACGGTCGCGCCGAAGCTGATGGCGCAGTTCCACATGACCAACAAGCACCAGGTGCCGACGCTCTCGAAGATCGTCGTGAACTGCGGCGTCGGCGAGGCGATCAAGCAGCCGAAGGTGCTCGACAAGGTGATCGAGGAGCTCGGCATCATCACCGGCCAGCGGCCGGTGCGGAAGCGGGCCAAGAAGTCGATCGCGAACTTCGGGCTGCGCGAGGGCCAGGAGATCGGCGCGGCGGTGACGCTGCGCGGGGCGCGGATGTGGGAGTTCCTCGACCGGCTCGTGTCGGTGGCGATCCCGCGCATTCGCGACTTCCGCGGGCTGTCGACGCGGTCGTTCGACGGGCGGGGCAACTATTCGGTCGGCATCAAGGAGCAGATGATCTTCCCGGAGATCAACTACGACATGATCGACCAGATCCACGGGATGGACATCACGTTCGTCACGACCGCCGGTCGTGACGACCAGGCGCTGGCCCTGCTGCGCGAGCTGGGGGTCCCGTTCCGGAGTGATGACAAGAGCGGCACCCGGCTGACCGCGTAGCAGTCACGCCGCCGAGACCCGCGTTCACGCGAGACGAGAGAGTATTCGATGGCACGCAAGGCGATGATCGAGAAGAGCAAACGCAAGCCCAAGTTTGCCGTTCGGCAGCACAACCGCTGTCAGCGGTGCGGACGGGCCCGCGCCTTCCTGCGCAAGTTCGGCCTCTGCCGAATCTGCTTCCGGGAGCAGGCGTTGAACGGGTTCGTGCCGGGCGTTCGCAAGGCCAGTTGGTAGGCGAGGACTTGTCATGACGATGACCGACCCGATCGCCGACATGCTGACGCGCATCCGCAATGCGGTGGGCGCGAAGCACCGGCGCGTGGACATGCCGCAGTCGAAACTGAAGGTGGAGATCGCGCGCGTGCTGAAGGAGAGCGCGTTCATTCAGGATTACCGGACGCTGGAGACCGAGGACGGTCGCCGCGTGCTGCGCGTCGTGCTCAAGTACGCGCAGGGCGGACAGCCGGTGATCCGCGAGCTGCAGCGGGTCTCGAGCCCGGGCCTGCGCAAGTACGTCGGGGTCCACGAGATCCCGCACGTGCGCAACGGCCTCGGCACGGCGATCCTCAGCACGTCACGTGGCGTCATGACCGACCGGCAGGCGCGGGCGGCACGACAGGGCGGCGAGTTGCTCGCCGTCGTCTGGTAGGCGCGCCCATGTCACGTATCGGCAAGCGACCGATCCCGGTCCCCAAGGGTGTGACGGTGACCGTCGAGGGCTCGACCGTCTCGGTGAAGGGCCCGAAGGGCGACCTCTCGCGCACCGTCCCGGCGGCGATGACCGTCGCCGTCAGCGAGGGCGTCGTCACCGTGACGCGGCCCGATGACGAGCCATCGCACAAGGCGCTGCACGGCCTGACACGGACCCTCGTGGCCAACATGGTCGAGGGCGTCACGACCGGCTTCAGGAAGCAGCTCGACATCGTCGGCGTCGGATACAAGGCCGAGACCCGGCCGTTCGGCCTGCAGCTCGCGCTTGGCTTCTCGCACCCGGTCGACTACCGGGCGCCGAAGGGGATCAAGCTGACCGCGCCGCAGCCGACCTCGATCATCATCGAGGGCGCGAACAAGGAAATCGTGGGCCAGGTCGCCGCGGAGCTCCGCAGCCTGCGTCCGCCCGAGCCCTACAAGGGCAAGGGCATCAAGTACGTCGGTGAGCAGATCCGCCGGAAGGCGGGCAAGGCCGGAGGGAAGTAGCGATGCCGAGAATCGGGATTCCGAAGACCCGCGAGGAGAAGCGGGTCCGCCGCCACCTCCGGGTGCGCAAGAAGGTGGTCGGGACGCCGGAACGGCCGCGTTTGGTCGTCTATCGGTCCCTCAAGCACATTTACGCGCAGCTCGTCGACGATGCGGCCCACCGCACGCTGATGACGGTGTCGAGCCAGTCGGTCGACGAGGGGAAGAAGAGCGAGAAGTCCACGGAGGTCGGCAAGCGGCTGGCCGCGCGGGCCAGGGAAGCGGGCATCACGCGCGTCGTCTTCGACCGCGCGGGATACAAATATCACGGTCGCGTGAAAGCCGTGGCCGACGGCGCCCGCGAGGGCGGATTGGAGTTTTGATCCATGGGTGAGACGCAGAATCCGGCGGGTGGGGGCGAGGCGCCCCGGCGCCCAGGTGGTTTCGGTGGTGGTGGTGGCGGCGGTCGCGGCGGCCCGGGTGGGCGCGGCGGCGGCGGTCGCGGTCGTGGCGCACCGGGCGGTGGCGGGCGCGGCGGACCGGGCGGCAATCGCGGCGGCGGAGCGGGTCGGGGCGGACCGGGCGGCGGCCCCGGCGGCCGTGACGGTGGCAATCGCGGCGGCGGCAATCGCGGCGAGGGCGGCCGTGGAGGCGATCGCGAGGGCGGCGATCTCCTCGAGAACGTGATCGCCATCAATCGCGTCGCCAAGGTCGTCAAGGGCGGCCGGCGGTTCTCGTTCAATGCGCTCGTCGCCGTCGGCGACGGCCAGGGCAAGGTCGGCTTCGCCACGGGCAAGGCCAACGAGGTCTCGGAAGCGGTCCGCAAGGCCGTCGACGGCGCGCGTCGCAAGATGCAGCAGGTGCCGCTCACGGGCGGGACGATCCCGCACGAGATCGTCGGCGAGCACGGCGCCGGTCGCGTGCTCATGAAGCCGGCGGCACCGGGCGCGGGCGTCATCGCCGGCGGCGCGGTCCGCGCCGTCCTCGAGTGCTGCGGCGTCACCGACATCCTCACCAAGAGCCTGGGCTCGACCAACCCGCACAACATGGTGCTGGCGGCGCTCGATGGTCTCCACCGCCTGACGACCGTCGAGTCGATCGCGCGCGAGCGCGGCGTCGAGGTCGAGAGCATCGGCTACAAGTCGCGTGCGCGGAGCAAGGAGGCGACCCATGCCTAGGACATTCGTCTGGCACCCGTCGCGCGGCCCGCAGCACACCGCGGCGGCGCTCGATGTCACCGGGTCTGTCGAGATCCGCCAGGTGCGGAGCGCGATCGGCCACTCGTGGCGGATGCGGCGGACGCTGGAGGCGCTCGGCCTCCGGCACCATCAGGACGTGGTCGTGCGGGAATTCTCCCCCTCGCTCGCGGGCCAACTGAAGCAGGTGCGGCACCTGATCACGGTGACGCCGGTCAAGGGCTGAGATCATGACGACAGACGACAAGACCTACCACATCGGACTCGACAACCTCTCCCCGGCGCCGGGCTCGCACCGCGATCGCAAGCGGATCGGCCGCGGCCCGGGCTCCGGCACCGGCAAGACGTCGGGCAAGGGCCACAAGGGGATCAAGGCGCGCTCCGGCCACCACGGGCCCGGCGGCGGCAAGCCGGCCTTCGAGGGCGGCCAGATGCCGCTCACGCGGCGCGTCCCCAAGCGCGGCTTCACCAACCCGTTCCGCGTCGAGTCCCAGGTCATCCGGCTCGACACGCTCGCCCTCCTGCCCGCCGGGAGCGAGGTGACGGCGGCGTCGCTCACCGAGGCGGGCCTGATCCGCGCGGGCAAGGGGCCGGCCAAGGTCCTCGCCAGCGGCACGCTCTCGCACGCGATCACGGTGCGCGGGCTCAAGGTCAGCGCCGGTGCGCGCGACGCCATTCTGGCCGCGGGTGGCCGCATCGAGGAATAGTGCCCCGCGCTCACGCACTCTCGGTCGCACTGTCGGGCGCATTCTCAGGCGCATTCTCAGGCGCATTCTCAGGCGCATTCTCCGCGGCGGGCCACTAGCATGGCGCAGTCGAATGCCGTCACTGCCGTCCAGAACATCTGGCAGACGACGGAACTGAAGGACCGGATCCTCTTCACGCTGCTCTGCCTGGTGATCTACCGCGTCGGCTCCCACATCACCGCCCCCGGCGTCGATGTGCTGGCCCTGACCGACTTCTTCCAGAATCAGGGCAAGAGCGGACTCCTCGGCCTCTACGACCTCTTCGTCGGCGGCGGCCTCTCGCGCGCCACCGTCTTCGCGCTCGGCATCATGCCCTACATCTCGGCGAGCATCTTCGTCCAGATCGCCGGGGCCGTGCTCCCGCAGGTCGACAAGATGCAGAAGGACGAGGAGGGCCGGAAGCGCCTCACGCAGTGGACGCGCTACGGCACCGTCGGCCTCGCCGTCGTCCAGGCGTGGGGCTTCGCGCTCTTCACCGAGTCGCTCCCCGGCGCCGTCACGTCGCCCGGGATCGGGTTCAAGCTGCAGATGGTCCTCTTCCTCACCGTCGGCGCCGTCGTCGTCATGTGGCTCGGCGAGCAGATCACCGAGCGCGGCGTCGGCAACGGCGCCAGCCTGATCATCTTCTTCTCGATCGTCGAGCGCTTCTGGCCCGGGATCTTCGACACGTTCAAGTACATCAACACCGGCGCCGTCAACGTCGTGAAGCTGCTCGTCCTCGGCGTCCTCATGGTCGCCGTCGTCGCCGGCGTCATCGCGATCACCGTCGCGTCGCGCAAGGTGCCGATCCAGATCCCGCAGCGGACGATGGCCCGCGGCCGCCAGCGCGAGGCGGCCAAGAACTTCATCCCGCTCAAGATCAACTCGGCCGGCGTCATGCCGATCATCTTCGCCCAGTCGGTCGTCGTCGTCCCGGGCGCCATCGCCCAGTTCAGCGGCAATGCCCGCGCCCGCGACTTCGCCGAGCTCTTCACGCCGGGCTCCGCCCTCTACTTCATCGTCGAGGCGGCGCTGATCATCTTCTTCACGTTCTTCTACACGTCGATCATCTTCAACCCGATCGACCTCGCGGAGAACCTCAAGAAGCAGGGCGGCTTCATTCCGGGGATCAAGCCGGGCGCGCGGACGGCCGAATACATCGATGAGGTCATGTCGCGCATCACCCTGCCGGGCGCGATCTTCCTGACGTTCATCGCCCTGCTGCCGATCTTCATCGCCGACCAGATCAACGTCCCGTTCCGGTTCGGTGGCACCTCGCTCCTGATCGTCGTCGGCGTCGCGCTCGACACCCTGACGAACATGAACCAGCACCTGCTCCTCCGGAAATACGACGGGTTCATGAAGAAGGGCGGCCGCGTCAGGTTCCGGGGGACCGCGCCCTCGGGCGGCGGCTACTGAAATGGCCGTCGCCGCCGCGACGGACAGCCTGATCGTCGTCCTCCTCGGCCCGCCGGGCGCGGGGAAGGGGACGCAGGGTGAGCAGCTCGCCGCCTCGCTCGGGATCCCCAAGGTCGCCACCGGCGATGTCCTGCGCGACGCCGTCCGCCTCGGGACGCCACTCGGACTCGAGGCGAAGCGGTTCATGGACGAGGGAGCCCTCGTCCCCGACGCCGTGATCCTCGGCATCATGAAGGACGCCCTCGGCGCCCCGCAGGCCGCGAAGGGCGCGATCCTCGACGGCGTCGTCCGCACCGTGCCGCAGGCCGAGGGGTTGACGAAGGTCCTCGACGCGCTCGGCAAGACGCTCGGCGTCGTGCTCGTCTTCGAGATCCCCGATGAGGAACTCGTCCGCCGCCTGAGCGCCCGCACGACGTGCGAGCGATGCCAGACGCCATACATGGGCCACGAGCCCGGCGAGGCATGCGCCAAGTGCGGCGGCCGGCTCGTGCGCCGTACCGACGACGAGCCCGACGCCGTTCGGCACCGGCTCCACGTCTACAAGGATCAGACCGAGCCCGTGATCCAGTGGTACCGCACCCACGGCGTACGCGTCGCGACGATCAACGCCGTCGGCACACGCGACGCGGTGCGCGAGCGCGTCCTCGCGGCACTGGCGCACTGAGACGAAGGCGTGGTGCATCTCAAGTCGCCGCGCGAAATCGAACTGATGGCGGAGGGCGGCAAGATCCTCGCCGCGACCCTCGCCCACCTCTCGTCACGGGTCGTCCCGGGGATCTCCACCGGCGAGCTCGACGCGATCGGCGAGGCGTTCATCCGCGGGCATGAAGGCGCCGAGCCGGCGTTCAAGGGGCTGTACGGATTCCCCGGCAGCGTCTGTGTCTCGATCAACCAGGAGATCGTGCACGGCATCCCCTCGCGCACCCGCACCCTCGCCGAGGGCGACATCATCTCGCTCGACGTCGGCGTGAAGTACAAGGGGTATTTCACGGATGCGGCCGCGACTGTCCCCGTCGGGCGCGTCTCGCCGGAGACCGACCGGCTCCTCGACGTCACCCGTCGCGCCCTCGATGCCGGGATCGCCGCCGCGCGCGTCGGCAATCACATCGGCGATATCGGCGCCGCGATCTTCGGCGTCGTCGAGCGGGCGCGATTCACCGTCGCCCAGGACCTGGTCGGACATGGCGTCGGGGTCGAGCCGCACGAAGAGCCCCAGGTGCCGAACTTCGGGAAGCCGAAGCGCGGGAAGCCGCTCGTCCCCGGCCTCACGCTGGCGATCGAGCCGATGGTGAACATCGGCGGACCCGCGACGCGGACGCTGGCCGACAAGTGGACGGTCGTGACCGCCGACGGGACGCGGTCCGCGCACTTCGAGCACACGATCGCCGTCACCGAGGACGGCCCGCGCATTCTGACGGCGGCGTAGACGCGCGGCGACGCCGCGTCGCTGCCTGCCGTCCGGTGCCTACGTCTGCCGCGCGCTGTAGACCAGCGGGAACGCGGTCGCCGTGACCGTCACGAGTCCCGAGACCAGCACGGCCGACGCCGGCGGCAGCCATGCCGCGGCGAAGATGATCGTCCCCGCCACGACGAACGCCGTGCCGGCGATCCGCTGCGTGCGCGACCAGACCACCGGATCCGCGAGCGTCGCCCGCGTGCGAATCCCGACCCACCGGTTGGGTGTGGTGTGCGGGAGCACCCGGCCGATCACGACGAACTGGCACGCCAGCAGCAGCAGGATCACCGTCGTCACGTGGACGGCGTGTCCCGTCCCCGCCGCGAGGATCACGAGGTGGACCCCCAGCAGTCCGGCGAGGACCGCGGCCACGACGGCGTTGTACGGCGCCCCAAGGCGGGCCGCGGCGCCGCGGCCGGCGGCGAGCGGCGCCGCGCGCAGCACGCCCCACATCACGAGCATCAGCAGCGGCAGTGCCCACGCGCCGACGACCGGTGTCGTCCAGCCGTTGGCGTCGCCGCGGAGATTCCAGTGGATCGGCACGCGCGGCGCGAGATGCGGATAGACGGCGAGCGAGGCGAGCGCCGCCGCGACGAGCACGAGGATCGGAAACCCGGTTTGCCAGAACGTTGTTCGCACGCCACACCCCTCAGACCGATGGGACCGGGGGGTCGCGACCAGACCCCCTCCCCCGCGGACGACGGCGCCGCGCGCGGGTCACGGGCCGCCGATCGATCAGCGCGTGAGGCGCGCCACGAGCCAGTCGGTGATCGTGCCGACGACCGCCGCCGGCACGCGCCGGTCGGTCAGCGCGCCGTACCCCGTGAAGCTCCCGCTCGTGTCGTGCAGGAAGAGATGGTCGGTCGCCGGGAAGACGTGGACGGTGACGTCGGGGTTCCCCGCGGCGCGGATCGCCGCGGCGAGCGTGTCGGCATCCGCCGGCGGGACCTGGCTGTCGGTCGCGCCCTGCAGCACGAGCACCGCGGCGCGCCGGACGCGGCGCGCGGTCGGCAGCGGATCGTACTGCAGCCAGAATGCGAGCCACGGCATCGTGCGCGCGATCGAGTCGCGCACGATCGCGTTCGCCGCGACCATGGAGTCCAGCTTCTCCGCGGGCGTGCCCATCTGGGCGATCGCATAGCGGACCTGCCGATCGCTGATCGCGCTCCCGCGCTCCGACGGACCGGCGAGCGAGACGATCGCCCGGATCGTGCTGTCGCTTGCGGCGAGCATGACGACGATCATCGCCCCCTCGCTGTGCCCGAGCACGGCGAGACGCCGGCCATCGATCGCCCGCTGGTGCCGGAGCCACGCGACGGCGGCGCGTGCATCGTCGGCATACGTCGCCGTCGTCGCCGTGCTCGTCGACGCCTTGTCATAGCGCAGCACGGCGATCCCGCGCGCGCCGAGCGAGTCGGCGAGCTGGCGAAAGGGCAGATAGCCGGGCAGGATCGAGACCGACTCGTCCCGGTCGTGCGCGCCGGATCCGTGGATGAGCAGGACGGCCGGCACCGGACCATGCCGCGGCGTCGGCAGCGTCAGGGTCCCACGCAGCGCCGGCGCGCCCGCCCGCGGGATCGCCACCGTGTCCGACTCGAGCGTCTGCGCTCCCGCGACTGCCGACGGCACGACCAGCCCCACCAGCAGTGCGCTACACGCGAACGATCGCGCGGAGCGCCGCGCGGTCACACGCGCCGTCACACGCGCCGTCACACGCGCCGTCACACGCGCCGTCACACGCGCGGTCACAGGTGGCGCTCGACCTCGGCCGCGACGGCGGCCGCGGACGCCGATGTCGTCGCGACCAGCCGGATCACGTCGGCCGCGAGTTCCGCGCCGAGTGCGCGGTCGGCCAGTGCGGCGACGTTGATCCGGACGTTGTAGGCCGCGCCACGGCACGCGGCGTCGGCGAGGAGCGCCGCGACGCCGGCGTCGGAGACGGCGTTCTGGTTCCCGCGCTCGGCGACGGCGGCCGCCAGCGCGGCGACGCGTGCCGCGGCGCGCGCGGTCTCGAGCGGCACCCGCGCGGCTTCGAGGAGCGCCGCCGTGATCGCCGTCGCGCGAGCCGGCGAGTCCTTCGGGAGCTTGTAGGCCGATGAGACCGCCGTGTACGCGGCGGCATCGGCATCGGCGAGTGCACGGAGCCGCGTGACGAGGACCGCGGCGTCGGCCGCGACCTGCCGCATCTCCACCTCGGCGGCCGCGTAGCGCGGCCGGCCGATCGTCAGGCCGGCGACCATCTGCGCCAGCGCCGCGGCCAGGGCGCCGGCGATCGCGACGACACTGCCACCGCCCGGCGTCGGTGTCGCCGACCCGACCGAGGCGATGAACCCGTCGAGCGACGCCGGATCATCGCGACCGGGTGCGGCCGGGCTCCCGCCGGCGCCGATCGGCGCGTCGCCGGTCGACGTCGCCTCGATCGCCGACCGGACGCGGCGCTCGAGCAGTTGCGCGTCGCTGAACCCGCGGAGCTGCACATGCCGGACGCCGGCCTCGAGCAGCGCGCGCTCGGGCACGAGGCCGACGAGCTCACTCCATGTCGGCGTGACGCCGTGCGCGGCCGCCTCGCTGCGCACCGCTTCGTAGGCGCGCGAGAGCGGCGTGCGGTCGATGTCGACCAGGTTCATCGAGACCTGCGCCTGATCATCGACGACGAGACCGAGCGCCTTCACGTAGCGGAGTCCGCCCGAGGAGCCGCGCACCGCCTTCGCGACCTCCTTCGCGACCGGGAGGTTGGACGCCGGCCCGAGGTACACGTTGTACGCGACGAGGAACGGGCGCGCGCCGATCGCCGTCGCGCCGGCGGTCGGGTGCACGGCCGCTGGCCCGAAGTCCGCCGGCCGGAACGCCGACCGCAGTCCCTCGAACTCGCCGCGTCGCACGTCGGCGAGGTTCTCCCGGCCGGGGGCCGTGGCCGCGCGCTCGTAGAGGTAGACCGGAATGCCGAGCTCGCCACCGACGCGCGCTCCGAGCGCACGGGCGATCGCGACGCATTCATCCATCGTCGTGCCGTCGAGCGGGATGAATGGCACGACGTCGGTCGCCCCGATCCGCGGATGCTCGCCCCGGTGGGCCGTCAGGTCGATGCGCGCCGCCGCCTCGCGCATCCCCGCAAACGCCGCGTCGCCGACCGTCTCCGGCGGCGCGACGAACGTGATCACCGTGCGGTGGTGCGAGGCGTCAGACGAGACGTCGAGGACCGTGACGCCGCGCACCGCCGCGATCGCCGAGCGGATCGCGGCGATCACCTCGGGGTGCCGGCCGTCCGAGAAGTTGGGGACGCATTCGACGAGCGGCCGCGTCATGCGCCAACGTGCGGGGCGACGCGGGGCGGCGGAGCGATCGGCGGAGCGGGGGGGACGTGGCCCAGGGGGCTCGAGCCGGCGCGGGCGAGTGTGTCGAGGAGCCACGCATGGATCGCCGGATTGCCGGCGACGATGGCGGTATGGTCGACCGGCGCGTCGACCCCGGCGAGGTCGGTGACGAGCCCCCCGGCCTCGCGCACGAGCAGCAGCCCGGCGGCGATGTCCCACGGCGCGAGCCTGAGCTCCCAGAAGCCGTCGAACCGGCCGCACGCGACGTCGCAGAGGTCGAGCGCCGCCGAGCCGGCGCGGCGGATCCCCGCGGTGCGGCGGGCGATTGCCGCGAACTGGGGCTGGTATTCGCCGAGGCGCTCGAGATGCGAGAACGGGAACCCGGTCCCGATCAGCGCGCGGCCCGGAGCCGTGATCGGCGAGACGTGCATCGGCTCGCCGTTCCGGAACGCACCGCCGCCGGCGATCGCGGTGAACGTCTCGCCGGTGACCGCGTGCCGGACGACGGCCGCCGTCAGCATCCCGTCGACGAGCGCGCCGATCGACACCGCGTACGCGGGATAGCCGTGCAGGAAGTTCGTCGTGCCGTCGAGCGGATCGACGACGAAGACGACGCCCGTCGTGCTGTCGGTCTCCGGGGAGAGTTCCTCGCCGAGGACGCGGGCGTGCGGGACGGCGGCGAGGAGCGCGGTGCGCAGGGCATCCTCCGACGCGCGATCGACGTCGCTGACGTAGTCGGCGGGACCCTTCTCTTCCCACCGCAGCGTGCTGCGCGACGCGGCACCGCGCTGCACGATCTCCGCCGCGATGGCGGCCGCGTGGACGCTCGCGGCGAGTAGTTGCGACGCCTGTGGCGCGACTCTAGCTTCGGCCGATGCCACGGGTGTTGAGCGGCATCCAGCCGTCGGGCGAGCTCCACATCGGGAATTACCTCGGAGCCGTACAGAATTGGGTGACCGTACAGCGACAGTACCCGTCGCTGTTCTGCATCGTCGACTATCACGCGATCACGGCGGCCTACGATCCGGTCGCGCTCCCCGGCCGCACGCGGGCGCTCGCCGTCTCCCTGCTGGCCGCGGGCATCGATCCCGGCTCGGCGACGCTCTTCGTGCAGTCTGCAGTCCCGCAACATACCGAGTTGGCGTGGATATTCAACACGATCACGCCGATCGGGGAGCTCGAGCGCCAGACGCAGTACAAGGACAAGTCGCAGCGCCAGGACAGCATCGTCGTCGGCATCCTGACCTATCCCGTCCTGCAGGCCGCCGACATCCTGCTCTACCGCGCCGACGTCGTCCCGGTCGGTGAGGATCAGGTGCAGCATCTCGAGCTCGCGCGCGAGACGGCCCGCCGCTGGAACGCGCGGTTCACGCCTGACGTGCCGTACTTCCCCGAGCCGCAGCCGCTGCTCACGGCGACGCGCCGCATCGTCGGCCTCGACGCGCAGGCCAAGATGTCCAAGTCGATGCAGAACACGGTCGGCCTCCTCGATCCGAGCGATGCGATCTGGGCGAAGCTCCGGCTCGCCGTCACCGACCCGCACCGCGCGCGCAAGACCGATGCCGGCACCCCCGAGGTCTGCGCCGTCTACCACCTGCACCGGATCTTCACGCCCGAGCCGGCGGTCGCCGACGTCGCCGAGCAGTGCCGGCACGCCGGCTGGGGATGTATCGACTGCAAGCGCGCCCTGCTGACGTCGATGGACGCGACGCTCGCGCCGATCCGCGAGCGCGCGCGCGAGATCGAGGCCCAGCCGGGCCTGGTCGAGGCGATCCTGGGCGACGGCGGGGCCGCGGCACGCGCGATCGCCGACGAGACGATGCACGACGTGAAGGGCCTGATGGGGCTGGATACGACCCGCCGAGCGTAGGCGGTGCGCGACGGCGCGCCCGGGGGCGAGCCCGCGGCGCCCGTCGGGCCGGGGCGGCTCGACGAGGCACGCCAGCTCCTCGCCCGCCTTGCCGGGTCACCACGGCCGGCCGGGGGCGAGTCCGAAGCCGCGGCCCGGCGACACTGCGCGGCGTGGCTCGCCGAGCGCGGCTTCGCCGTGCGCGCGGCGCCGTTCTCCTACTCGGCCCTGCCAGGCCGCTACGCGACCCCGCTCGTCGGCGTCGCGTGGATCGCGACGATCGCCGCCGCCGGTCACCTCGGTGCACACGGACGCCCGCGCGCCGCCCTCGCGCTGCTCGTCGTCGCCGCGCTGCTCGTCGGTGCGAGTGCGCGCTGGATGATGCGCCGCGGCGTCCTGCGGGCCCCGCTCGCTCGCCGGGACGGCGTGAACCTCGTCGCAGTGCGCGCGGCGCTCGGCGCGCCCGCCGTCTGGCTCGTGGCGCATCTCGACAGCAAGTCGCAACCGGTACCGATGCTGGTGCGGATCCTGGGGCTCGTCACCGTCGCCATCGGGTGGGTCGCCGCGATCGGCATCGCCGCCGCCCAGACAGGCGGCTGGCGGCCCGGCGCATGGTGGCCGGCGGTGACCGCGCTGGGCGTGCTCGCCGGCCTCCCCGTGGCGGCGAGTGTCGTCGGCGCGCGCTCCCCGGGGGCCGTCGACGACGCCTCGGGCGTCGCCGCCGTCCTCCTCGCCGCCGCGCGTCTCGCGCCGGCGCTGTCGGTCGGCGTGCTGCTGACGAGCGCCGAGGAACTCGGGCTGGCGGGCGCACGCGCGTGGGTCGCCGCCACGCCGCCAGCGCGCGATGCGGTCATGCTCAACTGCGACGGGGTCGACGATCGCGGTTATCTTTCCGTGATGTATTCGCACCGACGCCCGACGCGAGCGATCGACGCGTTTGCGGGGGCCGCCAGGGCGCGTCGCGTGCTGCCCGGCATCCTCGTCGACGCCGTCGCGTTCGCCGACGCCGGATGGGATGCCGTCACGGTCTGCCGCGGAACGCTCGGCACCCTCGCGCGCATCCATTCGTCGCGCGACACCGTCGCGCATCTGCAGGGTGCCGGCATCGTCGACGCGGCCGCCGCGCTCGCCGGCGCGGCCGAGCGACTGGCCGCGCGCCAGTCGTGACCGCGCGCGTCCACGGGAGAGCCTGAATGTTCGACGCCGCGACGCGCACGGTGGTCGTAGTCGGTGCGCAGTGGGGAGATGAGGGGAAGGGGAAGCTGGTCGACGTGCTCGCCGAGCGCGCCGACTGGGTCGTGCGCTACCAGGGCGGCGCGAATGCGGGGCACACCGTCGATCTCGGCACGCGCTGCTTCGTGCTGCACCAGATCCCGAGCGGGATCCTGCATCACGGCGTGCGCTGCGCGATCGGCAACGGCGTCGTGCTCGATCCCGAAACGCTCTTCACCGAGATCGATCTCCTCGTCGCCGACGGCGTCGATGTCGAGGGACGGCTCTACGTCAGCGACCGGGCGCACCTCGTGCTCCCGTACCACAAGCTCGTCGATGGCGAGAGCGCGGCGAGCAAGGAGATCGGCACGACCGGCCGCGGGATCGGGCCCGCGTACGAGGACAAGATCGCCCGCCGCGGCGTCCGCGTCGTCGATCTCCGCCACCCGCCGCAGCTCGCCGCGCTCGTGACCCGCGGCGTCGAGCACGCCAACGCGATGCTGGAGCACTTCGGCAGCGCGCGGCGCGCCGACGTCGACCAGACGCTCGAGATCCTCCACGCGCTGGCGCCGCGACTCCTCGCGCTGGCCGACGACGTCGGCCTCTCGGTCCACGCGGCGACACGCAGCGGCGCCGCCGTCCTGCTCGAGGGGGCCCAGGGGTCGCTGCTCGACGTCGACCACGGCACCTACCCCTACGTGACGTCGAGCAGCACGACCTCGGGCGGCGCGGCGACCGGCGTCGGACTCGCGCCGTCGGCGATCGACGCCGCGCTCGGCGTGGTGAAGGCGTACACCACGCGCGTCGGCAACGGACCGCTCCCCACGGAGCTCGGCGAACCGCTGATCTCGCGCCTGCGCGAGCTCGGGCACGAGTATGGTGCGACGACCGGCCGCCCGCGGCGCTGCGGCTGGTTCGATGCCGTCGTCGTGCGCTACGCCGTGCGTGTCAACGGACTCACGCATCTCGCCGTGACCAAGCTCGACGTCCTCGACACGCTCGACCGCATCGCCATCTGCACGGGCTACGAGGCGGCGGGCGAGGTGCTCACCGAGTTCCCCAGCGACCTGACGGCGCTCGATGACATGGTCCCGCGCTACGAATGGTTCGACGGATGGAAGGAATCGACCGGCGCGGCGCGCCGGCTCGAGGACCTCCCGGCGGCTGCGCGCCGCTATCTCGACCGGATCGAGGCGCTCGTCGAGGCGCCGATCCGCTACGTCAGCGTCGGCACTCGGCGCGACCAGATCATCGGGAGCTAGGACGATGGCGACCGAGGGCCAGGGCGACGGTCGCACCGTCGCCGTGATCGGCGCCGGCCCGTGCGGCCTCGCCGCGGCGATCGCGCTCCGCAAGGGCGGCCTGACGCCGGTCATCTACGACCGCGGCGTCGTCGTCAGCAGCGTCGCCAGCTATCCGATCTACATGTCGTTCTTCTCGACGGCCGAGAAGATCTCGATCGGCGGCCTGCCGTTCGTGACCGGTGGCGAGAAGCCGACACGACGCGAGGCGCTCGCGTACTACCGCATGGTCGTGCAGCACTATGACCTCCCCGTGCGCCAGTACGAGCCGGTCGTCGACGTGCGGCGCGTCGATGGCCGCTTCGTCGTCCGGTCCGTGCCCGGGATGCACGCTGCCTCGGCCGATGCCGGCCAGGCCGCGTCGACCGACGGCCTGCCCGCGGTCGAGGCGACGTACGACGCCGTCGTCATCGCCACCGGGTACTTCGGCACGCCCAACCAGCTCGGCGTCCCCGGCGAGGCGCTCCCCCACGTCGCGCACATCTATCGCGAGGGGCACGAGGCGTTTCGCCAGGACGCCGTGGTCATCGGGGGCGGCAACTCGGCCGTCGATGCGGCGCTCGACCTCTATCGCTGCGGCGCGCGCGTCACCGTCGTGCACTTCGGCAGCACGTTCGATCCCAACGTCAAGCCGTGGATCCTCCCCGACATGCAGAACCGCGTCGCCGACGGCAGCATCGCCGTCCGCTGGAAGTCCCGCGTCACGCGCATCGAGCCCGACGCCGTCTGGATCGAGGGCGCCGATCGGACCGCCACGCGGCTCCCCGCCCGCCAGGTCTACTGCATGACCGGGTTCACGCCCAACAGCGCGCTGCTCGACCGGCTCGGCGTCTCGATCGCGCCCGACACCGGGATCCCCGCGCACGATCCGGCGACGATGGAGACCGATGTCCCCGGCGTCTTCATCGCCGGCGTGCTGGCATCGGGCTACGACGCGAACAAGATTTTCATCGAGAACGGCCGCAATCACGGCGACCGGATCGTGCAGCGGCTCGTCACCCCCGCCAATGTCTGATGCCACGCCGTCCGGGTCCGCCCCGCGACCCGATGTGATGGACAAGCTCGTGTCGCTCTGCAAGCGGCACGGCTTCATCTTCCAGTCGTCGGAGATCTACGGCGGCACGGGCTCGGTCTGGGACTACGGCCCGCTCGGGGTGGAGCTGAAGCGCAACGTCAAGGATCGCTGGTGGAACGCCATGGTCCGCGCCCGCGACGATGTCGAGGGGCTCGACGCCGCGATCCTGATGCACCCCCGCGTCTGGGAGGCGAGCGGACACGTCGCCACGTTCACCGACCCGCTGGTCGACTGCCGGAAGTGCAAGGGCCGGTTCCGCGCCGACAAGCTCGAGGACGCGGCCTGTCCGCTCAAGCCGAGTCGGCACCCGGGCGAGTTCGAGGCGTGCGACCTGACACCGCCGCGCAACTTCAACCTCATGTTCAGGACGCACATGGGGCCCGTCGAGGAGAGCGCGTCGGTCGTCTACCTGCGGCCGGAGACGGCGCAGGGGATCTACGTGAACTTCCTGAACGTCCAGCAGGCGTCACGGCAGCGGATCCCGTTCGGGATCGCGCAGATCGGCAAGGCGTTCCGCAACGAGATCACCCCGGGCAACTTCATCTTCCGGACGCGCGAGTTCGAGCAGATGGAGATGCAGTTCTTCGTCGAGCCGGCGACCGACATGCAGTGGTTCGAGTACTGGAAGGCCGAGCGGATGACGTGGCACCAGGCGCTCGGGCTCGAGGCCGACCGCCTCGCCTTTCACCAGCACACGGCCGGCGAGCTCGCGCACTACGCGCGCGCGGCCTTCGACATCCAGTTCGACTTCGGTGGCACGCTCGGCTTCCAGGAGATCGAGGGCGTCCACAACCGCGGCGACTTCGACCTCACGCGCCACCAGGAGTACTCGGGGAAGAAGCTCGAGTACTTCGACCAGCCGGCGAACCGCCGCTACACCCCGTTCGTCGTCGAGACCTCGGTCGGTGCCGATCGCGTCACGCTCGCGATCCTCGTCAACGCGTACCGCGAGGAGAGCGTCCCCGGCGAGACCGAGGGACGCACCGTCCTCGGACTGCGACCGGCGCTGGCGCCGATCAAGGCGGGGGTCTTCCCGCTCGTCAAGAAGGACGGCATGCCGGAGTACGCGCGCCGGCTCGCGGCCGACCTGCGCCGCGTCGTCCCCGTCTTCTATGATGAGTCGGGGTCGATCGGCCGTCGCTATCGGCGGCAGGATGAAGTCGGCACGCCGTTCTGCATCACGGTCGACGGCGAGTCGCTGAGCGGCGACACCGTGACGATCCGTGGCCGCGATGACCTGGCACAGGTCCGCGTCGCGGCCGATCAGGTGGGGGCCGCGCTATCCGCACTGCTCGCCGCCGACGTCACCGATGCCCGGGTGAGCGACCTGGGCGCGGCCTGACCGCGATGTCCGCGCTCGACGCCCTGCGGCACGGCGGCCAGGCGCTGATGGAGGAGGTCTCGCGCGAGTACTACCTCGCGCAGTCCGGACACCAGTCGACGGCCGACCTGCAACCGATCTATGTGCGCCACGCCGACGTCGTCGGCCCCGAGTCCCTCGCCGTCGCCCGCGACGCCCTCGCGGCGGCCACCGACGACGCGTCCCGCCGCTCCGCGCGGATGCTCCTCGAGTGGCAGGTCGAGGCCGGGTCGGCACGCCTCGCCGCGGCCAGCGAGGAGCGCGAGATCGCGTGGGAGTCGACGGCGCTCGTCCGCGTCACCGAGGGGCGCGTCGTCCCCTACCAGCGCGCGGCGATCGAGATCGCCAACTCGGCCGATCGCGCCGATCGACAGGCGCTCGACGCGGCCCGCGCGACGCTCGTCGAGCGCGATCTCGCGCCGCTCCGGCAGGAGCGACTGCAGACGGAGACGGCCTACGTCGAGTCGCTCGCGCTCGGGGATGGCTACATCCCGACGTTCGAACGCCTGAGCGGTCTCGATCTGACCGCGCTCGCCGCCGACTGTCGGGCCTTTCTCCGCGACACCTCGGCGATGTGGGACGACCTGCTGCCGCGCGCCGCGCGGACCGTCCTCGGGCTCGCCCCCGGCGACCTGACGCGCGCCGACGCGCTCGCGCTCTTCCGGGCGCGGGCGTACGACCGGTTCTTCCCCGCGGCGCAGATGGACCCGTCGGTGCGCCGGCAGGTCGGCGAGATGGGGATCGACGCCGATGCGGCCGGCCGCGTGCGCTTCGACATCGGCGAACGCGACGGCAAGCGCGCCCGCGCCTTCTGCGCGCCGGTCCGCGTCCCCGAGGAGGTCTACCTCGTCCTCCGCCCGCACGGCGGCCAGACCGACTGGTCGACGCTGCTCCACGAGCTCGGACACGCCCTGCACTTCGCCTACACGCGGCCGGAGTTCCCGTTCGAGTACCGCTGGGTCGGCGACAACTCGGTCACCGAATCGTACGCGATGCTCTTCGACCACCTGCTGCAGAATCGCGGCTGGCTGCTCCGCTATACGGGACTCGGTCGCGGCGACGTCGCGGGCTACCTGCACACGGCCGCACTCGAGGAGCTGCACTACCTGCGCCGCTACTCGGCCAAGCTGCTCTACGAGATCGAGCTCTATGGCGGGGCCGTCCCCTGGTCGGCGCTCCCGGACCGCTACGTCGAGCTGCTGACCGGCGCGACGACCTTCCGCTATCGTCGCGCCGATGCCTTCGTCGACGTCGATCCGCGGTTCTATGCGGCGCGCTATCTCCGCGCGTGGCAGTTGGGCGCCCTGCTCGCCGAGTCACTCGTGGCACGCTTCGACGTCGACTGGTATCGCAACCCGGCCGCCGGTCCGTGGATCGTCGAACATCTGTTTCAGGAAGGGCAGCGCGAGCTCGCCGACGAGGTGGGCCGGCGGGTCGCCGATCGCGGGCTCTCGTTCGCGCCGGTGATCGCGGCCGTGGAGCGCCTGCTGGACTGAGATTCCCCTCCGGGCATGGGGCCGGTACATTCCCCGCCGTGCCCGGACCGGTCCCTGTCGGCCAGGACGCCGCGATGCGGGAGCTCGTGGCCGTCCGAGAGATCGTCCACGCGTTCCTCACGGCCGACCGCCCCGAGGACGTCTATCGATTCGCCCTCGAGCGGGTCTGCCCCGTCGTCGGCGCGACGTTTGCCTCCGTCTATCTCGTTGATGGCGCCTCGGAGCTGATGCGACTCGCGGCCTCGTACAACTGGCCGCGGCGCTACGAGCCATGGCTCGATCAGGTCCGCGTGCGCGTCGGATTCGGACCGAGTGGCGAGGCGGCAAGCGAGCGGCGCTCGATCGAGGTCCCCGACATCTTCGCCGATCCCGGACTCGAGGACTGGCAGGACGTGGCGTCGGAGCTCGGCTTCCGCGCGCTGATCGCGCTCCCGCTGCAGACGTCCCACGGCGTCCTCGGCACCGTCACGTTCTACTTCGATGAGGCGGGCGCCGGGTCGGCCGAACGCGCCGGCCTGCTGCGCATCGTCGCCGGGCAGATGGCCGCGACCGCCGAGAAGGCGGCGCTGATCGCCGCGCTCCGACGGACCAACGCCGCCCTCGTCGACTCCAAGGCGGAACTGGAGCAGCAGGTCCTCGCCGTCCTCGATGCGAAGCGCGCGAAGGACGAGTTCCTCAACAACATCTCGCACGAGCTGCGGACGCCGCTGACGGCCGTCATGGGCTACCTCGCGCTCCTCGCCGAGGAGGTGGACGCGCCGCTCACCGACCGGCAGCGCGTCGACGTCGCGCTCGCGCGCGAGGCGAGCGACCGCCTGCTCTGCCTCATCGACACGCTGCTCGAAATGACGGCCACGACGCACCGTGGCGCGCTCCGCATGGAGACCTTCGACCCGCGAGCGCCGCTGCAGGACGCGGTCGCCGGGACCCGGGGCCGGCCGAGCGCCACGGCCCTCGTCGTCGAACCGCTCCCCGAGCCGGCGCCCGCGATGCGCAGCGATCGCGCCAGGGTGACGCGCATCCTCGGGAGCCTGCTCGCCAACGCGTACAAGTTCACGCCGCAGGGCACCGTCACCGTGTCGATGGCCGTCGCCGGCGGGCGCGTCGCCTACCGCGTGCGCGACACGGGCGTCGGCATCCCTCGCGAGGCGCACGCCGTGATCTTCGAGGACTTCCGCCAGGCGGACGGCTCGCTCACCCGCCGGCACGGCGGCGCCGGCCTCGGGCTCGCCCTCGCGCGACGGCTCGCCCGCCTCCTCGGCGGCGACATCGTGTTGGAGTCCGCGCCCGACGTCGGGTCGGCGTTCACCGTCGAACTGCCGCTCGACATGGAACTCGCGGCGCCAGGCGCCGACGAGCTTGGCGCGCCACCGCCATCCGCGGATTAGGTTCAGGCCATGGGCGCACCCCTGCCACCAGGACGTCGGACGCTGCAGCACGCGCGCACGTCGCTCGCGCCGGGCGAGGTGCTGGCGGCGGCGAAGCAGTTCTTCCTGCGGCGCAACACGATCTATCCGGCCTTCCTCGAGCAACAGGGCCCGACCTACCTGACGTTTCGCGGACCGGGCGGCGAGGAGGTCGTCATTGGCGTCGCGGGCGACGCTGGCGTCGGCACGTCCGTCACCGGCTCGACGTATCTCTTCGATGGACAGGTCGCCCGCTTCTTCTCGACACTCCCGCCCCGCCTCGAGGGCGTCGCCCCGGACACGTCGGCGTGATCCCGCGGTGAGTGATCTCGTGTCGACGCTGCGCGCGCGGACCGACACGGTCCGGCTGGGTGAGCCCGGCGCGGCGGTGATCGCGGTGCGCGTCGAGATGCCCGAGGTCTGGGACGCCATCCGCCTCGAGGCGCCGCCGTCGGAGCCCGTCGTCGCCGTCAAGGTACAGGCGCTCGCCCGGCTCTACCCGGAGGCGGATTTTCACGAGGAGTTCGTCGTGAAGTTCCTCGGCTGCGAGGTGCTCGACGAGAACGCGTCGCTGGCCGATATCGGCGCGGTCACCGGCAGCACGCTGCTCCTCATGTTTCGCCGGCGCCGGCCGGTCAAGATCTGACCGTCGCGTTCCTGTCGCACGCCGACTGCGGCGGTCACGACACGGGCTGGGGCCATCCGGAGCATGTCGGTCGATTGCGCGCGATCACGCGCGCGCTGCGCGACGACCCCGCGCTCTTCGAGCGCCTGCAGCATCGCGAGGGTCGGCATGCGACCCCCGAGGAGCTCGCGCTCGTGCACGATCCGCGCTACGTCGCGGCGATCGAGGCCCTCTGCGAGCGACTCGCCGCCGACGAGCCGGGCGCGCACGCGCGGCTCGGGTCGGACACGGTCGCCAGTCCCGGGTCGTGGCTCGCGGCGACCGTCGCCGCGGGATGCGTGCTCGATGGCGTCGACCTCGCGCTCGATGGACGCGCCGTCCGCAGCTTTTCGGCGGTGCGGCCGCCAGGACACCACGCGCTGCACCACGAGGCGATGGGCTTCTGCCTCTTCGGATCGGTCGCCTGTGCCGCGCGCTACGCGCGCACGCGACATCGCCTCGAGCGCGTGCTGATCATCGACTGGGATGTGCACCACGGCAACGGCACGCAGGCGCTCGTCGAAGCCGACGCCGGCGTGCGATTCGTGTCGATGCACCAGTGGCCATGGTATCCGGGCACCGGCGCCGCCGATGACCATGGCCCGCACCACACGATCTGGAACGTGCCGATGCCGGGCGACCTCCCACCCGCACGCTACGTCGAGGCGCTGCTCGGCGCCGTCGACGCGGCGACGACCGGTTGGACCCCCGAGCTCGTCCTCATCTCGGCGGGGTTCGATTCGCTGCGCGACGATCCGCTGGGTGGCTTCACGCTCGAGCTCGAACACGTCGATGAGTTGACACGCGCCGTCGTCGACCGCGCGACGACGTGGTGCGACGGCCGCGTCGTCAGCGCCCTCGAGGGCGGGTACGCGCCGGACCGCGTGGCGGCCGCCTGCGTCGCTCATCTGCGCGCCCTGGAGTAGGTTTTCGCCGGTATGCGTGTGCCCCCTCGGCCCTCGCCAGCCCCCGCCGTGCTCCGACTGGTCCAGCTGGCCGTCCTCGGCCGCTGGCGTGAGGCCGGCGAGCAGCTCTACCACGCGGTGGCCGATGTCACCGAGGCCGCGCACGGACACGAGCTCCTCGTCTCCGGCTGCGGCGACGGCGTCAGTGCCGAATGGCTCGCGACACGCACGGGGGCGTCGGTCACGGCGGTCGACGCCGACGCGGACCGGATCGAGCGCGCCGAGCACCGCTCGCGGACGGCCGCGCGCGACGGGCGCCGCCGACCGACACTGTCGTTCCAGCACGCGGCGCTCGACGACCTGCCGCACGAGACGGCCGTCTTCGATGTCGCCGTCGGTGAACCGGCCGTCGCGTCGGCCGCGGATCCGGCGCGCGCCGTCGCCGAGCTCGTGCGGGTAACCAAGCCGATGGGCATCGTCGTGCTGCTGCAGGCGACGTGGGGCTCCGAGCTGTCGGCCGACGAGCGCGAGCTCGTCGTGGCGCGCCTCGGCATGCGGCCGCACCTGCTCGTCGAGTGGAAGCGGATGCTTCGGTCGGCGGGCGTCGTCGACGTGAGCGTCCAGGACTGGACGCCCGGCAGCGCCTCCGCCGCCGACGACTGGCCGACGGGCTATACCTGGTCGGAGAAGGCGCAGATCGTGGGGCGCGCGATGCGGACGTCCGGCAACGGCTGGCGCGAGATTCGTGCATGCGTCCAGCGCGAGATCGGGCTGCTCCGCGAACTCGCGGACGAGCGGGCGATCGGCTTTCAGCTGATCAGGGGCGTGAAGTGGCCCGCGGCGCCGCGCGCCTGACGCGCGCGCCTGCTCGCGTGCGGCATGACCGTCGATCACGGACGCCCGGCCGATGAACGTCGTGCGCCTCTACGGCGTGGTCGCCGTGCCGCTCACCGGACAGCTCGGTGAGGTCGTCTGGCCGGACGGCGTGACGCCGCTCGGCTTTCGCGACATCGCGGCCGTCGTCGGCGCGCTCCCGGGCGTCGGGCGCCTGCGGCGCCCTCCGGCCGCCGATCCCGGCGCGCATCGCGCCGTCGTCGAGGCGATCTTTGCCAGCCGCACCATCGTCCCGGCGCCGCCCGGCGTCGTCTTTCGCAGCAACGATGCCGTCGTGCGGTGGCTGGAGCTGCATTTCGCCGTGCTCAGCGACGCACTCGCGCACGTCGATGGGCGCGCCGAGGCCCGGGTCCATGTGCGGGCCGGCGCCGGCGTCGGGGTGCTGACGGCCGAATACCGGGCGGCCGAGACGGCGGCGGTCGCTCGCGCGGTCTTCCGGCCGCTCGCCGCGGTCGCGGCCGCATGGACGATTGCCCCGCCACGGACGGGTGACGTCTCCACCACCAGCGCGTCATTTCTGGTCGAGCGCGCGGTCTGGCCGCAGTTCGAGGCGGCCGTCGCCGCCGAGTGCGCGAGGGAGCCGGCGCTCGGCGTCCGTCTGAGCGGGCCGTGGCCTCCGTACGACTTCGTCCGCATGGAGTTCGGAGGGTAGCGCCCCTGTTTTGTCCAGACTGCGGCACGTGGAACCGCGCCGTCGCGGTGCAGTGCGGCCGCTGCACGTCGGCCCTGCCGGCGATCACCGGATCGCCTGCCGACTCGCCGGACACCGAGATCGGGCAGCTGCGACGACTGACCGGCAACCGCTATCGGATCCTGCACCGACTCGGCTCGGGCGGCATGGCGCACGTCTACGCCGCCGAACACGTCCAGCTCGGGCGGCCCCTCGTGATCAAGGTCCTCCACGCGCAGCTGGCGCGCGAGGCGGAGATGCGCGAGCGGTTCCGGCGCGAGGCCGAGGCCGCCGCGTCGCTGACGCACCCGCACATCTGCCCGATCATCGACTACGGGGCGTCCGAGGAGGTCGTCTACCTCGTCATGCCACACCTGTCCGGCGGATCACTCGCCGACCGGCTCGTGCGCGATCGCATCGTGCCCCCGACGGTCGCGGCGAGCGCGACGGTCCAGGTCGCGTGCGCCCTCGACTACGCGCACCGGCACGGCGTCGTGCATCGCGACATCAAGCCCGACAACATCCTCTTTGATGAGGATGGCCACGCGCTCGTCACCGACTTCGGGATCGCCACGGCGCGTCGTCACGGCCGGCTGACGGGAACCGGGCGGGCCATGGGCACGCCGCACTACATGTCGCCGGAACAGGCGATGGGACGGCTCGTCGACGGACGCAGTGACCTCTATGCCCTGGGCATCATGCTCTACGAGATGCTGCTCGGGTTTCCGCCATTCGATGGCGCGGATTCCTACTCCGTCGGCTACAAGCACGTGCACGAGGCGCCCGTCGCCCCGGAAGTCGTCGACTCGCGCACGCCGGCGCAGCTCGCGGCGATCGTCATGCGCTGTCTCGCCAAGGCGCCGGATGACCGGTATCAGCGCGGCGACGAGGTCGCCGACGCGCTGATCGCCTACCTCACGGAGCACGCGCCGCCCGCCGACGCGCGTGCCGGCTGGCTCGCTCGGCGTGGCGGACTCGGGGCGGCCACCGGCAGCTGATCGACCCCGCGGGCCCGGCGCGCTCGGCCGATTCGGCCCGCGTTTAACCTTCGGGCGATGCCCGAGCACGTTGCCGTCGCGCTGCCGCTGCCCCTCTTTCAGACGTTCACCTACGCGCTCGACGAGCCGCTCGCCTACCCCGTCGTCCCGGGGTCACGCGTCGTCGTCCCGTTCCGTGGGCGACGCACCGTCGGGGTCTGCGTCGAGGTCGATGTCCCGGTCCCGACGCGCGGCGAGATCCGGAGCGTGCTCACCGCGCCCGATCCGGCACCCGTCCTCGGCGCGCCGATGCTCGCGCTCTGCCGCTGGATCGCCGAGTACTATGTCGTGCCCCTCGGCGTCGTCATCCGGTCGGCGATCCCGGCCGCGCTCGCCGGCGAGCGGGCGCGCACGGGGACGCGAGGCGCCCACCGCACGCAGCGCGTCGCCGGCATCCTGCGCGACCTCCCGTCACTGCTCGAGCGCGACGCGCTGTTCGTCCGCGCCCCACGCCAGCGCGCCCTCTTCGAGCTCCTCGAGGGGCTGGGCGGCCGCGCCGCCGCCGGCCACCTCCTCGCGCAGCTCGACTGCTCGCCCTCGGTGCTGCAGGGACTGGTCGACCGCGGACTCGTCGAGGTGCGCGATGAGGTCGTCGATCGGGACCCGTTCGCGACGCGCGCCACGTCCGCGGTCCGGCATCAGCCGACCGTCTCGCAGGCAACGGCGATCGCGACGCTCTCGGCGGCCGCGCCGGGCGAGGTCGTGCTGCTGCACGGCGTCACGGGGAGCGGCAAGACGCTCGTCTACGTCGAGTTCCTGCGGCACGTGGTCGACGGGCAGGGTCGCTCGGCGATCGTGCTCGTCCCCGAAATCGCGCTGACGCCGCAGACCGTCGACCGGTTTCGCGCGGCGTTCGGCGACCGGGTCGCGGTGCTGCACAGTGCGCTCAGCGAAGGCGAGCGGCACGATGCGTGGGCCGCACTCCGCGACGGCCGCAAGCGAATCGCCGTCGGGGCGCGGTCGGCGGTCTTCGCGCCACTCCCGGACCTCGGCGCGATCATCGTCGACGAGGAACACGAGGCGAGCTACAAGCAGGGCGAGACCCCCCGCTATCATGCGCGCGAGGTCGCCGTCGTGCGCGCGCGCCACGCGGGCGCGGTCACCGTCTTGGGGAGTGCGACGCCGAGCCTCGAGAGCTGGGTCAACGCCACCGCCGGAAAGTATCGGCTCGTGTCGCTCCCCGAGCGCGTTGGCGGCGGCCGGCTCCCGGCGATCGAGGTCATCGACCTGCGGCGGCCAATGCGGGGCGCGTCGGCCGCGTCCGCGGAGCCGCCGGACGCCTTTGCCGCCGTCGTGCACGCCCCGCTCGAGGCGGCGCTCCGCGCCGCGATCGCGCGCGGCGAGCAGGCGATTCTCCTGCTCAACCGGCGGGGCTATGCGGCGTTTCTGCAGTGCGCGGCGTGCGGCGACGTCGCCGTCTGCCCCAACTGCTCGATCTCGCTCACCGATCATCGCGCGCCGGAACGGCTCGTCTGCCACTACTGCCAGCACGTCGAACCGACGCGCGCGACCTGCGCCCGCTGCGGCGGCGCGACGATGCGCCGGCGCGGTCTGGGGACGCAGCAGGTCGAGCGGCTGCTCGGCGAGCGGTTCCCCGAGGCGCGCATCGCGCGCATGGACGTCGACACGACGACCGGGAAATGGGCGCATGCCGAGATCCTCGATCGCGTCGGGCGCGGCGAGATCGACATCCTGCTCGGCACGCAGATGATCGCCAAGGGGCTCGACTTCGCCAACGTCACCGTCGTCGGCGTGATCGACGCCGATGTCGGGCTCAACCTCCCCGACTTCCGCGCGTCCGAGCGCTGTTTCCAGTTGCTGAGCCAGGTCGCGGGTCGCGCCGGACGCGGCCCGAAGGGCGGGAGGGTCTTCATCCAGACGCGGCTGCCCGACCACCACGCCGTGCGGTCCGCTGTCGCGCACGCGTACGAGGCGTTCGTCGACGAGGAGCTGGCGGGCCGCGTCGCGCCGCCGTATCCGCCGGTCGTCCGGTTGATGCACGTCGTCTTCAGCGCCGCCGACGAAGCCCGCACCGCGGCCGCCGCCGAGGCGGGGGCCGCGTGGCTCGCGCGTCTCCTGGCGGCGCGCGGGCCGGCCGATGTGCGCGTGATCGGCCCCGCGCCCTGTCCGGTCGAACGGATCAAGAACCGTTGGCGCTGGCACCTGTTGCTCAAGGCCGAGCAGCCCGCGTCGCTGTCGCGTGTGGGGCGGTATTTCATGCGGTCCGGCGTCCGGGCCATCGCGGCCGCCGGCCCCGCCGATCTCCGCGTGACGCTCGATCGCGACCCGGTGGCGCTGCTGTGACTCGCCGCCGCATCTTTCAGCGGTCATGACGTTCGCGCCCCCCGATTTCACGACGCCCGCCCTCGCCGCGGCGCCCGACGCCGTCTTCGTCCCGGCGCCGGCGGACGGCGTGCTCCCCGAGGGCTTCTTCTCCACGACCAACCTGCCGACCTACGTGCGGATCGGCGGGGCGTGGCGCGTGCCGCGCGAGCCGCGCATGGATGCGGCCCTCGTCCTCGATGCCGCGGGCGACCTCTGGAGTCGCGAGGGGCGCCGTGTGCGTGCCGGCGAGCGCGTCGCGATCGGGCGTGCCGAGGATGGCAGCGAGGGGATTCTCGTGCACACCGACGCCTTTCGCGCGCCGAGCGGGTCGGGTGGCGAGTTCAAGTTCATGACGAGCGAGGTCTCGCGCGAGAAGCCGATCGACTACGCGCAGATGGCGCGCCTGCTGATCGAGGAGCGCGCGCGCGGCGGCTATCCGATCTGGGTGACCGGCCCGGCGCTCGTCCACTCGCGCGCGCGCGCCGACATGGTCTGGTTCATCGCCAACGGATTCGTCGGCGCGCTCCTCGCCGGCAACGCCGTCGCGGTCCACGACATCGAGGCCTCGATCTTCGGCACGACGCTCGGGATGTCGGGCAGCGGTGAGGCGACGTCGGGCGGCCACGGCCTGCACATGCGCGCGATCAACCGGGTCCGGGCGGCCGGCTCGATCGCGGCCGCCGTCGCGCAGGGCGTGATCACCGACGGCATCATGCACGCCTGCGTGCGCCATCGCGTGCCGTTCGTGCTGACCGGCTCGATCCGCGACGACGGCCCGCTCCCCGACGTGATCACCGACTCGGCCGCCGGCCAGGAGGCGATGCGCGCGCACACGGTGCGCGCGACGATGGCGATCCTGATCGCGACCGCGCTGCACGCGATCGCGGCGGGGAACATGCTGCCGGCATTCGTCACCGACGCCGACGGGACCCTGCGCGAGCTGGCGACGATCTGCGTCGACTCCTCCGAGTTCGTCGTGAGCAAGCTGAAGGATCGGGGGACGCACCAGGCCTTCGGCGTCGTGACGAACGCCCAGGATTTCATGCACATCCTGCGGCTCTACGTCGAGCGCGAAATGGGGGCTGGCGGCGGCCCCGCGGGCGCCGCGTCGCCGCGCGCCGCCAGCGTCGTCGCGTGACGGCCGTCTGAGTCCGTCGTGACCGGGCGCTTCACCGAGGGCGAGCTCAGGTTCCTGCGCGCGGTTGCCGAGCAGGTCCCGGCGGCGCGGGTCGTCGAGGTGCACGTCTTTCCCGCGATGCGGCAGGGACACCTCGAGACCGGGGTCGCGGTCCTCGCCGCGACGCGGGACGTCGACGTCGACGCCGACGAGGACGGCGATGACGGCGACGGCGACCACCGCGACGGCGACGGCGACCACGCACGTCCGGTCGTGGTCTACGTCGCGCGCTACCGGTACGCGATCAAGGGCACCGAGCGCGGGGCGTGGACCGTCGATGTCACGATCGAGGCGGATGCGCCGCTCGTGACGGTCGGCGATGTCGTGCGCGGAGTCCAGCGGCGCGCGGGGGAGTCCGGGGATGCCGTCCGCCTCGACGGGGACGCGTGGCGCGCGCTCGTCGGTCAGCCCGCGCCGGTCGGTGCCGCCAGCGGGGCATCCGCGGCGTAGCGCGACATGATGACGCGATGGATGTCGCGTGCGTCGTCGAGCGCCTCGCCGTCCACGTCCAGCGCCGGCGGCGTCATCAGGAAGGGGTAGAGCTGATCGCCGCCCGCTGACCCGTGCGCCCCGATCTGGTCGTCGAACGAAATCACCTCGTAGCCGTCGTATGCGCCGAAGAGGACGAGATCGCCGCCGTTCGGCTGGCGCACGAGCGCGAAGAGCGCCCGCCGCGTCCGCGCGTCGTCGCCGAAGATCGCCAGCGGATCGCTGCCGGCGAGGACGGTGAGCTGCTCTCCGGTGAGCCGCGCGCGACCGGTTCGGCTCTCGAGGTGGACCGCCGCGCCGTCGCGCGTCGCCACCAGCCCGATCCCCGCGTGGGCGAGCAGGGCGGCGTGGAGCGCGGCGCGGCGCGGGTCGGCGAGGACCGTGGTTCGATCGAGTGCGCGCGCGTCGTCGGCGAAATAGAGGTGGGCCAGACACGAACTGTACGTCACGACGACCTCGTTGCGCTCGTCGATGCGGTACTTCTCGGGGAGAATGATCTCGCGCAGTCCGTAGCGGCTGCGCACCCAGTCGCGGACGTGGCGCAGCGCCCGCCGCGTGCGGCGCTGCGCCCGCGGCGCGGCCTGGGCGGCGGTCTCGAGGATCTGCGGGCCCATGTCGGCGTACTCGCTGTCCTCGGCGAAGCTCGTCACCGATCGCAGCGGCGCGCCATGGACGCCGGCGAGCATCCGGTCGATCGTCGTCGCGAGCGTCTCGCGAAAGCGGACGCGATAACTGATCGCCGGCGTCATCCCGTGGTCCGAGAGGATGACGAGGTCATAGCCCCGGCCGGCGCCCTTCCGCACCATGCGCCACAACTCGGCGATCCGGGCGTCGGTGCGCCGGAGATCCGAGAGGGCCTGCCGGCTCGACGGGCCGAAGTGATGGGCGAGCTCGTCGTACTGCATGTACGTCGTGTAGATCACGGGCACGCCGAGATACAGGTCGAGCAGCACGGCCATCGTCTGCAGCTCGCGGACGACGACGTTGCTCAGGATGCGCAGGAAGGGAAAGATCCCCTCGCTGTGCGTCGCGCGGCCGGCCAGCTCGCCGCGGGCGCGCTCCCATTCCTCGCGCAGCCACTCGAGCACCGCCTGCACGCCCATGCGGACGAGTCGCAGCGGATGCAGCGCGATCAGCAGCAGCAGCCGCGTGCCGCCGAGCCGCTGGTAGACCGACATGCGCTCGCGCGTCGCGACGGTGAACGCGACCGTCTGCGCGTCGCCGTCCATCAGGTTCACGTAGCTGCTGCCGCCGGCGAGCGCGCCGGGCGAGTGGATCCGGTCGCGGATATACTGCACGCCGTCGGGGGCATTGCACGTGATCACCCGCCGTTCGGCCTTGTCATAGAAGCGGAACGCGGGAATCCCGCCGTTCTCGCCGTGGAAAATTCCCGCCTGGCAGTACGGCGTCGTCGCCGGCATGCCGCAAAACCAGCGCCGCAACTGGAACCCCTCGGTCCGTAACAGACGCGCCAGCGTCGGGCAGTAGCCGGCGTGCACCGCGCGCCGCAGGTCGGCATAGGCGAGCGCGTCGAGTTGCAGGACGAGGAGACCGCGACGGCCATCATGGGACCGCCGCTCGCGCGCGAACGGTCGATACTTGCACGCGTAGTACAGCCGCAGCAGCGAGCCGGCGCGCGGGCGGCGCCGGCGCTCGACCGGCGGAACCGGGTCGGGACTCGTCAGGCGAGCCAGCGCGCGGCGCCGGCGAGCAGGTCGCGGGCGGCCACCGGTTTGAGCAGCACCTCGCGACAGCCCGCCGCCCGACAGCGCGCGACGATCACCGGATCGTCGTGGCCGGTCAGCACGACCGTCGTGCGCGGCAGCGCGCCGCACTCGGCGGCGCCGACGAGCACCAGCAGCCCGTCGCCATCGGGGAGCGTCAGGTCGAGCAGCATCAGGTCCATCGGCTCCGCGGCGCAGGCATCGACCGCCGCGCGCACCGATCCGGCGGTGCGCACCCGATAGCCGCGCGACTCGAGCAGCAACTGGATCGCCTCGGCGGCGAGCGCGTAGTCCTCGACGATGAGCACCGTCGGCGACGGCGCGGCGGCCGCCACGTCGTCGCTCACGAGACGGCCGTCATGGGTCGACCCTCGACCCGCATGCGTCGACCCGCACGACCGTCACGTCGCCGCCGGCAGCGACGTCTCGGCGTCCTCGATGGCGTCGACGAGCTGCTGCCGCCGCAGCAGCGACCAGTAGCGGCCGCCCTGCGCGAGCAGATCGTCGTGCCGGCCCTGTTCGACGATGCGTCCGGCTTCGAGCACGATGATCCACGTCGCGTCGCGGATCGCGCTGATCCGGTGCGATGCGATCACCGCTGTGCGCCCCTGGAGCGCCGTGCGGAGCGACGTGAGGATCGCGGCCTCGGTGTGCGTGTCGACGGCGGAGAGCGCATCGTCGAGCAGCACGATCGACGGGCGTCGCGCGAGCGCGCGCGCGAGCGCGGCGCGCTGCTTCTGGCCACCGGAGAGGTTGATCCCCCGCTCCCCGAGCATCGTGCGATACCCGTCGGGGAACCCGGTGATCGTCTCATCGAGCTGGGCAATCCCGGCGGCCCAGCGCCCGGCGGCCTCGTCGGGCGGTTCCTCCGCGGCGCGCTCATCATCGAGCGCGCGCACGCCGTAGGCCTCGCCCGGCGCCGGCGCGCCCGCGTCGTGGCCTGACGATGCCGGATCCAGCTCGCCGACACCGCCGTAGGCCAGGTTGCTGCCGATCGTGTCGCTGAAGAGCAGGCTTTCCTGCGGCACGACGCCGATCGCGTGGCGGAGCGCATCGAGCGGCAGCTCCCGCGTCGGGATGCCGTCGATCAGCACCGTCCCCTGCTGCGGGTCGTGGAGCCGCGGGATCAGGTCGATCAGCGCGCTCTTGCCGCTGCCGGTGGCGCCGACGATGCCGAGGGTCGAGCCGGCGGGAACGGTGAAGTTGATGTCGCGCAGCACCCACCGTGGCTCGCCGGAGGCCGTCGGGTAGTGGAAGCTGACGTCGCGGAACTCGATCGACCGGCCGCCGCCGGCCGCGACCGGCGGGAGCGCGCGCGGGGTCGGCGGACTGCTGACGCTCGCGCGCACGTCGAGAATCTCCTGCAGCCGCGTCATCGAGGCCGCGCCGCGCGTGAAGAGATTGATCACCCACCCGAGCGCGATCAGCGGCCACGTCAGCTGTCCGAGCAGAAACCCGAACGCGACGAATGCACCCACCGAGATCGTGCCCTTCAGCGTCAGCGTCCCGCCGACGCCGAGGACGACCACCGCCGCGAGCCCCGCGAGGAGCCCGAACATCGGGTTCATCGCGCCGTAGAGCTTCACGAGTCGCATGTTGCGGGCGAGATACTCGTCGTTGAGCGACGCGAAGTGGGCCTCCTCCGCCGACTCCTGCCGATACGCGCGGATGATGCGCGTCCCCGAGAGATTCTCCTGCGCGTGCGTCGTCATCGTGCTGAACTGTGACTGCACCGCCTCGAAGCGGTCGTGGATCACCTGGCCCAGGCGCACCATGATCACCGGGAGCACGACCATCGGAAGGATCGCGAGGCCGGTCAGCGATGCCGAGATGCGGAGCATCGCGACGATCGCGAAGAGACCGCCGGCGATCGTGTTCACGAGGTACATGATCGCCGGACCGGCCGCCATGCGCACGGCGCTCAGGTCGTTCGTCAGCCGC
>Ga0209611_10001697_pt1 | contig 37996 bp, 19 predicted proteins | sample S1TSphgellanicum_3_FD_187693 | JGI IMG/M metagenome (GOLD analysis project Ga0209611, IMG submission 187693) | Host-associated microbial communities from peat moss isolated from Minnesota, USA - S1T2_Fc - Sphagnum magellanicum MG (SPAdes) (version 2) | ecosystem: Host-associated > Plants > Peat...
CAATCTGTCAAGAGTGGTTTTTTTTTTTTTTGGGGGGTTGTTGTTGTGGGTGATGAACCAATTAAAGAGGTCTATCATGAAAAGAAAAAGAAAATGTCAAGCCCCCCCCTTTCAAAACTAATTAATATGAATCATACTATAGTCACACAATAATATAAATTTAGAAAAAGAAATGCACATTATGATAAATAAGAAATTATTAGCAAACAACATAGTCAAAGATCGGGGCATAGCTCCATGATTGCAAGTAGATGATACAATGCATATTATGTATAATAAATAAATATATTTATTTACATTTCCCTTAAATGGCTTAAAGGTAGGGACAAATATTTGCCTGAAACAAGACCAATTTGTAAACCTTATTAATTATTTCCAAAAATTAGAAGATACAACACACATAAGAAACCTTGCACACTTGCATGAATATGTTTAAATGCATTTCAACAACATTATGTCATGACATTTAAAATGTAGTTTGGACCACACTAATTGCCGCAAATGCACACATAACAAAAGCATTAAAACGAAAGATGTATAGTATATGAATAGTGAAAGGAGACATATGATTATGGCCTAACCTCTTGTACATACCATTACGAAACTTGCGTGACTCTAACAATAGCAAAATTAACACTTGAACACACATCTTGAGAAAATGATAGAATTCGATTGTTAATTACCAAACATGACACTACAATCAAAACATATATACCAACTATTCATGATAAATCCGAGTTCCCAACACAAAATCATATGGGTTAATGCAAAAACATTAGACACCAACACCGCACTTGATTCACACAATTGCAACGAGTTCTTAACATGTGAATCAAGTAACTACATTTAGACATGCTTCACAAGATTCAATCCAAACATAAAAATCACCATAGTACTAAACCTCACGTCCAGCTACTCACGAGACCCACAATTACCATACCCATATCCTTTTGTGGGATTCATCTTTTGCCTTGTGAACAAAGTTCCTCATAATTATATGAAATCGAGGAAAAAGAAAGGGTTACTTCTTTAAAAAATTTCTTTTAAAATAAACAACATTTATTTTGTTGTTAGATGTGTTTTGCTTGACTTGTCCCAATGGCAGGATGAAAAATGATGATAGTAGAATGGAGTGCATCATCCTTCCACACCAAATGGATGAAATGGAAGGCCTTAATAAACTTTTTTAAAAAGGAGAGAAAACAAGAGACATATGTTCTCTTAGGCTTGTTGTTCCTAGGTAGGCCCCCCCCCCCCCCCCCCCAAAAAAAAACCAACATATATGCATTATGCTTGAGTTGGGAATATTTACACAAGGAACACATGTTTGTTCTACCAAATGATTTTGGAATAAAGGTTCCTTTGTTTTCTTTGCTTTTTTAGTGTTATGATTCCCAATCTAAGCACACATGTAGCACCCCACCCCTATCAAGGTCTAGACACTCACATATGAAGTTTTAAGTGGTATGAAAATAGATTATTTTTGAGCTATGTAGTTCAATTGCATTCAAGGTGAGATTATTGCCTACTTTTTGAGGATTTAACCACAATTATGGCATTTGAAAGCAAGAGGAGAATGTAATAAGGATTTGCAAATTTCCCCTATTAAGTTTTTTGAGTTTTTTTTTTTTTGGGTGTGAAAATGTTTTAGCCAATTTTTGGAGCTTTTGAACTAGGTTTGAATGTTTGCGATAATAATGCCTTACCAAGAACTTATTCGCCGGCCTAATGTTAAAGGCATGCCAACATGGTGTGAAATTACAAAACACAAATTGTCATTTTGTACCAATGGGAGGCCCCCTACCCAAAAGACCTCCCCCGTCATTTTGCAAAACGGAATGTTTGTCTACAAAGGATATAAAACATGAAAAAGTTTATATCATGTGTGGAGAATTGAGATGTGATTTACCTAACTTTGGATGTTCGATGTTAAACGTTATAAATATGATGGTAGGTTACGAAACTAGATACTAGTGTGAAAAGTTTTGAAGTGTTAGCATAATCATTCCGTTTGGGCCTATCACAAAGATAGTCTACCTTTAGGTGTGAACGGACTTTAAGGTATGAAAAATATTTCATAAGCTTTCCAAAAATCCCCTTTTCCTTCTTTTGGAAGGTTAGATACAATTGTTGGACTTTAGCCCTCCCCTTTTTAGTCTATGGTCACCTTCTTGTTCTAGGACAACAACATCCATTTTGATCACAACCCAAATCAAAGGCAAGTGCCATTAAAAGAACACCGTCAAAAAGAGACGCCCAAAACAAGTAATAAAAACAAAAGGAATTTGGTGAAGGGAATGTGGTCTTGGCAAATCATATTTTTCACAAACCAACAAAATAAAACAAATGGCAACTATTATTAACCTAACTAGTACCTAGTGTGCAAACACACACAAACACAAAGCAAAGTTCCAAAGTTTTATGTTCAAAACCTCATGCACTATTTTACACCTCAAGCTTTCTTTGCCATCTTCACAAGTTAAGTACTCAAAGTATGACATTTGTCTTCTCCTTTCCCCCCACACAAAAGCAAAGAGTTCACAAGACTAGTGCGGGGGGTTGGCAAGGGCCGACAATGAGTTGCTAAAAAGACCACCACAACAACAATTTTATGACAACAAGTTTTACTTATATCACAACAACAACATTTTTATGATAACAAGTTTACGAGCTTCTCGTGTCAAGAAAAAATACCAAAAAAAAAACCAAACCAATGAAATTATTGCCTACAAGCCATTTGGCACATGTAATTTTTAATATACCTAATAAAATAAAATACATCAAAAACTCTTGATTAAAAAAAACTACAAATTAACTTACTTGCTTATATTTCCATGTCAAAGGAAAAAAAATAAAAATAAAAAATAAAATAAAAATAATAAAAAATATATATACACACACACACACACACTACCAAACTCTTGTTCCAACAACACCAAAATTAACTTGCTTGCTTCTTTTATTGCCCAAAAAATAGAAAAAAGGAAAAAAAGAAATAAAATCATATATGTGTATATATACAAGACATATATTCAGAGCTGTCAACAAGTGTCAGCGTGGTTGTAGGTGGGTAATGAGAACCGCCGGGTAAATATCATGTCAGTGGAGAGATACCTAGAACCACTTGGTACAGTACAATCAGATCAGTTTTCTTTTGAGCTGTGTAAGAAACACTCTCCAGTATGGTAGGCAAGGTCAGTTGGAACAGATACCCCCCGGGTAAAATTGCTCGTGTCAGTAGACCCTACCCAGAGCCACCGGGTAAATATCGTTTCGTATTATATAGCTGTGTTGACCAGTACCTAGTAGGTAAGTGTGTACCTATAACATAAGGCAAATGAGACCCGGCGGGTAACATACATGCGAGTGGGTCGGTAGATAGACAATTAGAACCGCCGGGTAAAATATGCACAGTAGGGTTACGTCGAGGAAGGGGATTCATACCCCCCGGGTAAATTTGAAGCCTGTCACTGAAACGGATAGATATTTAGAACCGCCAGCCGGGTAAATATCACACACATCGTCTTTTTCACCTACACAAAAAACTGCCCAGTACAGTAATATGCCAAAATTAAAGGGACTCAGACCCTCCGGGTAAAATGGAAGCATGTCAGTACGGAGACAGGTAGATAAAAAGAACCGCCGGGTAAATAAATGTTCGCCCCTCGTTTTTTAACTGTCCAACGAGAGACTTGCTTGCGCCCCAGTTTAAAAAGGCAGGGATGCCAGTAAGCAGGAAGATAGACCCGCCGGGTAACACACCCCAGCTGTCAAAACTTGTCAGCGCGTACCTAACTGTGTATATAGCCTTATCTTGATTTTGTCAGTAGTCGGTTTAACTTTACCCGAGTTTAGAGGTTTAGGGTCCAGATCAGCCTTTTATTTATTATAGCCAAAAAGCTAAATAAAAAATAAAAAAATGCTAAAATCAAGTGGTGTTTGAGATTTTCAATAGCCATAATTTGACCAAAATTAAAAAAAAATCGCCTGATTTCTACACATAGTTCAAGTAGGTAGCCAGAAATATAGAAGTACCTTTTGAAAAAACTTCTTTCACGTTCAGGTTGTAGCCAAATTTGGCTTAAAATAATTCTTTTACATTATTGAGCTGGTAGCCAAATTTGGCTAAATTTTCCTATAGATCATCGCCACTTTGGCTACGTCGCAAATTTGACCAATAAACCACTGGTCTAGATTCAGACCAAGCTCTCAGGGTGCCGGGGGGTGGGCCCTTTCTTTGTTCAGGTCACCCCTCTTGTCCTTCCGGGTCTCCAACCCCCTTTATATTCCTCCCCACACTCGACGCTCTCTTCTCTTTTCCCATTTGCGTTTCCTGCGCTCTGTTTTTGTGCACTCTTTGCTTTGTTTGTCGCCTCCTTTCGCTTCCTGTTTTCTTCTCCTTCTTCCCCTCTTCTCTCTGTTTTCTTCTTTGTTTACAGGTGTTCCTCATCCTAGTTACTCGTAGTATCGTTGTTTTGACTCAATTTTGAGTCATTTGATTCAGAAGTTTTCGTTACTTTTGCAGACATTTTAAGAGTTTGGATTGTCGCTTGGATTTTGTTTTCGTGGAGTTAGGGACTAGAGAGAGAGAGAGAGAGAGAGCCCCAGAGGAGTGGAATATGGTGTTTGAAGAAGCGGTGGTGTAGAGAAGAACAGATATTATTGACTCGTATTGATAGCTTGATCTAGTTTTTGTTTCCTTTGTTTATTATGTACCGTCGTTGCAGCTGCTGTTGTCCTGAGATCAGGTGAAAGTGTTTTTTTTCCCCTGCTCACCAGATGCGGAGTTTGCCGATCCTGCTGGAGTAGAGTTAGGTGCGATCTCTGGAATTTTTTCTTTTTGGTCTTGTGAGCATCGAGTCTTCGGGGAGACCGGAAAGTTTGACTCCGCTGGTTTCTTTGTCTTTTTTGTTGGGAAGTTCTGTTTCTGTGGAAAGTTGTCTCGGTATATTCTGAAGCGGGCGGCGGCGGCTGGTATGCGGTCTTGCTTCCTGCGCCAGCTCTGCGTTTTGTTTTGGAGCTACTGGCTCTCGGGAGTCGTCTATTGACTTTGTTTACGAGCGGTGGCGGTCTGTGATTTGTTGCTTCTTCTCCGTTTTCATCCTTTGGTCGATGAACCCGTGCTTTGTTCGACGAGGAGGAGGTTCTCCGCGATTTTGACGCCTGCAAATTTCTAAGTGATTACTCTCTTTTTGAGATAACACATGGTTTTTCTCTCGTCAATGACACCGATCATCCTTCATTTTCTGTTAGATGTGCATATTTGGACTAGACCTTGATCTCTCCTGCTAAGAGGAGGAGGAAAAGCTCACTTGGCAGCTGCGGGGCAAGCGCCGCGGAGCTGGAGACAATCTCATCAGGAAAGCAAGGACTTTAGGGTAGGCGAAGGAGCTGAATTCACTGATCGACCAGCTCATTCCTTCAGTAAGGATCCGAGATCCGGTTGGAGTAGCCTTTGCATTCTTGCAACAAGATTGATTAAAGAATCCCATAGCCTACGGGGAGTCAATATACACAGATCCTTTGCTTAGGCTTCTGCGATCTGCTACAGTGCAAGAACTTTCACTGGAGAATTCCTCACACTTTGGTCAGCGAACGTCGTTGACACACAAAAGTTACATTGAGGTCATCGTCAGTCACCAGAAAATATGCCTAGCTTAAGCGCCTTCTCCTTGGAAAGCACATCAGAGGCTGCTGCTGCTGCTGCTTCGGGAAGGCCACAGCATGCTGCACACCTGCATGGTCCATTGGAGAATGGCATTGACAGCGGCCATTCGAAGGAGCTAGATTTGAGACGCTCCATGATGAACCCGATCGAGACCAACAGGTCGCTGGACGAAAGGTCCCTGAGCGACATTATCTCGGCTAATCTGCACTCCCCTCGCCTCCGGTCGCTGGAGACTGTGAAGAGTTCGGAAAGTCTGGAAGGCTTGATTTCTCCCAGCATACGCTCATCTGTCGGCACCCCTCGCGATCGTCACAACTTCGAGCCACATCCTATGATCGGTGATGCATGGGATGCCCTAAGAAGGTCTCTCGTGTTCTTTCGGAATAAGCCTGTTGGAACCATTGCTGCCATGGATCCAACAGAGGACTCGCTCAATTACAATCAGGTATGATTGCTCGGCCAACATGAACTTTTCCCCATTCTTTTCCTATTCTGTTTTCAGTGATTGTGGAGTCAATGGCAGTTGTAGCTATCGTTGATTAGATATCTTTTGGAGATGAAGCAAAAGACAGCTTCTGGTGCAGTACACTCAGTTTGATTCAGTTCTTATTCCATTTTGATCGACAACCTGCTTGCAGATTTCCTTGATGACATTGAACATTTGCTCACAGTTTTAGGGTTTTTCCTTCCTCTGCAAACCACATCTCAGATTAAGAGATATGACAAATGCCTGAGCAGTTTAGAAGCCATTGAAAACAATGGTTCATGTATTGCACACCTATTTGGAAGTAAATTTCCTATCAACATCCCATTTTCTCTCTAGGTTTTTGTAATGACAAAGAAAGAATGTAAAAACCGCATCGATAACTGTGTTGTCAAGAAGACCAAGTGTCTGAAGATGGTTTTCTTCCACAATGCAGTGTCATATAAGAGTTGATTGGGTGATTAGTTTTGGTGCATATGTACGTCAAGGAACCAGAGACTTGAGGAGTCATGCTGAGAGAACAGATTTTATAACTTTAGGTCATGCTCTTGCTTGATACCCCACCTGGTACATGTTTCTGCAGTGCTTTCCACCCTAATTTCTCTCCATACTATGGCCTTAGAGCTAGGCTTCTTCCTTGCTGCATGATGGTGAGGAGCTGTTTATTTGGGAAGATTTTCAGCATGTAAATAGGTTGGCTCCTCACTCTGTGGTTTCTTAAAGGTCGTGAGGATGGGCTTTCAGAGATTGGTTGATTGCTGTGCATCAAGTGACCTTTTTGCTTCTTGCAGCAGTACTACTCATGTCCTGTATGAACCAGTCCCCACAACTCACTGTTCAGCTGGGGCTATCCTTTTCTTTCAGTTGTGACATATCTGTTTGGGAATGAAGTTCTGTGATTCTGAAGGTTTGCAGCACTTGTACTGTTCCAGTACTCTGGTGCCCAGTTGATAACTTGATTTCATTGTTACAAAGGGATAGTTTTCTGCTCAAGTTTCTGCAATAGAAGTTTCTAACTCATTTCTTATTGTGCTCACAAATAGGTCTTTGTGAGAGATTTTGTGCCAAGTGCACTGGCTTTTCTTATGAATGGAGAGCCAGAAATTGTGAAAAACTTTTTGCTGAAGACATTACGGCTTCAGGCTATTGAGAAACGAATTGATTGTTTTACACTTGGTGAAGGTGTTATGCCTGCCAGTTTCAAGGTATGTTCTAAGCACCAAAGACTGGAAATGCTTATATGGTTTGGGCAATGTTTCTAATTTTTGGCATGTAATAAAGCTTGGTGGCACTGGTAGCAAATCAATTTGAAACAGAATGACATGCATGGGCTATGAAATATTGGAGTCATTTTCTGAGTTCTGATAATGGTTTGTACTTCTCAGTTCCAAAGTTAGTCCATCTTTAGCTTTCTTTGGACTGTGAGTATAGTGTATGGCTTTGCTTCAAAAATCGGACTAGAAGATTTGGACTTCAAATTATAAAGTAGGAATGCTATTTATTGAACCAGCCACTGTGTTTATTGTCTTGTTGCTGTCAGGTCCTTCATGACCCTGTTCGGAAGACAGACACGATGATAGCAGATTTTGGAGAGAGTGCAATTGGTAGAGTTGCTCCTGTTGATTCAGGATTCTGGTGGATCATTCTTCTACGGGCATATGTGAAGTCCACTGGTGACCACAGCCTAGCAGACATGCCAGATTGCCAAAGAGGCATGAGACTTATTTTGACACTCTGCCTCTCAGATGGCTTTGATACTTTCCCCACTCTCCTGTGTGCTGATGGATGCTGCATGATTGATCGTCGGATGGTAAGTAGGTCCTTGGGACAATGTTCCTCATAGAGCGATTCAAGTCATGCAGCATAGTAAAACTCTGCTTCAATTGGTGATTCTAGACTTCTCTGCCTATGTTGATCCTATTCGCTTCCTTTTTCCTTCTGACTTACATTGCTCTTTGCCTGAGGATTGGTGAGTCTGATCTTGTTCAGATTTTATTGTCCTTTCCACAAGGTGGAGAGTTCTTTCCAAATCAGATTTATATTAAGGTGTTATGTATGTGGTAAATAATTAGTTTTTGGGGTAAATGGCTGGTTTTAATTGCTGTGTCAAAGAATGAATCGCTAGTGGTGTCAGCAACCTAGGATTGACTTTGTTGCTTCTTTACACAGTCTTTGCCTTATAGTAGTGCACTGAAATGACAGGGCATATATGGGTATCCCATTGAGATCCAGTCATTGTTCTTCATGGCACTACGGTCTGCTAAAAGCTTGCTCAAGCCAGAGGGTGAGGGAAAGGAGTTCCTAGAGCGAATTGATAAGCGACTCCAAGCACTTAGCTATCACATACGGGAGTACTTTTGGCTAGACCACACCCAGCTCAACAACATCTACCGCTATAAAACTGAAGAGTATTCCCATACTGCGGTGAACAAATTCAATGTCATTCCAGATTCTATCCCTCACTGGATTTTTGACTTCCTACCAATGAATGGTGGCTACTTCATAGGGAATGTGAGCCCTGCTCGAATGGACTTTCGGTGGTTTGCTATTGGCAATTGCATGGCAATTCTCTCATCCCTTGCCACCCCAGACCAGGCCTCAGCTATTATGGACCTATTCGAGGAGCGATGGGAGGAGCTTGTAGGCGATATGCCTTTGAAGGTGTCTTATCCTGCATTGGAGGGACATGAATGGGAAATTGTGACTGGTTGTGACCCCAAGAACACCAGATGGAGTTACCACAATGCTGGCTCTTGGCCAGGTAATGATCCCTTTTGCACTTGGTTGGCATCCTCTCAATTCCAAACAAGGGGGTTCCTCTAGAGCTTGGTTTTCCTGTGAGTACATGTACATGTAACATGTACTTGATCATTTCACTTGTGTTGTTGAAGATTTTCACTTCAAGGTCTGAAATGGTCTTTTTTCCAGGTTTGCACAAAGGCTAAGTTGTCTTTGGCAAAACATAGTCAATCAGTCAGAGATTGTCTGCACAGAGTGGACTCCTGTGGCTGATTTTCAGATTTGAGAAACTCTTTTATCATTTCTAATATGAGTGCTGTTGTTCATGGTGGTGGCGGCTTATCCTCTGTTGCAGTTATTCTATGGATGTTGACAGCAGCATGCATAAAGACTGGAAGGCCACAAATTGCGAGACGAGCAATTGAGCAGGTAGAGCAACGGCTATCTAAAGATGGGTGGCCAGAATATTATGATGGGAAGGCAGGGCGTTATATTGGCAAGCAGGCACGCAAGTTTCAGACATGGTCCATTGCTGGTTACTTGGTTGCAAAGATGATGTTGGAAGACCCTTCACATTTAGGGTTGATAGGATTGGAAGAAGACAAGAAAATGAAGCCTGCTCTTACCAGATCAGCTTCATGGACTGCTTGATTGGGAACATAGCATACATATCCCACTTGTATTAAGTGCCCACAGCAATAATTTTTTGAATTGATCATGTCCCCCCCGAAAATAGATTGGGGGGGGGCCCTCAGCAGCAGTATAGGAGAAAAAATATGGGGACATATATTTCCCAGAGTCTTGTGGGCATTCTGGGAGGATTGCGGATAGGAAATTGGGAATGACTTTGTATAACACTACTTTTTGTCTTTTGGACAAGGGATGACGATGATGCCAGTTTAGATGGCAATTTGTTGCCTTGCAAACAAGGGAAGAGGGAAAATCTGTATAACAGGGGTTATGATGCATGCACCTTGAGGACAAAAGCCGAGGCTGGTCAAAATGGCAAGATCAGGCAATATCTGGAGATATGCATTTCTGGTGTACGTCATGTGGTCATGGTGCTCTCTTGTCCCCTCCAGCATATGAGAGGATTGAATACTGGTATGTTTTTATGCCAGTACTTCTCGCTTTCCTTCGCAGCCATGCAGATTGAGCTTTTCTCTGTAATACAGAAGCATTGCACATTCTTTGAGAATGGATTAGAAAATGTACCCAAACAGATTTTAGTCTGTTGCAAAACAACAAATAATTGTTGGAGAGTTTGTGCTGGATTTAGGGGATGAGGAGGTACGATGGTATAGAAACTGTGGTACTACACACTAAAAACATAAAGTGGTGTCTTCTTACTAAAACCAAGGTTTAACCTTTCTTTCTAGGGCCAGTTTCCAATTTCATGAAGAGCAGCTCTACTATGGTATGGGTCTTGCTAACAATAGACATACATATATATAAACGTTGCTAATGGTGATTAGCCTAAGGAGGTCACAAATTTATTATCTTCTTTAACCCTCTAATATCTGATTTTTTTGTATTTGTTAAGTTCTTACCCTCTAATTTTGTGATACAGTTAGCTGAGGTTTGTAATGTTTGGTAAGTTCTTTTTTTGGGTTCCAATCTTGTGATATGTGTATCTGATGTTTTGCATGTGTTTTAAACTTTTTTTTCCTCCGAATTTGTGATACGTTTATCTGATGTTTTCTTCTATCAATTAACTTCTTTTTTCCTTTTCCAACTTTTGTTATATTTTTTTGTCATTCACAGATGTGCCATCATTGAAATGAAAACAAAACTGGCATTTCTTGACATGTTTATAGTAAACAAGAATTGAATTCAAAGCTTATTGACTTATCAAAATGATGCCATTTCCTTCCCCATACATCCTTATAGAAGAGTCATGTTTTTTTCTTACATAGTTGAAAAATTGATAACTCAATTGTTGTAAGAATTACCTGTAAACAAAACATGAACAGGCTGACAATGCCCAGGGACATCCATGAATGTGAAATAAATTAAGAGAAGAATTAGTAAAACTTTGACAACTATGTTGACATGACCTAACTGAAATTGCAGTAAGTAAGTTGTGAGCAAATAAATTGTATAAAAACTTTGAAACACTGTTCTATCGGTGTTGTGTTCCTTTCATAGACAGAAAGTGTTAGTGGCTTTACAGAGAGTCTCCGTATGCTGCCTCCATCTTGAGGTGGGCTGTTGCTGCAGGGGAGGGTTCTTCTAAGCTTGGAGTTTTATCATGTTTACTTCCTCTTTCTTTAGTTGATATGCTTCATGTGATTTGGTGGAGGTTTTGATAATTAGTGGTTCCCTTTCCTCGTGGCTCGTCTCTTTTGGGGTGTTTGCTTGCCTGAACTTTGGTCCTTGCCCCTTCTTTCTTTTTCTCTCCCTTTCTTGGGTGCTGTCTTATTATAGAGGTTGACAGGGTTTCATCAAAGACCAGCCAAAAACCAAAAAGGAAAAGGGGAAAAAAAAAGGAAAAGAAAAAAAAGTAAAATTTGAAAAAGTATTAATTAGGCTATAAAAGTCCTGTAAAATGAATTAATATTTTTGGCCAAAATGAGAACCGGGTTAACTCAACTTTCACCTCTTATTCAAGATATGTATGATAACATGAACCAAACTTTAATTAACTAGTGTTGGTCTTCTCATCCACTTTACAGTGGTTTTATCTGCAAGGAATGAAGTATGGAGCAGGAAATGATAAGAACAAAAATAGGTCAAGAACTGACACCCAAATATCCAAACCATGTGAGAATAAAGTGTGCACAATGATCAAGTGACAGGTCCAGTTGGAAAGTGGGATCCTGCAAAAATTTATTACCACATGGTGTATCAGTACAACACGAGTCCTATGTGTGTAGTATGTAGTACTTTGGCACACACCCAATGGTTGGACTACGACTGAAAATTGAGCAAATTCCAGTGATGATGTTTCATTCGGAATTGGTTTATGTAGGATGGGTATTTTTGTTGATCGTCCCTAGGACAATTCCAGAGTCATTCCAAATTATAATTCGTCATGCGTCATCTTTAAATATGTCTTGTTGTATCTAAGTCTTTCTGGCTCATCCAATTCTCAATCAATCTTGCTCATCTAAGTGTCAGTCAAGCTTGCTCATCCAGTTCTCTGTCTATCTTGCTTGTTAGTTGCAGCCATGCTTGGAGATGTCTGACAGATCCAAACCCAATGAATCACACATGCAAAGCCAAAATGACAATTTAACCAGATCAGAAGAGAAAAGAGTTCAAACCTTGTGTGAGTATTTGTTGTTTTGACATTTACTCATGTACTTCATATACTTGGTTCCAGTTTTTTATTTTTTACATAGATATATATATATATATATATATATAAAATTATAATTTTGTGATGTAGTGAAACAGAAGATTTAGCCAAATTTGGCTATAGAACAGATATGAAAGTTTTAAGAAAATTAATAGTCTTTTACATTTGGCTACCCTCCTGGAACCTGTCGTAGAAATCTGGCAATTAAACTTTTATTTTTCAACATCTGCTGAATTAGGGCCATTTGTTTCCACAACAGATGTTTGTATCTGTGGAAATCATATTTTTCAGGTTCAGAAAATGAAAAAATTCGTCCCAAATTTTTTTTTGCCTGGTTCATGTCTCTGTCTCTGCATCAGTGTCTTTTTTTGTGTGCAAAAATGCCAAAACGAGAAAAAGGGAATATTCTGTCACAATATTTTCATTTTCTATGAAAAAAATCCCCAACTTTTGAAAACAAAATCTTTTGATTTTTTTGGGCCACATTTGGATTCTGATTTTAGTTTGGTAGCGTACTTTAAAACTAGTCTTTTAAATTATTTAGGCAGTTCTAAAAACTTGTTGCCATTTAATGCTAAATCCCTCTTGTGATACTAGCCAATGATGCAACATCGGAAAATTGAAAAGAGTATCACTGCTCTGCATGTGGAAGACAATATGACAATGACCACATTAAACAAAAAAGAGTTCGAGCCTAATGTGAGAATTTGTTGTTTGACATTTCCTCATGTACATGGTTCATTGCAGTTACCAACCAAATAATCTATTATAGATTTTTAAGACACATGCATGACCACATATCATCAATCAGATATGAGTGAGTTTGTGTCCAACTGGTATACATTACTGCACTCAGAGAGAAGAAAACTCAATTGTTCAGTAGTGAAGTGCCTATCCTCTCCTCAGAAGACTATGCAAATGTGTCATGCTTTCATTCATCCCTAAATGCAGTCTTTTGAAATTAGGGTTTAGGTTCTAGGGTTTAGGATTTGGAACCCATTACGAGTAATTCCGTTTTATGCTCCAAGAAGCCCTATTGACACACAGTGCCAGAAACTTGACACCCAACACTTTGTTTCAGCAATTGCTTGTAACATCTCCAAATATTTGAGGCTCTTTAGGAAAAAGAGACACCTTTTCAATGACTTGAGAGTTCCTAAAAACCTGTGAAGACCACAATGGAGGGCTTTATGATAGAGTGGGGATATTTAGTGAAGATATACACCAAAGTGTTTTGGGTGATTTGGAAAATTTTGTGCACAATCTGCATACCAGTAGTTGAAGGTCATAGGAATTTCACTTGAATGAAAGCTCTGCCTGACTCACACCCTACACATTCCTCACAAGAGAAAGCTAGCGATCAATCAATGGTCTAAACCATACTCTCCAGCTGCAAAAGAAATAAGCAGACAGTACAAGAACTACAAAACATTGCCAATCGGTCTCTGCAGCTGATGGTGGCACCTGTTCTCCACTGTGTGGTGATGCAGACATTGTTATTGGACACTAGGCCTACTTTTTTCACCTGCTTGGGTAAGCCATTTTACCTCTAAACGTGTCATCCATCACCAATGATACCCTGTACAGCAGCAATATATTGTGAATAAAATTCATGTCAAACTCTTCTATAGATCATTGCCTCCCATGAGTTAATGCACATTTCTCTGATGAATTGCACAGTAATGCAAGAACTTAAATCTTAACAAGTTTCACAAAATGTCCAGAGTTCCACTGCAGAACAATTCTGTTTTTCCAGAAGCCTTTGGCAGAGTGTGATGATTTTATTCACATGGGCATATACAGAAGATAGAGAACTGGGGTTTTCAGTGAGAAGTGAAGGTGCAGCTGATCAGTTTGTTATTGAGTGATTCTTCTTGTGAACTTCAGCTTTTGGTCATGGCAGGAGTGCCAGTGCTTTTGTTGACCTCAGTCTCAGGTGATGCAGTAGCTGTAGAGGAGGAGGCCTGGTCAGTAGTGGTGACATTGCTTGCTGTTGATGGGGATGCCTGCTGAGGGTAGTCTTTTATCAATGTTGTTGGCATCCCTGACAGTTCCTACACAAAGGACACACAAGAGATTGCCATTAGGTGTCAACTAAAATGAATCAACAAAACATTCAAGGACTTCTTTGCACAGCAACGAAGGAAGTTCTACAGTCAAGCTCTCTATACTCCTGATCCATAAGCTCATACAGGATGATGGTTCTCCCATTTTCAGAATCCAAAACATTCTTCTGCTCCACGCAACTCAGTGTGTGTGTGCAAAAGCTCAAGAAAGACAAATTTCAGCTTTAGGGCACAATTGCTTCATCAGATGCTCACCATTTGATTGAAGAATCAAATGCCACAAGGTCAGGTCCCAGGACTTAGGAATATTGCATATAGACTGACCCTCACATATGACTTGATAGCTTTGCTGTATGCTTTGCACTCTTCTTTTGGGCTTTGGTTGAGGAAATACTTGAACACGCTGCCTGATATCAAATTTCAGACTGATTGAAGACTCTTCAAATTAAGAATTCAAGGTATCATGCCAAATTTAGGGTTCCAGACCCATGGAGGGTTTCAGATGATGGGACTCTTCCAATTGAGAGTTCAAGTTTTATTGTGCTGAATTTAGGGTTCTACATCCATGGAGAGTCATTTAATCCCTCAGGACTGGAACCAAACAACAGCGATGGAAATGAATTTGAGTCTTCTGACTGTTGTTCTCTGATGCTTCATACAAAATGCCACAGTAGGTGGGGTAAAAGCTTCCTGAAGAGCATAATAGGGTTTTCTGCAGATTCTAAAATAAGACTGCAGAATCAATTGGATGCACTACAGAAACTGCACCAAGGCAGCAGACTTTCTCTTTCCACATCTCTACTAGTCTCTGACACAAATCATGCCAAAGTATAAGAAAAGAAAAGTGTTTTCTGGAACTAATTAGGGTTTCAGAAATGCAAAGCATAAAACAAGAAAAGTGTTTTCTGGAACTAATTAGGGTTTCAGAAATGCAAAAGCATAAAACAAGAAAAGTGTTTTCTGGAACTAATTAGGGTTTCAGAAATGCGAAAGCATAAAACAAGAAAAGTGTTTTCTGGAACTAATTAGGGTTTCAGAAATGCAAAAGCATAAGACACGAAATCTGTTTTCTGGAACTAATTAGGGTTTCAGTGAATCTACAACATTCCAACTCCCCCTCCCAAAAATGCCCTGAAGAGACTTGGACTCAAATGTGTATTTCCTAGTGTATATCATTATCGCTATGACGTCCAAGAGTAGTAAAGACTGATGTTACTAGTCAAAAGGAAGTGCAAATCGATTACCTTAAGAAGATGGAGGCGAAGGTGACTGGGCGTGACGCCCTGGCCTATGCATGCCATGGCAAACTGTGAGTAGTGTGTGAGGGCATCTGCCGCCGCTTGTTTCCTCTCCTCCGCCTGGAACACAAAACCATTAGACTCTTCAATAGTTTCCTGGAGCAGGTGATGGAAATAGAGGGAGAATATTACGATGGGTCAAGAAGAAAAAACTTCCCCAATCCAAAATTCTGGTTCAGAACAGAGATGAGTACCTCGTAATCGTCCATCGAATTTGGCAAGAAAAAATTCTACATGGTTTTCGTCGACGACGAGAGAGGCGATCGTTTTGCGCTTTGCTTTGTTCTGCAACGCTCATGTCGGTCACGGAGGAGAGCGAACTGTTCGCCAATCATCCAACAAATCCAAAATCATCCATCCATGACAGAAGGTGAACCGGTAGTACATCCCCCGCCCCCCTGCATAATCCATCATGCACCCTGGTTATCATCCCGGGTATATATATCCACTTACCTAAAAAATGTTTGATTTTGGAATGTAATCGGTTACCTCAAAATTTTAAAAAAGTCAAAGAACCGGCAAAAAATCATTGGTTCTTGGCCAGTTCTTTCATGAAAATTTGTTGGTTCTTTGAGGGTTTTTTGATTTTGAATTGTTTTTCCAAAGAACCGGAATTGGCAGTTCTTTGATTCTGAAAAAATTCAAAGAACCAGGATTCACGGTTCTTTATAAACTGAAAGAACCGCCCAACACGGGTTTCAACTTTCCACCCATAGGATGGAGCGATGCCACCCATGATGCATGCCTCATGTCTTCATGAATTCCTGAACATGCCATCTTGTTCATAATTGAAATTTCAATTTTGGGTGAGAAAGGGTGCATTTACTTCTCAAATTACTAGTGAAGATTGTGCATCTCTCACACATTGGTTTGTTTGTTTGTTGAGTGATTGGATTTTTTTGGTTTGGTTGCTCGTTAGTTTTTCTCTTGTTTTTAAAAACCTTTTTGATTAACTTGTTCTGTTGTTAATCTTTCGTGGATTTGTCTAATGATTTTGTTGCTTCTTGATTTGTTTTGTTAGTTATTACTGCTTTTGGAGTATTTGTTGGTTGTTAGTTGCATTGTTTTAGGTTGTATCAATTCATATTTGACCATTTCAAAAACTTTTTAATTGAAGATCTTTTTGTAAGAGGGGCAATTAACAATAAGGTTCAAGTATTTGAAAAATCATGCAAAATTTTGTTCATGTAATAAAAGCATGTTCACAATTGGTGTTAGCAACTCTAGTGTTCAGTCCTTTAACATTGTGCTAGTCATCTAAGAATTAAACCTACTTACTATGGAAGTTTTATGTTAACTTAGCATTCACTTAACATCAAACTATCACATATTTAACATTGCGTGCCACCTAGAATGCCACCTAGATTTTCATTTAACATTGATTCAACATCAAGTGTGAATGCAAGATAAGTATGATGTTATAACAATTGTTCAAAACATTATAAGCTTTGAGGGTGCAAATTTGAAGGTATTAGGAGTAGGGCATTAATAGAATAAGTGCCTCACTCTGAAGGCATTACTTGACCTAAAGCACTTGAAGATGCATACGGAAAACATATATAATTATGAGAGGTCATACCATTTTTTAATACACCTCTTCAAGGCATGTCTAATATCATGTTAATTATATTGATTGTTGTTCATTTGTTCCGTCCAATCATAATGTAAATTTGCAAGTCGCATAGGGATGCATTCCACAATTAGTATGACTTGCCATCTTTTGCAATTCATGGGTTATAACTTTAGGACCTAAAACAAAATTGTGCATTGAAATACTGAAATAACAAATTAACATGCAAAGAATTCAAATCACTAAGGAACTAACATATCAAAATATTTGAAAAAGTGGAACATGTGAAATGAATAAAATCATGCATAATCTTTCAAGGACTCAAACCATGTTGTTTGCCCATCTAGTAAAATGATCTTCAACTAAGAAATTTTTCAAGATATGAAACAATGCCAATTCAAACAATGGAAGTTCACATGTATAGAAAATTATACACGAAATACTAACAAAGATTGAAAATTAAAAGTAAAACCAAAATCATTAAACGAATCAACAAGTACCTAAAGTGGAGGAGATATTGAATTTTGAGTAAAATTTTCAGTTAGTTAAGTTATCAATAATTTTGGTAATAGCCATTGGTTTTGCATAATGGTTGGTTTTCAAATACCCTGTTAATAATGTGCCAGTTAACCTGCCAGTTATACATGGGTTACATGTCCCCCTTTGGGACACCTAAGAGATATCTTTATTATGCTAGGTGGCTCTCGGGTTTGGTGTCAAGTTTGGTATCCCAAATCCAACCCTTATGCATAGTAGTGTCAAATAAAAGCAACATGGGAAATTGGTAATTGGGGATTTTTTTTTTGGACAAAAAAATTGATATTAATGTGTGGATCTGAATAATCTTCAATTTTTGATTATTTGATATTGTATGTGACAGTGTTTACATAGCCGAAATTTGACAAAAGTTTCATCTCAAGAAATAATTGGGGATATTATATCATAAGTTCTTGGTTAAAAAAAACCACCAAATCTTTTAGAAATTTTTTTAGGGGGAAATTTCATCACCTTTTAAGTTTTGGGGTGGGTGTTTCATGCGAGTTTTGTTTTTTAAAGTTTTGACATTAAGAAAAAAAGTTGTTGCCAATTAATGTTATATCCTTTTCATGACAATCACAAACAATGCTAAGGTAAACATATCCATCATTGAGCACAAGTTGATAACCTAACACATATTTGTATTCATATTTATCATTTTTTGTCTTATTTTAAGTGATCTTCATGATTATTAGTACATCAAGTGGAGGTTAGCAGTATATTTTTGAACTGGCAAGACAATTCAACATATCAAAAAATCAAAATGCTTGAAAACAATGCATTAAACCATTTACTTTCAAATCTCATATATTTGTCATTTCTTACTCGTTTTGAGTGATCTAAAAAAAGTATGACATCATCAATTTGAGCTTTCCAATCTTCTTTCAACTCCAAGTGTAATTGGGTTATGCCTAAAGATCTTTAGGTCCAACACTAACTTTGCCAAACCAAACAGTTTTCACACCAAACTAAACATTATTTCCAAGCCATGTATCTCATTCGTTGTCCATTTTGAGCAATCATTACCATGATGGGTGCATCAAGAGAAGGTTTGCAATACCTCTTTTAAGTCCAAACATAATCAAGATATGTCTAAAGATTTTGAGCTTTTTGAAAATTGAAAAGTTCAAACACCAACCTATCTACCCTCCCTTCAAAAAGTAAAAAAAAAACACTATTGAATGGGCTATATGGTACATGTTAGTGCAACTACACCCTAAACCAACAATATTTTTGGATTCCCCCATAAGATTTTCGGGATATTCGTTTTTTATTTTATTTGTTATTAATTTGAATTTGTGATAAAGGGTTGACCATTTCTTAATTAAATGTTGTTGTTACTATGTGAATTGAATACCTATCAAAGTTCATTTTTTGGGAACTTCATTCCCATATTGATAAAATGTTGGTATGTTTGAACTTGAAACTTGTCATAAGCGGGCAAACCCATTCCATAATATTTGAGTCTTATTATTGGGTGGTATGTGATACATGTGATTCATGAAATTCATATTTTGGGGAACTTCATGGAACATTTCATATTTTATTTATCATTGGTTTGAATGAGTGTTGGTTCATGTTGTTCTTTAAAAAACAATTAACATGTAATAATTGTTTGAATAGGGCGTTTATGAAATGTTTTTATGACATGAAGCACTACAAGAAAAACATCTATTTTTGATTGGTCTTTGCAACTAAATTTTAGTTGCAAGTGACATTTGTGACTAAAATTTTTTTAATCAACTTGAACAAGTCGCATGCAATATTAATCGCAAACAACAAAAGGATATTAAATGAAACAAAAAAGCAACAAATACAAGTTCATCTTTTGACTCCGTTGTGTACGTATTGGCACATGTGATTAAAATGTGGCAATTTTGGTCAATATTGAAGCCAAATGATGCGCTACCACACATCTCAATATTTAATTATTTAAACTACATATTATTATTATTTTGAAATAATTTGGGATGTTCAATTCACATGTTTGGATTATTTATATTATAACATGTGGTCCAATGTAAATATGCCATGTGGCATTTTAAAATGAATTTAATACAAAATACTAATATTATGTTGGTAGGTACTTAGGTAAATAGATAAGTAGGTCTTTACAAACTTAGGTTACATACCTACCTACCTACTTAGGTGAAAAGGTAGGTAGGTAGGTCTCCCTTCCTATGTTAAATACCTATTCATATAGGTAGGTACTTATATAGGTCAATTTAGGTAGGTAGGTCAAACTAAACACCTACTTAATTAGGTAAATAAGTAGGTTGGGGAGGTAAGTAGTTTAAAATTATGTTAAATTTTTCTTTTTGTTTTGGATTTAGCCTTTTGATTGCCTCATCCTATTTGCACACATTTTTTAATGTGAAACTAGATGACCACACCTCTTGTTTATATAATGTTCAAACTAGAAATGAAAAACAAACAATATGGGAGAACAAATCCTTAAAATTCTTTTCATGTTTTTTGCTCTTAATTTTTAGATTTTTAAACAATTCAAGTACAATTCACTAGATAATTAGATAATCATTTAATTAATAATGATTAAATTTAACATATATTTTAAAAAAAACTATACACTACAAATATTAAGTATTCATATCAACTATTTAAATAACTAATAACTTCTTAATACTTAACTACATAGTTATTTAGTTACTCACAAGTTGTCAACACAAAAACAATTAAAATATTTAAAAATATTTCCTTACTTTTAAAAATCTGGTTGAATTATAAATAATATACTTAATGTAAAAGTAATAAATATTATCCTCAAACTAAGTACCATAAATAATTATTTTCAAATTAAAAATAGTGAAACAATAATTGCTATTAGAAAATAAATTCCTACACAAATTATTTATTTTAAATGTAACATTAAACTAATTACTATAATTACTATATAACTACATTTATTATTGTAAAAATTGTTCTTGGTCAAGTAGTTTTCTTTTCCGATTGGTAATTAATAACTATAAATACAATAATTTGTCGAACATATATTAATATTTTTAATTACTGTAATATTACTACAAAAATATTTATCATAGATAAGTAACTACAAAATTTAAGAAATTAAACAAAGAATTACTCTATATTAATTCCTACAATTACAATCATTACAATAATTTTTTCAACTACATCATAAATTTACCAAAATCTTAATTCAGATTTAAAGTTATAAATTACAAATTGCGGATAATTATGTTCAATTAGAAAATAATTATGAATATAATATAATAAATTCTTATCTAAAGTAATTACATTAAATTTAAAGTAATGTAGCATTAATGACAATAATTGATTTATTTTACTATAAGAATATAAATTATGTAATATAAGAATCTAAGTTGTAACAATAACTATTTAGTGTAACCTATAATTCATAAATATAGTTGTTTATAATTATTTATAAAAGTGATATATTATGCACAAGTAGATATAAGAACTAAATTGATAAATTATAAATTACATATTATTATAATAAAGTTTAACTACAAGTTAATTGTGCAAGTACTGTAATTCTAACTTACAAATAAATGAAGTAATTACCATGATTTTATGTTACTATAAAATAATAATTATGAATAAAAAATATTACGGTATTTATTAAAAGTTTACTGTAAATAAGTAATTAATGAGTAATAAATAAAATTATTTAGTGTATCTTTGTTTTTGAATATAATAATTACATCAACTTTTGTTATTATTTTAAGATTATTAAAAAAATTTGAAATAAAAATCTCAATTATAGGACAATGATAACTTCTCATCATTATGGATACGAAATGTAGTCATTATCATTAAAATATAATGTTTTATATGATTGGCAACTATCATTTTAAGTAATCTGAAAATTTATGTTGTACTAATATTTATTCATTGAAAATAACCAGTAGTAAATAATAAGTACAATAATTTATTGTATTTACGTTAAATTTTTCAGTAAAATGATAATGAAGCTGAATGATAAATTATGTGTCTATTATAATTAATGTATAGGTAAAAAAAATATTTTGATTTTATAATAATCATACATTAATTGCAGTAATTTTATTTTTATTAAAAAATATAAAAATATTTTGTATAATAATCTGTGTTGGAATATATTTAATTTATTTGAAATTGTAAGTAATTTAATGTAATGAAATTAGTATAATTGCAATACTCATATCAATGACTTACATTAAAATACTATGAAATTTTTGAATACTAATTTGAAATATAAATTAAAAGTTATAAATATGAAGTTTAGTTATAAATCAAGTAATTATTCTAATTAATGTATATAGACATATGTTGAATTCAACCAAGCATTGTTTCAGTTGCAACTAATGGGACTTTAGATGGCTATTCTTGGATGATAAATTCAACCTATATATAAAGGTAAAACAATTTAGTCATAGATGAGTCGTAAGCTAATTATAAGTGATTTAGATGATGTTAGCATGATGTTACACTAGTTGCAAAATGCAAAAATGTAGTTGCAAAACCAAATAATTGTAGGTAATTGTAAATGTGTTGGTCACATATTGGCCTTTTTCTTTTCATGCATTAATAATTATAACCATTGTTTAAATAACATAATTTTGTAATTTTAAAATATAGAACTTAACAAGATAGTATGAAAAAAAATTAGATTAAAAAAAAAAAGTAAAATGATGGATCAAAAATATTTCAAAAATATTCTTTAAAAAAAGTTTGAGAAAAACATAGGTTTCATGGTGTAGGTGCATGCAACTTCTACTAGCATGGATGGACCCTTAATATCGCCTTTTCAACATACTAGCCTAGTCCTCGTGTCATGTGTTAATGTTTAATTCCAAGATTAAATCTAGCTTGATTAAGTTTGATCCTAATTAATTAGGGTAATTTAATTTAGCAAGTAATTTAATTGCAACTAATTCCAACATGAATAGCAACTTTCATACCAATAGAGCAAAACTTATTGAATTTATACAATATTTGTCTATGAAAATTAGTTCAATTTTGAAAAATGATTTTGCTATAATAATTCTAAGATGACACCCACTTCAACCCAAACAACATTAAGCTTGGTGACCTTATAGGAGGTTTACTTTATACTTGGCCATTACCACAAAGGTTTGAGCTAATTTTAATGCAATTGCAATGAAAATAATCATGATGTTGCCCATTATATGGTCTAACAAAAAATTTCCTTTGTCATGAACAAAATTGGTTTTAATAAATTGTGATTTTATTGATTTCATGTATGAATAATAATATTTTTCTATTTTTTGAGACATTCAAAATACTCTATTTTATTGTAAATATAATATAACACATACCAAAATCACTTCTAGATTTAAGGTCATGTCATAAAAATTGAATGCTTACTATTTTAAATATTATGAAGATTAAAAAGATCATTAAACAACATCATTACACTTGATAATTTGATGTAGGAACATTTATTATCATCTTACATTATAAAGTTTTTGATGTTTTAATTCATATAAAAAAACATTTTTATAATATATCAAAATTTATAAATCCGAATTTACTTCCAAGAGGCACATTTGAGGCATAATAATTTAATGTAATATGTTAAAAAATTAGCACCTAAATTATTGGATTCATGTTAGATTTATAAAATTTCAAAACAATGTCCATATTTTCATACCATTTCACCAAGTGTTATTTGTGAACATAGTTTTATCCTGCTTTGAATAAAAAACTTCACGAGTCATACCTTTTCTTTAAATATCTTGATATACATCCTCTTAAATTTTGATATATCAATTACAACAAAATTTCCAAAGTTTGATTCTTTAAAAAATGGGGAAAAAATAACCATTAACCCTTTAGAAGCATGGGTATTGACCATTTTATAAAACATCAAAATTTTTGAGAGTGTCTTTAGAGGGCACCTTACATCAATCAATAACCCTCCTAGAAAAGAAAAAAGATATTAACAAATAGGAAGGAGACTATGCCTATTGATAAGCTATCCACTCTTCAAAAGTAGTTGTATATCCCCACCCACTTCTCATGGAAAGCATGGGAAACAAACAATAATTCCTATTCATCATGGTTTACATATGGTTATGTATAGAGAAATGGTAGGGCAATAAGGCATTTGCTTGGTGGAAGGCATTGGAAACAAGCAATAACATGAGTTCCTTATGTCGTTAAACAAATGAATATTCTACCTTTCATCTACATAAATAAAGGACACAAGGAATGTGCCAAAACCTTGTCTATTAATTGGAGGAACATTGCATGTAAGCAATCCAACCCTTTAAAACCTTATCTTCTTGCACAATGAAAACAAGTGAGTTAATCAATATTTTATGTATATTTTTGTAGTGTAATGGATGAAACCATAAAGATTATCTCATGTGCAAAAATAATCAACTAACGTTGGATGGTTGTCACCTTGGGTACATCAAACAATTGGAAAAAAACAATCATTCATTTTGTTTGCAATGTTAAATCAAAGGGTTTGAGTTCATGTGTTCTTGTGAATTTCACCAAAGTTGACACCCTTTTGCAAGAACTAGCATAAGAATTGAACCATGGAGGGTGAAAGCATGGTAAAGTACACAATTAAATGTCCTTGATTTAGAATGGAATAAAAAATAGATCGTTTTGAGCAAAAACAAAAGAAAGTAGATTCAAATTTTGTTGAAATTTCATTTTGAAACCATGGTGCTTTTCATTGGGTTCATATTAAGTTGAATACAAAATTTAAGAAATTTTGGAATAACAAATGTAATGAACAAACACTTTTGAATTTGATTGGTCAATATGGTGTTCAAAATTACTTTTTCATTAGAAATCTTAATGAATTATGCATAAATGTCATATAGTTTGAAATTAATAGAATTGGATTTTTTTTTTTTTGAAATTGTATTCATCTACAATTCTTTGCAATATGTCATAAAAGGGGCATCTGTGGCAACTTCCATTCAACAATGATTAATTATTATTCCTTTCATGAAATTCTCACCATTTTTCTTTTGTTTTGAATCATATGTATGTTAATTATTTGAACAAACTCAATGGAAGCAAGTAGAATTTTACATCTTTGAGAAGATTAATCAAAAGGGTGGAATCCTTCCAACATTTCATAACTTACTATTCAAGGACTTAAAAACCAAAACAAAAATTGGAACCAACAATTTATTGCATGTAGAGTTTACCTTTTATGGTATGTTGAAACTTGAAACAAAAAATTCACTTATTGGAACTACATTTACATGCATGTTTTTTTTAATGAAACATGACAATCTATCATATGCCCATAGTATTTAAAATGCCATTCAAATGATGGGTAAGGTTGAAAATATAATTGTGCAATGATTGACATTCAAAACTTGATTGAAAAATCCATAAAAAATAACTCACCTTATTTACGAGGGCACTAAGACGCATTGAGGATTACATGTTGGAGTTTTTCTTTGTGAAATTTCAGGTTAAATGCAATGTGAAGCATGAAACCAACTGATTAATTCATATAATATTATCAAACTAGGCAAAATGAACGAAATGCTTTTAATTCGCATTAGAACAATATGAACTCAACAAATTGAATGTGTACAAACAGAGGTATTTGATATCATAAGAAGTGTTTCACATAACAATACATGACAATAATTTTTAAACCTTGATTGTTTCGTATCACATCCAAAACAACATTTGATGATGTATCAATGCTGTGGGTATTATGTAAAAATTCATCACAAAAATTAGCAAAATTACTTTTAACCTAGGAAAGGTAAGCTGTGTATCACAGAAGGGGTGCGACTATCAAAGCTGTCGCTCTGCCAATCGCGTACGGTTCTCAAAATGGAATGAACTATCCCACAAATACTAATCCCCCAACTCCCAAGGAACAACCGAAGACTCCATGTTGATGGATCCGGATTTCTCGCTGCGTTGATAGCTAGAAATAGTTCGGGGATAAAAGAAAGCAAAAAGATGATGGGTCCGATTCCATCGAACCAACTTGTTCTTAACACATGCCATTCAACAAGTATCGTGAATGCCACCACCACGCTCCCCACCACCACGATTCCCACCTTCGTCACATTTTCACGATTTACTGTATCCACATTTGACCATCGAGTAGACTCACATTTTTCTAACATTTCTTGTTCTTGTGTAGGGCTCAAGTATATGACAAGAGGATTTTGACATATCACTCCCACACTATGACTAATAGAATGAACAATGACTAACATGCTAAAAGCAAAGCCTATGGCTTCTACAGGACTCACTGGCAAATGAAGAATTGCTCTATAACCAATAAATATAACATATCCAATTGCTTGGACAGCAATTATAAGTGTTGCTATACCACTCTTACCATCTAGAAACCGAAGTTGCTTATAATTAGGAAGGATACTACTACTTTCCAATAATGCCAATTTCCCTGCTTCATTTAGTAGCATCAAGCATGAATTTTCAGCCGTCTTATGCCCAAGGGTCAAAGCATCGGCCATATTATCCTCCTCTACTGGACTATCGTCTGTATTGATATGTGAACGTGGTACCAAGGTTGAATCACTCATTCCTACAACGATGAAAGTATTTGCTACTATTCTTGTACGCTTCACGAAACCTTGTGGTTGGTTGATCCCAAACAATATAACAAGGATGTCGTCTATGAGCCCCCTTAACTTATTAGACATCGACATGGTATCAGGTACTAGTTGAGGATTGGTTGAACGCCTATGGATCCGGCGAAACCTCAAGGTGGTGAACATCTCTGCTAAAATCTTAGCAATTCCAACCAATGGAAGCACTGGTGCCATTAAATAGAATAAACTCAACCTTACGCTAAAAGAGCGCCCCCCCCCAAGACTTCGACGAGGCCAATGCTTTAGCGGCAGGCCATGCATCGGCCATCAAGCTGAAGAACGCGAAAGCGGCACCCCACAGCGTCGTCGCGAGCGGTCGTGAACACAAGGATGACGACGATGATGATGCAGACGGGGACGACGCCGATGGCTCGGGGGCTAACTGACGAGCAGCTACAAAAGTGGACAAACTCGTAGCCACAATGACGCCTTGGATCAGCAGCAGCGCTTTCAAATCCATGTTATTAGAGCTGATAACCCGGGGATTGCACGAACGGGAAGTCAACCTGATTTATAGTCACTGATCACTCTTCTTGCGCACAAATCCACAGCTCCGTTTCTTGTCTTAGTTGAAACAAGCGCAAAGAGTGAGCGAGGACGTCCTCTCAGCAATGATCTGCAGGGAAAAGAAGAATTGAACAGCCAGCAATGAACCAGCCCAATTCAATGATCACGCTTTCTCTCTCAGGCAAATACAGCGTGCTCCGTTTCTCGGCTTGAAACAAACAAAAAATTCGAGCGAAGGAGTCGTCTCGGCAATCACCCAGGCAAAGCAAACACCCAATAATAAGCAATGCTCCTCCTGCAGTGCAGAGAGCGACTTTCAGTCACAAAATAGCCGGTTCCTCGAACTCGCCCAAGACAGACTAGGTCGTGAACCGACGGTGAAGAACGTACCCGGGGGTTGCGGTGATGAGGAAGACTTGCCGTGTTTCATCTGGACTAGGGTACACCACCGTCGTTGAACATGAATTTCCGGTCCAACCGCACTGCCTCGTCATGTGCGCATCTTTCTTTCTCCGGTCCCATGGGAACTTCCTGGTAATGTGCGCATCTTTCCTAGTCCACTAAGATGTGCTTATTGGGCCTGAATTCCGGGATTCGATCGATCTCGTCTAATACACCTCGCGAAACCAACGACTCTACGGGATCAGCAATTGGAGTCGATGGTCGGAAAGTGGGAGGGATTGAGTGTTCTACGTTCTGGCCTTAAAGCTAGCGGTCACTTCCCGAGCCCTTGGTAACTCCATCTGAGGCCTACGATGCTGGCTCTTTCTCGCAAATGTTATCACAACACGATTTTGAAAGTACTTTCTACCAACTTCTTTCTGTGAAAGATGGACGGTGATCGACAAAGTGTTCGTGAGGTGCCACAGTCCGTTTCTTTGAGTGCAGGGCGGCGAAACTCCACATTTTGGCGATTGTTCCTTCCGGCTAACATGGGGATAGCAAGTGGAATCACGAAGTTCTTGCCTGACTGGCTTTCGGGCTGTAATGAACTCGGATGGGTTTGTCCAAATCACCAAACTGGTCGCACTCATATGTCATGGACTTCCTGAAGAATGAAGAAAGGAGAATCATCCCACCTGAAGCATTGTTTCTGCTTCTAGGAGTCGTCACAATTTTCTTCTCTTGCTCGAGAATTTTGGCTCTCTGGAGGTGATGCAGTGCCCTTTCCCCATGTCATTTTTTGAAGAATTCTGTTATATTGCAGGAGTGCCTGGATCCCTTTGCAGTTTCAGCTCTTTTGCTGCTCTGAACACTAGCTCTTACAGCTGGTTGCATCAAAAAATTCCAAGGTATATAATTCCTCCCATGCTGGGATGCAACATTCTAAATTATGGTTTGGCTGTTCTTACCATGTCAGTACAGAAAAGTGGCTCTCATAGTGATCATTGGACGAGGAAAACTTGATGAAAGCAAAATTTCGAGTTATTGGGTTTACATTTTGTTCTGATTGAAACTCTTGTGGGGACATTTCAGACATTGTGTTCCCATGAACCTTTAGCACCATGTAAATTGGCCATCAGCATTTTGTACATCTATTTGCATGCCTTAATGACAATGACGGGAAGCTGGTACTTGGAGAGAGTAACCTCTGGACTGGAGGTCATTTTCCTTGGGAGAAACAGGGACTGAGAGATTCTCAAGATAAGAGACAGCCTGTTCATTTTCAACCTAAATTTCTTCATTGTGATTGCAAAGTGCTAGTCCACAGTTCCAGGAAGCCTCCAACAAACAGACAGTTTGTAGAATGCTGGGGAAGGCAACTAAACTCCAGCAACCTCCTGGTGTAACATAAATTACTACTCTGCCTTTCTCAGTTTGGCATCTGAAGTTACGCAGGACATTTTAGTGTATTGGCAGCCAAGGTATTGATGCTAAGCTGTGAAGATCAGCTAACAATTGCAAGTTGTGATCTCTGTAATATATGATCTATCCAACTCAAATGAAGGCAGCCTTGCTGATGATAGGTTCACAATCATTCTCAGAATATGACTTTTGAGTCATATAAAATCTGGCACAAAACATATCTGAAACATGCCCACTTTGCAATTTTAGAAGTTGAATTGGTGTGATTAATGGCAATTTACCTCTTATATATGTAGCTGTTTCCACCAAGTTCAACTTTAGGATACTCTTTAGTATGTGTCATATCTGTCAACCCAAAAAATTATGGCTCATGAAGGACATTTTAAATGTGGCTCAGCCATTAATACAAAATGTGTGATTAACATGGTGAACTTCTTCTATCAGTTTGCAAGAGTTGCATTGCACTTGCTTTGAAGGAGCACTATAGATTGCATACTCATTGCGCTGTCGGGTATTGTGATGCCTATCTTTGTTTGGACAGGGTGTGAGGCAACAACTGCACTCAGGGTATTTCAAATATGGTATTGTGATGGGGATCTTTGTTTGTCTACAGGTGCTGAGTGAAGTGCACTTGTGCAAATCTTCTGCATTCTTCATGGTTGAGGTAGGGTATTTGCCAAGCCTGATCTCTTTGTGTATTACCTATACAGTTTGAACTGTTAGTGTAGGAAAACCTGATTTCTTTTACGAAAACCCTTGGTGGTTTTTGTAAATGCCCTAAACCCAAATTCCTTCCTTCCTGCATACCGTGAGCACACATCACAGTGTCTGCCTCAGAAATGCATCTGCCAGCAACTTTGATCATACAAGGGACCATGTATGTTAAGGCTGTCATTTGACAAGAACAGGTATGTGAACATTGTGAGTAGGGTTGCCTACTAATTGTACAGGAGACTATTTCCCCACCATAGATATGACATTCTTCCAACGGGACTGCCAAATTGTATGGCATGTGCAAAAAACAACTCCTGGACAGAAACTGTCTGGGGAACCAGGGGATATAATAAGGACCAACCCTTTTGATTTAGTCATTTTTGCTTTAACATCCATCAAGTGGGGTGGTCACAAATGGCGGATGTGAATTGATGGGTGAAAACACATTATGGTGGTCAAAAAATGTTTTTATAAATACTATTTTGTAAAACTTATATGACTTTCAACTTCCACCAAGTCAATCTTAAAAGAAGTTTTCATAAATTATATACAAAATAAGGTAGTTCAATTACCAAATAATAAAATTGTCAAAAGAAATAAAAATTATTTATTGATATTAAATCATTAAATAATACATTTGTGAAAAATTAATACATGTATCAATATATTGTAAGGTGCAAATATATTTTAAAAATGATTCAAATAATTACAACACTTGATAAAATACTTAATTTTATATTGAATATGAATTGATTGTACTCTTTAAATTCCATATGAAAAGTTCCATTCATGTGCTTTCAAAAAAAAAAACTAGATGAAATTTTTCATTCAAACAAATATAATTATGTCTAAAAATTATTTTCATTTGAAAGATAACAAAAATTATGCTAACAACTTTTGTATCAAAATTCACTCTACATGTTTATCAAAACACTACGTGAACTCAAAGAAAAATTGTCCTCAAAATAATACAAATTATATTGAAAAAATAGTACATTTTAATTCCTAAAGTGGACCCTTTGTAATGTATTTTCACCCTTATTTGCAACATTCAATGCATTTTCAATTGGCACTTTGATTAAGAATTTTTTTTTTTTAATGGATGTGACATATGATTTCAACTTGATGTCAAGAGGAATTATGTTTCAAGATCTTCATGTTCCAGGAGGTGATGTTGTTCAATCCATCCCTTTTGTTCACACATTTTTATGTATTCAAGTCTCCCTTATATTATGATAATTATAACCATGATGGTGGTGTTAATGTTATCCCATCAACCATGAGCTTTCGTTAAAGGGACCTCTTGGGTGAACCTTTCATCCCAAAAATCTTAAATAACGAGAAATGAAATGTTTTCAATAGATTTGTTGTTTATGTTTGTGTTAGTATTAACACATTTGTCGTGTTTGGAAACACCACAAAAACTCTACATACATATGTTGTACAAATTTTACACTTGAATCACATAGAAATGATAAAAGAAAATACTATGATAATTACATTATGATCACACAAAATTTGCATGTTATAGGTACATGTCTATGGATTTTACAATCATTTCACACTAATTGTTGTATTTGTCTTTGCATGTTTGCACAAACAAGTGGATTTTTCTTTACACATTTACAATAATGCAACTTGGGGAATGAAAGGGCCAAAGGTTCTTCCAATTCTTATCTTGATCATTTTATTTTGTTGTTGATGAATTTATTAGAATACAAAATATCCAAGCATCTTCCATCTTAAGTTGAACTATAGTAGTGGATCTAATTACCTTTGACTTTCACCCTTCTAGACCCACCTTCCATTCTAATTGCTAGCTTGTAAGAAGTAATTGGTAGTTGAATTAACAATTTAATTATTAATATTTAGACGTTAGAAATACCCATAAAATGATTGAAACATAGTATCAATACCTCGAGTTTGTTCATTAAGGGGATGACATTAGGGAAAAAAAACAAAAAAAACATTGCATTTAAAAATGGAATGAAATAAAGTGAACCTCAAATTAGCAAAAAATTTAGGATAATTTAAGTTTCACCGTATCGTTTTTTTTCTTGAACACTTTCATTGTTGCTATGCTTACTATTGCCATAATTATTTTGAATCTTGTGCATTAAATATTGTGGTACAGAGTGGCAAAAAGCAATTAGAAAAATAATATCACCCTTGATTCAATAAAATTCCGTCATTTTGTGAATGACATGGTTACAAGTTGAAATAGGGGTTGTGAAATGAGAATCCAAAGTCAGGGTCACTTTATGAATTTTTCTATTGACATATGACTTGTAACAAATGAACCTGGACTTATATCCTTTTCTTTTGAACTTCCATTTCCTCTCCGGATGAATGTCAAATGGCCACATTGAATGAAAAGAAGAAATGTGTTAGTTAGTCCTTTCAAGCGAAAGGACCTAGGGGTTCAACAATCGATCAAGGATAAATATAATAATAAAAAGTTTCAATATATGTAATGTTGTAGTCAACCAAATAATAGTTGTTTAAGGTGAAAGTGGACCTCAAATATGAAGGGCCCATATGCCTTTCAAGGTGAAATATTGTTCTTGAAACTACCGTTCACATTGAAAGATTGACCATTAAAGTACCTTCACAATTTGAAGACTTCTTAGAAGTTTGTGCTTCATGAAAATAAAATGAAAGAGATTGCCCTTGTTCTTGAAATATATTGACCTCTAAATGCCATAATCTAGAAATGATTTAAGTTTTTTTTGTTATTTTTATTATTTTGGAATTTCAAATGGATGTGGGTGATGGAAATTTAAATATTTGTTAGTTTTCTTTTTGGGGTTGTATTGGGTTTTCTAATAGGTTTCAAATTGTCTATTGTTGAGGGATTCCCACATAGATTTGGGTGAAGTTATGATCAAATAAGTGCATGCATGGCCCTGTACTTGATTAGCTTGTGAACCCAACTACAAGCATGGAGGATTGCACCAATGAGAGTGGAGGGAATCATAGGTGGAAAACTTTGGAAACTCAAATTTATTAAACTCAAGTTTTAACATTTGGATCCCTTTCAACTTGTTGCCCATTAATTTCCAAGGATCCTCAAATTCACATTCCAAAAATTGGAAGGTTTCATTCTTACTTGAAAATTCACATTTTTGCTTGAATTTTGTCTTATGAGTACTTTCCTTCATCATTTTGAGTGCCATATTAAGATGCATGCATTATTATCATGTTAAAAATTTGTGTTTGGTTGGCAAAACTTTAGATCCAACCTGAAGTAGCACTAGCTTGGAGCTCAATCTAGTTTTGCTATGTCATCAGCCCTTGCTTGATTTTGATTGAATTTTTTTATCAATTGTAATCACATTTGTTAATGAGTAGATTGGACCAAATTTCTAATGAAGTCTTCGAATAGAGATAAAATGGTTTTGAAAAAGGCTTCAACTTTTGAGGGTTAAAAGCTCATCAGAAGTTACAAATTTTCTAGCCCTTGATAAAAGAATTAATACATATGAAAAAGCTACATATTTTGAAAAAGCTATAGTTTTCTTGGGCATAGAAAAATATTGACTATTAGCTTACATATGTTTTAGGACCTTCTTGTCTTTCACATCTTTTCATACAAAAGTATATTTTCTCCCAATCCAACAATTGGCCCAAGCCCCATAAATGATAATGCATGTTATAAAACAACAAAGTGTATTCAATCTCAATTAACATCTCTTGATTTTCTTATGAAATTTTTTGTGAAGTTTTGTTTTCCTGGATTTCCACCCCATCAGGACACACTTCCCATCATCACGGCTGACCTATTGTAGGCCATCGATTTTTGACATGGAGAAAAATATGGTCGACCTATTATAGGCGGTCAGTTCTGGACATGGAGAGATTTTGACATCTACTTTGAGCCAGCTTGACGTCCTGCAATTTCTCCTTTTTTTTTCTTACCCCTTGATACATTTTCCTAATCTAGGGTGTGTTTTTTAATAAAGCTTTGCAGGGTTTCTACCCCTTTTTTTTTTCCAGCAAGTGCCCTTCACATTGAAAGAGTGAACAAAATGTTGGACTTCACATGTGACAAAGGGTCCTACAACTTTTTGCCCTTGACTGGAAGGGCTAGATGCCATTGGAAGGGCATCGAAGGCTCCAAATTTAAGGCCTGCCAGGAAAGAACCAGGAGGGCCAACAATCAGTCAAAAGGAAAGAGTGTCAATCTACAGAATGTCCAAGTTGCACAAGGCTAGCGGTAGTTGTTTCGGGTGAAAGGACCCAAGGGGGGGGCGCAACGGCCAAAAGTCAAAGAATTAGAATGAATCTCAATCTCCATGATGATGTTGTGTGCAACTTTTAGTGGTTAAAACTCAAAAGTTTTGAGCCTTTTTATGTGAAAGGAAGCTGTACCCACCTGAGCATTTAGTACATTCTATAGCAATAATCTCTAAGAGTAGTAGAGGAGTCACTCAATCATCCCTTCTCAGCCGCCTACTACCAAATACACCCCAACTATCTACCCTTCTTTTATAGTTGAGACTTGGGACCTGCCTGATACACAAAACGAAAGGCCAAAAAACAGTTTTGTAAGTTTTTTGAAGTGTTATAGAAATATGGCTCTAAGACACATAGTGTTAGTGAAGTTGGCAAAGAAGGGGGATGCATCAATTTGTGTGGAAGAGCTCAAGAAAATGCACGAGTCTCTCAAGCCTCATGTGCCCGTACTGTCTTTCATCATCTCCGAGAACATAGGTTTTATTCCCTCCCTTTTGGTCATATCATTTCTGTCCACAACTGAATTTGTCTCATTGGGAGAATGAGGCAAATTTGTCGCTTTCTTCTTTGGTAGAATTGGAGGAGATGTTTGGAGTTCTGTGGTTGTCGAGTTTCCAGAGTGTTTTCTTTCTCCTTTGGTAGAATCAGAGAAGAGGTTTTAAGTTCTGTAACTATAGTTTTCCAGAGTGCTGTCTTTCTTCTTTGGTAGAATTGAAAGAGAGGTTTGAAATTCTGTGATTGTAGTTTTCCAGAGTTTTTTTTTTCCTTTCTTCTCTGGTAGAATAGAGGAGAGGTTTGAAGTTTCTGTGATTAAAGTTTTCCAGAGTGTTTTTGAGCTCAGTGACTTTTTGGGGTTGTGAGCTTGACAATTGTGCCCAAAACTCTTTCTAAAAGTTCTATTTTTGTCTCTCGAAATGATTTTCTTTTTGACTAGTTCCAGTTCCATGCTTAGTTCATGTTGGCGAAGTTCATCAGGCCATAGGACAGAGCAAAATAAGCCTTCCATGTCACCATAGGACATCTTTTTTGTCTTTGTCATATCAAGCTGATGGTGTGATGCATTATGGACAGGCACATATGGATGTGGTGCTAATTGTTGACTTCCCTGATGCAGCCACTCTGAAGCTTTACCAAGAGCATCCCCTCCATTTGACAGTCGTTCAAAACAACAGATCCATTACTACAGAACGGCTTTCTATTCAAATCCCTCTCTCACTTTTTTGAATAAGCCAGTTGCACAAGTCATGTGAATGTGGAGCTGTCAGTTTCTTCAACTCACTCACTCACTCAGAAAATTTGAACAAAGAAGGGGTTAGGTGTTTGCCAGGTTTGGCCTAGAATTTGAAATCTGGATGTATGCTTGACTCAGGGAGGATACTACAGAGGTACTTGGCACAATTCTTGGAAGTTCAAGAGTTGCTCATATATAAAAGGATTTGAGAGTGGCTCATGTATATAAAGAAGGATTTGAAATGGCAGTTTTGCTTCAGGTCACTCAGTGGTTATCAATGGAAAGCCTCAAACAATAGCTACCAGTAAATAATGGAAACAGGCTTTGAACTCTTTGAAAAAGGTAAACATGCAGTCTGCTGTCACTTACGCAAGCTCCACAACAAAAAACAGAATGAAGAAATGTCTTCAGGTTTTTAGACTGTTGCTGGGTGAGGATGGTTTTGCTTGTTGCATGATGGAAAAGAAAAAATCTCAGTTGCACTGCATTCTCCTTCAATATGAAGCTCCCACTGGACTGTGGTCTTTGTATCAAAGGTCTTCACCAATACTGGGTGTTGACTACTTCACAATCACAGCTACCTGAGGACATCTCCTCTTAAGCCTTTCATCACCTCCATCACCAATCTCTAATGAATCGCTAAATCTCTAGACATCCTAAATTGTTGTCTCCAGCAAAGCGGAATTTGATGGAGACAACCTAGAATCACCAAACGTTCTGAGAATTCTTCCCAAAATGCTGAGTAACTCACCCAAGAAAAACTGAAGTCACCAACTACACAATGCTGAAAATCAAAATCAAATCCAGCAAAAAAAACAAGCAGAGAAAATCATACTTAGCTTCAGTCCAGTAGCCTTTTTGTAGTTACATCGCCTCTACCAGCGTCCAGCCCGCACCATTCTCCTCCATACAAAGTAAAACAACAAACATAATGCTCATCTCTAAACTTTCGCACTCTTAAAAACAAACTTATCATCACAGCGAAGCTTTCTCCCAAGAAGCTCTTCTGTGAATGACCACACGACAAGACAGAAGACAGTTTCCGACATCGTCAAATCCACTCTCCGCGTCTGGTCTCACTTGCGTCAGAGCATAGCAGTCTCTATTCTTGCTCATTTGAATTTTCGTACCAGCTTCTAGGTCACCCCGCCCCTAGAGTTTTGTGAACATGTCTTACACAATACACGTGATTTATATCCAGACCAAACAGCATCCACTTTACAGCATCGTGGAGAAAACCAACTTTCGCTAAGGAACTTGGAGTGAGAATGGCGCCGAGCAGATCCTGCCTCTCTCTGCCAGCGGCAGCTCTGGCATTATGCGCTTCAAGAGCAGATGGCAACTTCTTTTTGGTTCCTCTCGGCATGCACAACTACAAGAGGTGATATTACGCCACACCTACCGATACGGGCGTGGCGATTCACCCCGAATATTACAACGCCGATTCCCCGAGATATGAGATGTTGTGGAAGCAGTTGGCCGAACTCGACAAGACTACGTTCACGGGCGTTCAGATCGAGGTTCATTACTACAAGGAGGATGACCATACCCTTTGGGTCAGAATCGCCATCAACTAAACGTAATAGTTTCTCTCTGTCATGCTTGCCTTAATGGTCTTCGTCCTCTGTTGTTCTTCATCTTCGTTCAGATAATACGAGTTGCTTTACTTGTTGAATGTAGCACGTGCGTGGTTTTTGTCCAAATAGACAATTGTAAGTCTGTAACTTAGGTTTCGGTACGTGAGTGCTGGCAGCTAAGTAGAGTCGAGATGGTGAAAACAGAGGGTTTGGCAAGATGCCAATACAACAAGTGTGTTGAGTGTCGTGTGAGAGAAGCTCAATAATCAAGAGAGAATAAAATATATGTTATGTATGTCTGATTGTACATCTACGTTGAAACATTCTCAAGTTTAGATGCATGAAAGTTTTGCCGTTGCAGTGTGTGAAACTGGAATCTCTTATAGCTGAGTTTCCACCCAGGCATTGACCATTTTCCAAATGAGAGGCATCTTCTTCAGGAGAAAGTTCTAACAGACGTGACCATAGTACGAGGTCATAGCTGAATACTGATGGGCCAATTTTCTGAGTGCCATCGTCCACCACTGGTCATTACGCATTACGCTTTGTCTTTTTGAGCAATTCTAAGATTACATACGTTTTCTAACAACTCGTGAAAACCAAATTGGCAATCTGATGATAGGATTTCGTTATAACCTCCCTGAACTTTTTAATGGATTTTATGGTGATATGTGGACCTTTTCCAATATTTCATGCACCTTGTTGTGTACACCATTCTATAATCTGACCTCTCTTATGCCCATGTACTTTGTGATCATCAGTATCTGGATCTCAGATTCAAACGTTCAAGTGCTGGCAACCCATAATTAATTAAGGACGTGAATTCGAAGGTGTGTTGAGATTATGTACGCCAACCCAAAGGATGAGGATGAGAACTTTGTCCCTGTAGTAGTCTTCCATGCATTTAATCCTAGCTCACCTCCAACTCGGTAATAGCCATGCCACAAAACAACAGAACAGTTCAAACCCCCCCACTGACGGGCAAGGGCCGTGTTGGCGGGAGGCGGCAAGGGACAATATCAAACATGAAAATTGGGTGCCCTGTACACACATTGTGTTTTATGTGGTGACGTGGGTTGAATTTTGGGTTGAAAATGAGATGCAGGATGACATGTACATAGTATATTGAAAGTGTTGAGTGAGGTAGAGGGGAGATTTTAGCTATATATATTTGAGGTCTTAGTTAAACTTTTGTTCCAGAATGTGAAGTAAAAAAACGAATCATTAGATTAAAATTTTACATCCTCATAGCTTTTTGATATATAAGAAATTCAATCAAAATCAAGCAAAGGATGATGAGATAGCAAAGGTAGAGTTAGGTTCTACATTTTTGAACAAATGGAACCCTAGATTGAATTTGAAGCTTTACTGGCCCTAAAAGAAATATTAACATGAAAGTTTTTGAATGAGAAGGTGAATATGAGGATCGTTGTTAATGGGCAGCAAATTACAAAAGATCTCAGCATTCGAACTCCTTGGTCAGATTTAGTAATGAGTTTGTACAATCAACCCAACAGAATAGGAAGATTGTTTTGAGGGTAGGGTTTGGCAGCCTCCGTCTCACATGGGAAAGTGACTACAAGATTTTTTTTTTGGCAAACCCCCCCTCCCTTGCCCCCCTCTAAATCTACTTGGGTTTGCCCAAGT